>ERZ778018.1553-NODE-1553-length-17967-cov-4.617017_pt1 | contig 17967 bp, 11 predicted proteins | sample MGYA00375748_ERZ778018 | MGnify/ENA primary metagenome ERZ778018 (study PRJEB29350, sample SAMN05509839) | bioreactor metagenome | biome: bioreactor; material: wastewater | place: South Africa: University of Cape Town | collected 2014-04-22 ... | reverse complement strand
CGGAAGATGTCCAAAAGCTACAGCAACACGATCGAGATCTTCGACGAGCCCGCCGTGATTCGCAAGAAGGTCAAGCGGTTCGTCACTGACAGCACGCCCGTCGAGGCGCCCAAGGACCCCGATGCGTGTCCGCTGTTCGGCCTGTTCAAACTGTTCGCCAAGCCCGACGACCTGGCGGAAGTCGAGCGACGGTATCGCGAGGGGGGGGTCGGCTACGGCGAGGTCAAGACCCGGTTGGGCGAGGCGCTCGTCGAACGGTTCGCCGAGCCCCGCGCGCGACGCGCCGAGTGGGTCGCCAATCCCGACCGCGTCGCCAAGGTCCGGGCGATGGGCGCCGAGAAGGCTCGCGCGACGGCCCGCGCGATCCTCGATAATGCACGAACGGCCTGCGGCGTCGCCTGAGCTGAGTTCAGCGAATTCGATCCGTCACAGAACACGACCTCTTCCCCCGACCCGAACGGAGCGCGACGATGGGTATCCTGTTCAGCCTGATCTGGTTTTTGCTGATCGGCCTGATCGCCGGCTGGCTCGCCGGGCAGATCACCAAGGGGAAGAGCCTGGGAACGACGAACAACATGATCGTCGGCGTGCTGGGTGCGATCTTCGGCGGTTTCCTGTTTCGGATCATCGGCCTGACCGCAACCAACGTGATCGGCAGCCTCATCACCTCGACCCTGGGCGCGATCCTGGTTCTTTACCTGCTCGCCCAGTACGGCCGAAGACTCTGATTCGAGAAGCAAGGGAATCACAAATGGGCGACTCACTATTCGACCTGACCGGCCGCGCGGCGTTGGTGACCGGGGGGAGCCAGGGGCTCGGCAAGGCAATGGCGCGGGGGCTGGCTCAGGCCGGCGCCGACGTCGTGATCTCCAGCCGCCGCGAGGAGGCCCTCAAGGCCGCCGCCCGCGAGATCGGCGCAGGCGCCGCCGGCAAGGTCCAGTACGTCGTGGCCGACATGACCAACCGCGACGACGTCTCCCGGCTGGCCGAGAAGGCCGTGGCGGCCTTCGGCCGGATCGACGTCCTGGTCAACAACGCCGGCGACAACAAGCCCGAGCCCATCGACCAGATCACGGACGAGGTCTGGGACAAGATCATCGAGTTGAACCTCAGCTCGTGCATGGCGCTCACCCGGGCGCTGGTCCCCGCGATGAAAGAGCGGAAGTGGGGGCGGATCATCCACATCTCGTCGATCATGGGGTTCGCGTCGGCCGGAGGCCGCAATTCCTATTCGGCCACCAAGAACGCCCTCAAGGGGCTGGCCCAGGCCAGCGCCAATGACCTGGGCGAATTCGGCATCACCGTCAACTGCATCGCCCCCGGGCCGTTCCTGACCGACCTCCCGCTCGGCCTTCTCAGCAAGGAGAAACAAGACGAATTCGCCCGCCGAACCGCATTGAACCGCTGGGGACGCCCCGAGGAACTCGTCGGCCCGGTCCTCCTGCTCGCCACCGAGGCCGGCAGCTACATCACCGGCGCGACCCTGCTGGTCGACGGCGGCGTGCTTAGCAAGATCTTCTGAACGCTCCCGACGTGACGCCGTCGTGACGCCCGGCCTCGGGGGAAGGGCCGGGAGAGTCAAACAAGCCCGGAATCAGCATCGGCTCGATCAGAGTTCCCATCCCTTGCGGAAGTGGGACTTGAGGTAGCCGGCGGCGGTCGAACTGTTGTTGACTTCGCCGGTTTCGGGGTTGTAGTCGACGGCCTCGCCGGAGCGGACGGCGACGTTGCCCAGGAGCATCGATTCGGTCAGGACCGAGGCGTAGTCGAAGTTCGACTGGGCGATCCCCGGCTTGCCTTCACGGATGGCCTGGAACCATTCGAGCTTCTGGTTGTCGTCGTCCCCCTTGCCGCCGGTGATCCGGGGGAGCGTCGGCTTGGGGTCCTTGTAATCGCGAAAGCGCTCCTCGGGCCAGAGCTTCTGCTCCGAGCCGTAGTCGCTGGGCGAGTACATCTGCCCCTTCGAGCCGATCATCAACGAGCCGCTGTCGGACGGGTTGAAGCCGGCCGGGAACAGCTTCGCATCGGGGAGGTTCCGCTTGCCGTCCTTCGCCCCCTCATACCAGGTGAGCTTCACAGGGGGGAGGCCGTCGCGGGCGGGGAACTCATACGTGATCGTCGCCCAGGCCGGATAGGTCTCGGGGTTGATCTCGCCGCTGTGGGCCGAGATCCGCGTCGGCTGGCCGAGCTTCAGCGACTTGAAGACGAGGTTGGTCGTGTGACAGGCCATGTCGCCCAGCGACCCCGTGCCGAAATCCCACCACCCGCGCCAGTCGTGAGGGTGATAGACCTTGTTGTACGGCCGGTCGGCGGCCGGGCCGAGGAACAGCGTCCAGTGCAGGTACGGCGGGACTTCCTGGACCTCGGTGGGGCGGGCGACGATGTCCGGCGCCTGCTTCCAGTACTTGAACGGCCGGTTGGTCCAGACGTGGGCCTCGCGGACCTCGCCGATCGCTCCGGCTTGAACGACCTCGACGCCGCGGCGGAGCCCTGGATTCGCGGTCCCCTGGTTGCCCATCTGGGTGCAGACGCCGTGCTTGCGGGCCGTCTCGCGCATCAGGCGGGCCTCCCAGACCGAATGGGTCAGGGGCTTTTGGCAGTAGACGTGCTTGCCCAGCCGCATCGCCCGGACGGCCGCCGGCGCGTGGGTGTGGTCGGGCGTCGAGACCGTCACGGCGTCGAACTTCGACCCCAGCGCGTCGTACAACTCGCGGAAGTCGACGAACCGCTTGGCGTCCTTGTACTTGGCCGCCGCCGCGTCGAGCCGCTGCTCGTCGACGTCGCAGAGCGCGACGATCCGGCCGTGGTTCGCCGCGTTGTCGGCGTCGCTGCGGCCCTTGCCGCCGACGCCGACGCAGGCGATCTGGATCACCTCGTTCGGCCCCACGCCCCCCGCCCAGCCGTTGCGGCCCTGGCACAGGACGCCAAACCCCGCGACCGACGCACCAAACAGAAAACCTCGACGATCAATCGCCTGGCTCATCGGACGACCCTCCCCGGCAACGACGCGGCAAGAACCAGCCCGCGCGAAAGGCGGGGCTGGACGAATGTTGAACATTCTAAGCCGTCGGCCGGATCGTCGCCAGCGTCAAGCGCCGTCGGCCGGGCGAGCTTTCGCGGTATGGTACAGAGCGTGGGCGTCGATGTAGGCTTCGACGGCGTGGGGGACCATGTAGCGGACGCTCCGGCCCTCGGCGAGCCGGCCGCGGAGGTCGTGCGAGGCGATGCCGATCGGGGGGATCGTGACGTGCTGGAGCGGTTGAGCATCGGGACCGAACTCGGGGAGCGGGCGGTCGCCGACTTCCTCGACGCCCGGTCGGTTGACGACGACGATCGTGGCAAGCTGGGCGATCCGGCCGGGCTCGCGCCAGGTCGGCAGATCGACGAGGCTGTCGGCGCCGATCAGGAAGAACAGGTCGTCGTCGGGACGAAGCCGCTTGACTTCAGCCAGGGTCTCAACGCTGTAATGCGGACCCGGACGGACGGCCTCGACGTCGGAGACCTCGAACGCCGAGCGCCCCGCGACCGCGAGCCGGGCCATCTCGAGGCGGTGGGCGACCGGCGTCCGGGCGAGCCCTCGCTTGTGCGGCGGCTCGCCGGCGACGATGAACCAAACCCGCTCCAGCCCACAGGCCTCGCGGCATTGCTCGGCGAGAATCAGATGCCCCAGGTGGATCGGGTCGAACGTGCCGCCGAACAGCCCTAAACGCATGGACGAGTCAACCCTTTCCCAGCCGTCGGCCCAGGGCCGCCGTGGACATACGTGCAGAATCCAGGCCGAGTCTGGTATACTCTAACCGCAGTAAACCAGAAGTCCGCGTCCTTGGAACGGGGTGGGGTGGCGCGGCGCGACGAAATTCGACGATAGGCCCGACTGATGAGCGTTGTCAACTGCGATCAAGAGAGCGACGAGCCGCGTCCGTCGCCGCGCCCGGCCCGTCAGCCTTCGTGGTTCGGGGGGGACGACGAGGAGCGGATCGAGCCTGGCGGCTTGTTCGTCGGCGTGGTCGTCGACCGCGCGCTCGACGCCGTGCTGACCTACCGCGCGCCTCAGCGTTTGGTCGGCAGAATCCAGCTCGGCCAGCGGGTGCGGGTTCCCCTGGGACGTAACGGGGTCGTCACGGGCTATTGCGTCTCGGTCGATCTCCTCCCCCCTCCCGACCTCGCTCCGTCGAAGATCAAGGACGTCGTCGAGATCCTCGACGCGGTCCCGCTGATCGACGCCCGAATGCTTGAACTGACCCGGTGGATGGCCGGCTACTACCTGTGCTCGTGGGGTCAGGCGCTTGACGCGGTGGTGCCGGCCGGAGTGCGGAACCAGGCGGGGACGCGGGTGGGGACGTTCCTGACGGTCCCTCCCGAGACTCGCCAGGCGTTCCTCGACGAGAGGCTTCAGAAGACGCTCACCGCCAAGCAGACGGCGGCGATCGAGGCGTTGTGCCGGTCGGACGAGATGCTCACGGTCTCCGACGTCTGCCGACGCGCCCGTTGCGGGGCGGGGGTGATCAAGGCGCTCCGCGAGGACGGGTTGGTCCATACGGTCAAACGTCGGCTCTCGCTGGCCGAGGCCCGCCGCGACGAGCCCGAACCAACGGCCGTCGAGCCGACCGCCGCGCCCAGGCCGCCGGCCATGACCCCCGAGCAAGCGGCGGCGATGGAGACGCTCGTCCCGGCGCTCGAGGGGGACGCCTTCGCGCCGTTCGTGCTCTTCGGCGTCACCGGCAGCGGCAAGACCGAGGTCTACCTGACGGCCATCGAGCGGATCGTGGCGCGGGGCCGCGAGGCGATCGTGCTGGTGCCCGAGATCAGCCTCACTCCGCAGACGATCCGCCGGTTCCGCCGCCGGTTCCAGCGCGTGGCCGTGCTGCACAGCCACCTCAGCGACGTCGAGCGGCACCGCCACTGGCAGAGCATCGCCCAGGGCGAAATCGACGTCGTCGTCGGCGCGCGGTCGGCCATCTTCGCCCCCACGAGGCGGCTGGGGCTGATCGTCGTCGACGAGGAACACGAAAGCTCGTTCAAGCAGGAAACCGTCCCCCGCTACCACGCGCGCGACGTCGCCGTGAAGCGCGCGCAACTTGAGAACGCGCCGGTGCTGCTGGGCTCGGCGACGCCGTCGCTGGAGAGCTGGCGGAACGCCGAGCTTGGGCGTTACGCCCGGATCTCGATGCCCAGCCGGGTCGAGGGCCGGCCGATGCCGGCCGTCGAGATCATCGACCTACGGAACGAGAAGCACCTCGCCGGCGGCCTGAGCGACACCCTCCGCATCGCGATGCACCAGGCGCTCGACGACGACGGCCAGGTGATCCTGCTGTTGAACCGCCGGGGGTACAACACGTTCGTCATCTGTCCCAAATGCGGCGAGGTGGTCAAGTGCCGGCACTGCGACGTCGCCGCGACCTACCATAAATCGCGCCACATGCTGATTTGCCACACATGCGACGCCGAGCGCGCGTGCCCGCCCGCCTGCCCGGCGTGCCAGGCGCCGGTGCTCCATTACGGGGGGATCGGCACCGAGCGGCTCGAGCGCGAGATCCGGATGGAGTTCCCGTTCCACGAGGCGAGGAGGATGGACTCCGACACGATGCGCCGGCACGGCAGTCATGAAGAGACGTTGGCGGCGTTCAAGTCGGGCGAGGTGAAGATCCTCCTGGGGACGCAGATGATCGCCAAGGGGCTCGACTTCCCCAACGTGACGCTCGTCGGCGTGGTCGACGCCGACGTCGCCCTGCACCTTCCCGACTTCCGGGCCGCCGAGCGGACGTTCCAGCTCGTCGCGCAGGTCGCCGGCCGGACCGGCCGGGGGGACCGGCCGGGGCGCGTGCTCGTCCAAAGCTTCTGCCCAGAGCATCCGGCGATCTACAACGCCGCCCGCCACGACTACGAAGGGTTCGTCCGCCACGAGTTGCCGACTCGCGAAGCCCCGCTGGCCTCGCCCTACGGCCGGATCGTCCGCCTGGTCGCGCGCGGCCGGGACGAGTCCCGGGTCGAGAAATACCTGACCGAGCTGGCGAACGCCCTCCGCGCCCGGGCCGCGCCGGGGGTTCGGTTCTGGGGGCCGAGTCCCGCGCCGATCCTCAAGATCCGCGAAGAATTCCGGTTCCACCTCCAGGCTCGATGCGCCTCGGCCGCCCCCCTGCGGGCGATGCTCAGCGACCTCCCCCTGCACCCGCCGCCGTACAAGGTCGACCTGTCGGTGGACGTCGACCCGATCAGCATGCTGTAGGATTGCGCTCGGTCGCCCTCGGAACCAGGACGCCATGGGTGAATCGACGGAAGGTCGCTCGCCGGCGCGTGTTCGCGCGATCGGCAGGGGCGGCGAGGAACTCCATGAAAAATCGACCGAATCGGCGAAACTTAGGTTTACATGCTCGGCGGACCAGGGTATTCTCCCGCCGTTGGTTCACATCTCGGACTCCTAGACGACGAGACTCATGGCCGAGTTTCGAGGGGGCGGGCATGGATGCGAGAGGAATCCTTTCTCACCTGCACTTCCCTTCGCCGCCGCGCCGGGCTTCTCGCTCATCTCGGGTCGCGCAGACATCCGTTACGGAAAACTGTCCCGGGTTGTGATTCTCGTGTCTCGCGCCGACCGGCGCCTTGGTCCGAGGAAAAGGCTTTCATTGGACCGAGCAAGGCCGCGGCGTGATTCGGATGAAGACGCTGAAACCAGGATTGCGTCGTGACAATCCTAATCTGTTCAGGAGGAAGAGATGAGCATGACTAAAGGATTGAACGGACTGCGTTCCGCAGTCGTCGTCCTGGGATTGGCCGCCTGCACCGCGACCGGCGCCGATGCCGCGGCGATTCTTAAATACCAGACCGCTACGGCCGTCGATCTGAGCACCGGGATCAGCGGGCCCAACGTGATCAGCTTCACGCCCGCCAGTCAGGCCGGCGTGGACCTCGGCTCGGGCTCGGTCAACACCGGACTTGGCACGTTCGTCGTCGCCCCGCCGGCGGCCGGCTCGTCCACCACGTACACGAACACCCCGTTTTCGATCACGTTTCTGCCGCAGGACCTGAACGGCACACCGCTGACCAGCCAGTCGGCGGTGTTCACCGGCGTCCTCAACGGCGTGGTCGACAGCCCGTACCATTCGACCGTGACGGCGACGTTCAACACCCCGAGCCAGACCCTCGACCTGGGCGACCAGAAGCTCACCTTCAGCTTCCCCGACAACGCCAAGCTGCTGGTCCCCTCGCAGTCGAACGGCGGCGTGACCACGGCCGAAGCCCTGCTCACCTCGTCGCAGGCGCCCGCCGTGCCCGAACCGAGCACCGTCGCGCTGGTCCTGACGACCATCGGCGGCCTCGCCCTGCGGCGCCGCGTCTCGGGCCGCTCGGCCCGCGCCAAGGCCTGACCCGATCCCCCGACTCGATCCGTCCCGACGGCCCCGACCGACTTCCCGCCCGCCCCCCCGCCGCGCCGCGTCGAGGGGTTTTTTCATGCGCCCCGGCCCCGCCGGGAACCGCCGGAATCCGGGCGGAGCGGCTTGCCGTTTCGACGGCGTGGGTCCATGATGAACTCGGCGCACGCGCTTAGCGGGGGGCCGAGTTGGGGAATTTCGCCGGGCCACGCGGTCCCCACCGCGAGGGGGCGTCGCCTATATCATGTAGGTAGAGGCGATTCGCATGGCCGATGGGCCGATTGAGCTAATGTCGAAGGCGCGCGCCGGCGAGACCGAGGCGCTGGGCGAGTTGTGCGCGCTGTACCGGAACTATCTGAGGATGGTCGTCCGGACCGGTCTGGGGCCACGGTTGCGCGAGCGGCTGGAGCTTTCCGACGTGGTCCAGGAGGCGCTCGTCGAGGTGGTCCGACAGTTTCCGCAGTTCACCGGGCAGAACGAGGCGGCCCTGGTGGGATGGCTGCGGCGACTGGTCGGCCAGAAACTCGCCGATCTGGGACGCTATCACAGTCGGACTAAACGGGCGGGAGGGGTCGCCTCGATCCCGCTCGACGCGCCTTGGGAAGGAAAGGGAGGCGAGAACCAGGGGAACCAGGCCGGCCGGCTCCTGGACATGCTGTCGCTCAGCCAGACCAGCCCCAGCGAGATCGCCAGCCGCCGCGAACTGATCGTCCTTCTGGCCGACGCGCTCGCGGCCTTGCCCGACGGCGAGGCGGACGTCCTCTGGCTCTACCACGCCGAGAACCTCTCGTTCGAGGTCATCGGCGAGCGGATGGGAGTAAGCCGAAAGTCAGTGCGGGGAATCTGGGCCCGAGGCCTCAAGCGACTGAAACGATCGCTCGAAGGGCCGCCGGGAGGATCTTTGAGGTACGACGATGGGCCAGCGGAGTGACGAGAAGGTCGATCTCTCCCAGAGCGACGACGACGACGAACGCCTCGGGGAGGCCATCGAGCATTACCTGGCGATGGTCGAACAGGGGGAAGCGCCCTCTCCCGAGGTTTTCGCCGCCCGCTACCCCGACCTCCAGGAGGACGTCCAGGCCGCCCTGGAAGGGCTAGAACTGGTCAACGGCCTGGTCGGCCACGGCTCCAGCAGCAGTTCGTCGCACGGTTCGGGGCCGGGCCGGAACATTGAGTCAGGACGGCGGATCGCCGGCTACCGGGTCGTCCGCGAGTTGGGCCGAGGAGGCATGGGGACCGTCTACGAGGCCGTTCACATGGGCCTCGACCGACCCGTGGCGCTGAAGGTTCTGGGCACCCACGCGGCCCCCGATTCGTCGGCGCGTCGCCGGTTCCTCAACGAGGCCCGCACGGCCGCGGCCTTGCACCATACACACATCGTGCCGGTCTTCGACGTCGGCCAGGTCGGCGGCCTCTGCTACTACGCGATGCAGCGGATCGAGGGGAGCGGACTCGACCGGGTGATCCGCCACCGCCGCCAACTTCGAGGGCCGGTCGGCCCCGGCGGGCGAAGCTTCGATTCGGGCGACGTCGGCTCGCAGGCCAGTTCACGGCTGAATCGGGTGTGGCTCCGGGTCTCCGGCGGCCTCCCCTGGGGCAGGACGCGACCGACGCCGACCGACGGCGCCCGTGAAACGGCCCTGGTTCCGATGCATCGGGCCGGGCTGACCGACTCCACGGCCTCGTGGGCCCTGAGCGGCGGCCAGTCGGCTTCGCACGGCCTCGGCGAACTCCTCTCCGCGTCGTCCTCCTCGCGATCGCTGCGGGTCGGGACGCGGGGCTGCGACGCCGCCGAGGCGCCCCCTCCGTTCGATCCCCCGCGAGGCTCGTCCTACTACAGGTGGGTCGCCGAGGTCGGCCTGCAAGCGGCCGCGGCGCTGGCCCACGCCCACCATCACGGCGTCATCCATCGCGACGTCAAGCCGTCGAACCTGCTGATCGACGCCAAGGGGATGATCTGGGTCGCCGACTTCGGCCTGGCGCGGCGGCTCGCCGATCCGGGCATGACCCACCATGACAGCCTGCTGGGCACCCCCCGTTACATGAGCCCGGAGCAGGGCCGCACCGGCGTCATCGACGGCCGAACCGACGTCTACAGCCTGGGCGCGACCCTGTACGAAATGCTCACCCTCCGCCCCCCCTTCGACGGCTCGAGCGCCGCGGAGCTGCTCGACCAGATCGCCGGCCGCGAGCCCGTCCCCCCGCGCTCGCTCAACCGGAGGATTCCCCGCGACCTTGAAACGATCGTCCTCAAGAGCCTGGCCAAGCGGCCGGCCGACCGCTATCCGTCGGCGGACGCGCTGGGCGAGGATCTGGCCCGGTTCTTGAACCGCGAGCCGGTGCGCGCGCGACGCATCACCCCGGCCGGGCGGATGTGGCGGATAGCCCGGCGGCACCCCGGAATCTCCACGGTCTCGACGGTCGCGAGCGTCCTGGTGCTGTCGATCGCCGCATACTCGTACAACCAGATCCGCAATCAGCGCGACGAGCAGGTGAAGGCGACGAACGAGGCCGTCGCCGAACGCGAGAAGACCTCGGCCGCCGAACGGGGGACGCGGGCGGCGATGCGGACGATGCTCTGGCGGCACGCCGCGCTCGTCCGGCTCACCACCGCGTCAGACCGCCGGGCCACCGGCCTGGACCTGCTCAAGCAGGCGGCGGCGCTCGAGCCCGAGCCCGAGCTTCAGGCGCGGCTCCGCGACGAGGCCGCCGAGTTCCTCGTCCTCCGAAGCGTCACGCGCCGCGCGAAGCTGCCTACCGGCCCGATCCGCGACCTGGCGTTCGACGCCGAGACCGCGCGGCTGTCGGTCATCACGGGCGACAGCGAGGAGGTCGCCGTCTGGGACGTCAAGCAGAAGCGTTCCCTTGACAAGTTCTCGCTGCTCCACGGCGCCAAACCACTCGGGGCCGCCCCCGACGTGTCTGCGCCCATGCCCACTCCCACGGAATCGAGCTCGCCGCGCGTCGGACCGCCGAATCCGAATCGCGTGCAGGGGGTCTGGCGACGGCCTCAACGGCTCGCCCTGGCCGGCGGCGTCGTCGCGGTCCTCCCGAGCAGCGGCCAGCCGGTCCTGCTCGTCAACGGTTCAACCGGGGCCGTGGTCCGCGAGCTGACGCGTCCCGACCGCCGCATGCAGAGCGTCTTCGGCGAGCCGACGGGCAAGCGTCTGGTCACGATCGACGTCGAGAACGCGCCGGTCGCCTCATTCGGATTCGGGCCTCCCCTCGGACCAATCGAACTCCAGGTCGTGCTCTGGGATCTGGAACGCCCCGACGCGGCGCCGACGGTCCTCGACACGATCAAGCCCGAACAGCGGCAGATGACCTTCCCGCTCGTCGCCTTCAGTTCCGATGGAAAGACCCTCGCCTTCGCCCTGGCCGGATCGACTAAAGTCAAGCTGTTCTCGGTCGACGACGGCCGCCTGGCGGGCCGCGTCGAGTCTCAAGCGGATCTCACCGCGCTGGCGGTGGGGGTCGGCGGCCGGCTGGCGACCGCTTCGGGAGCGACCGTTCAGATCTGGGACGGCGTCTCGGGCGAGTTTCTGAACAGTTTCTCATCCACCCAGAGCAACGTGTGGCGGCTCCAGTTCAACCCCCGGGGCACGCTGCTGGCGACCTCGGGGTTCGGGACGCAGCCGCAGGTGGAGTTGTGGGATACGATCGCTCACAAGGTCGCCGCCGTCCTGCCGAACACCGATCCGGTCCTCGGCCTCGCCTTCTCGACCGACGGCAAGACCCTGGCGGTCGGCGGTCGGGGCGTGTCGACCTCGCTCTGGACGATCCACGAGCCGCCGGCGCGAACCCAGATAACCGGGTTCGACGCTCGGCCGGTCTCGCTGGCGTTTCGCGACGACGGTCTGCTCGCGATCGACGACAACCTCGGCGAGACCTGGGTCTGGCGCGACGCCCAAGGCTCCGAACATGAGCCGACGCTCCCTCGGAACCTGACCGCGCGGCTCGACCGCGATCCCGATCTCGGCCTGGACGCCGCGCGCGGCCGCGGCTTCGCCGCCGTGGCCTTCGACGAACAGGGCAATCTGATCTCTCACGACGCGCGGGGGCTGAAGGTCTGGCCGTCGCACTCCAAGGGCCCCTGCGAGCCGTCGCGCCTGGAGCTTCCTCATCTACCGGGGGGAGGTCGGTTCTGGCCGTCCGCCCCCCCCTTGGGCCGCTCTGGAGACGGCCGCGCGCTGGCGCTGACTCACGGCCACTCGATCTTCTTGTGGCGCTCCAAGGATCCCGAACGGCTGCTCCCCGTGGTCCGCGCCGACGAGCCGGCCGGCGACCTCGTGAACCCCTGGGACTTCCTCCCCCCCGGCTTCCCGAAGGGCGACTCCCGGCGCCGTGGCCCCGGCGGCCCACGTTCGCCTCGAATCCAGGCCGTGCAACTCGCGTCGGCCGGCGACAGGCTCTATCTGCTCGATGATGGAAACCTCCAGGTCTGGAAGCTCCATTCCGAGACGACCGAATCGATCAAGGCCGATCGCCTCTCCTGGAACGGCGCGTTTCCGGAACGGGCGGTCAGTCTCGCCCTCCGGCCCGATGGTCGATTGCTCGCGGTCGGCGACGGGACCGGAGAAATCACGCTCGTCGACGTCGACCGGCTGGCGGTCGTCGGCAGACTCCGACCCGGAGCCGCCGAGGCCGCCGACCCCGAAGGCTGGATCACCGCCCTCGCCTTCTCGCCCGACGGCCGAACGCTCGCCGCCGGCACCCAGCGCGGGTCGATTCAACTCTGGTCCGCAACGTCTTCCTCCTTCCACTACGCCCCGCACTATCGGCTCCCCAGCCAGTGCGGACGGATCTCCAGCCTGATCTTCGACTCGACCGGCAGCCGTCTCGCCGCCGCCGGCGTCGAGCCCATCGTCGAACTCTGGCGGCTCGACACCTTCAGCGGCGAACTGCGGCGGCTCAGCCTGGCCGACTGATCACGGCGGCGCGGGCCCGCGACGAACGGCCCGCCCCATTCGCTTGGAGTCGAGGCCGTTCGCGTTCGAGGTCGCGTCGGTGCTTGGTCAGGCGGTCACCTCGAAGCCGGCGCGTTGGGGGCGGGTCTGCATCGCGTCGGCCTCGGCGTCGCCGATGATCTGCTCCTTGTCGGGATCCCAGTTCAGCTTGCGACCGCCGAGCCGGATGGCGATGTTCGCCAGGTGGCAGGTGGTCAGCGCGCGGTGATGGGTCCAGACGTCCGAGACCGGCTTGCCCCGGTCGGCGCAGCAGGCGAAGAAGTTCTCCATGTGGCCGTCCAGCGGCTTACCGTTGCGAAGCTCGCGGAGCATCGCCTCGGGGACGGGGTCTTTGTAGAGTGCGGCGACGGCGCCGCCGTCGAGGTCGATCCGGTCGCGGGTGACGAAGATTCGGCCCTTCTCGCCTTCGAAGGTCACGCCGTTCTCGGTGTCGTCGCGAATCACCAGCGGCGTACCGTCGGCGAACGTGGCGCGGACGAGGAAATGGGTGGTCGTGTTGTACTTGTCGTCGACGGTGGGATAGCCGTTCTTGAAATCGACGGGAAGCTCCCCCTTGACGACCTCGATAGTCCTGGGGCCTGTGTGCTCCTTGCCGAGCGCCCAGGTGCCGATGTCGACGTGGTGCGCGCCCCAGTCCGTAAGCTTGCCTCCGGAATACTCGTACCACCAGCGGAAGTCGGCATGGCAGCGCTGCTTGATGTAGTCGACCTTGGGCGCCTGGCCGAGCCACATGTCCCAGTCCAGCTCCGGAGGGGCGGATTCCTTGGAGAACGGGCCGCCGGCGGGACCGCCGCCGATAGCCGCGGTGACCTTCTTGATCTTGCCGATGCGTCCGCCGCGGACCATGGCGACGGCCAGCAGGAACACCTTGTTATGGTCGCTGCGCTGCTGGGTGCCGACCTGGAGGACGCGGCCGGTCTCCTTGGCGACCTTGCAAAGCTTCTTGCCCTCGTCGATGGTGAGGGTGAGGGGTTTTTCGCAGTAAACGTCCTTGCCGGCCTTCATGGCCTCGATGGTGATCTTCGAATGCCAGTGGTCAGGGGTGCCGACGATCACGGCGTCGACGTCCTTGAGGTCGAGGACCTTGCGGTAATCGCCGAACGTCTCGGCCTTGCCCTTGCCGATGCGACGGTCCTCCTTGGCCTTCTCGGCGTGGTGCTTGTCGACGTCGCAAACGGCGATGAAGTCGCCGAAGCGCGAGGCGCCCCTGGCGTCTCCACTCCCCTGCCCCCCCGCGCCGATCAACGCCAGTCGGGGCCGTTCGTTCTTGGCCTGAAACCCCGCGCCCAGGACCTTGCCGGTCGGCGCCCCCCAGGGCGCCAGGAGCGCGCTCGATGCGGCGATTCGGAGGAAGTCGCGCCGTTTGGCGCCAGTTCGAACGACCATGTCCGGGTCTCCCGTTGAAGTGAGGAAACGACCTCGCCGGGGCTGGACGCCCCTCCCGTCGCGCGGCCGTTGAAACACTCCGCAACATACTCCAGCGGCGAACCTCGCTCAAGGAGGGTTCGAGGGCGCGAGCGATCGACCAAATCGATAAGCTTGAGAATCGATCCGCGCCCTCGACCGGGGACTGAAGTCCGCCGTCGTGGACGCGGCACGGTCGTGAAGACGAGTCCGCCGCCCGACGCGCGGCCTTGCAGGAGTCGGCCCGATGAAGCCGCAGACCATCCGGTTCGGCGCGGTCGTGAGGGGATTGTTTTTGACCCTGGTTTGCAGCAGCGTCGCGGCGGCCGAAGATCCGGCCGCTCTCTGGCCCAATCCCGACTGGCCGGCGGCAGGCCCGGCGGAGGTCGGGCTTGACGCGGCGATGCTGGACGAGGCCCGGACGTACGCCGAGTCGGCCGGCGGCTCCGGGATGATCGTGCGGCGCGGAAAGGCGGTGCTCCGCTGGGGAGATCAGCGACGGCGCTACGACATCAAGTCGGCGACCAAGTCGTTCGGGGCCACCATGCTCGGCGTCGCCGTGAAGGACGGCAAGATCGACCTCGACGCCCCGGCGCGTCGATACGACGCAACGTTGGGAGTTCCTCCCGAAGGCGACGCGCAATCCGGCTGGCTTGACGAGATCACGATCCTCCACCTCGCGACGCAGACCGCCGGGTTCGCCAAGCCCGGCGGATACGAGAGGCTGCTGTTCCGCCCCGGGACCCACTGGCATTACAGCGACGGCGGCCCCAACTGGCTGGCCGACTGCCTGACGCTGCGATACGGGCGCGACCTTGAAGACGTGATGTTCGACCGCGTGCTCACCCCGCTGGGCGTCACCCGCAAGGATCTCCAATGGAGACGAAACCAATATCGCGAACCCGATCTCGTGGGCGTCCCACGCCGCGAGTTCGGGGCGGGAATCCAGGCCGACGTCGAGGCGCTCTCGCGACTCGGGTACCTATACCTCCATCGCGGCCGATGGCGTGACGAACAGATCCTCGCCGAGGAATTCGTCGACCTGGCGACGCATCCGATCAAGTCGGTCGTCGAGCTTCCTGAGTGGGAGCCCGGCGCGCAAGGCGACGCATCGAGGCACTACGGCCTGCTCTGGTGGAACAACGGCGACGGCGCGCTGGGACGGGTCCCGCGCGACGCGTTCTGGGCGTGGGGCCTGTACGACAGCCTGATCGTCGTCGTCCCCTCGCTCGACCTGGTCGTCGTCCGGGCGGGCGAGAACGGCAGGCAGTGGCCGCGTGCGAAAGGCGAGGACCACTACGCGGTGCTTGGGCCGTTTCTCAACCCGATCGTCGCCGCGTCGAGCCTCCCCCGGGGCGAGCGCGATCGGTCGAGTCCGAAGCCCGACGGCTCCGCGCCGTACCCTCCCAGCACGACGATCCTCGGCGTCGATTGGGCGCCGGCGTCCACCATCGTCCGGCGGGCCCAGGGGAGCGACAACTGGCCGATCACCTGGGGCGACGACGACCTGCTTTATACGGCTTACGGCGACGGTCGCGGATTCCAACCGTTCGTCGAGAAGAAGCTCAGCATGGGTCTCTGCCGGGTGGCCGGCGGTCCCGAGGACTTCCAGGGCGTGAACCTCCGCTCGCGATCGGCCGAGCGACTCGGGCAAGGCGCCGAGGGCGAAAAAGCCAGCGGAATCCTGATGATCGACGGCGTGTTGCATCTGTGGGTCCGCAACGCCGGCAACGCTCGGCTGGGCTGGTCGCGCGACCGAGGCGCGACCTGGGAATGGGCCGACTGGAAGCTCACCGCCAGCTTCGGCTGCCCGACGTTCCTCAACTTCGGGAAGGACTACGACGGCGCGGCGGACGACTTCGTCTACATCTACTCGCCCGACGCCGACGACGCCTACAAGCCGGCCGATCGCATGGTGCTGGCGCGCGCGCCGAAACGGCGGCTCCGCGAGCGAGACGCCTATGAATTCTTCGTCCGGCGCGATCCTCAGGGTCAGGCCGTATGGAGCAAGACCGTCGAGGAACGTGGGGCGGTGTTCGAGAATCCGGGCCGCTGCCACCGCGGCGGCGTCACGTACAACGCCCCACTGCGGCGCTACCTCTGGTGCCAGATCCTGCCGGAGAGCCGGGACCCGCGCGGGCCTCGCTTCGAAGGCGGATTCGGCGTCTACGACGCCCCCCAGCCCTGGGGGCCGTGGACCACGGTTTCCTTCACCGAGCATTGGGACGTCGGGCCGGGCGAGACCAGCAGCTTCCCAACCAAGTGGATGAGCCCGGACGGGAAGACCGTCCACCTGGTCTTCTCCGGCGACGATTCGTTCTCCGTCCGGCGGGCCGTCCTGCGGCTCGCGGCCGACGGCCGCTGATCGAATCGGCCGACGGCGAGGCCCGCCTACTCGACCTCGTGGACGAGGATGGCGTTGTGGTTGGGGTTGTTGGGCAGGACGCCTCGGACCACGACGAGGCGGTCGCCGGTGTCGATCAGGTCGCGGCCGCGGCACCACTGGTCGGCGAAGGCGAGCACCTGGCCGGCGTCGAAGAGGTCGGGGATGTGCAGCGGCGTCACGCCCCAGTAAAGCGCCATCGCATGGGCGACCTCGACGGCGTCGGTCAGGGCCAGGATCCGCGTGGCCCCGCGCTGCTTGGAGAGAGCCAGCGCGGTCCTTCCCGAATGAGTGGCGACGACCAGCAGAGCCGCATTGAGCCGATGGCTGACCTGGCTGGCGGCCTCGACCACCGCCTCGGTGATCGGCAACACTCGACCGGCGCGCGCGACGTTCGGCCGGCCCTCGTCATCCCTCGCCCCCTCCGGCCAACTGGCTGAACGGAACCAGGGGGCGCCCGGCCGCGATTGGGCGAACATCAGGTTCTCGGCCTCATGGGCGATCTGGCTCATGGTCGAGACCGCCTCGACGGGATACGCGCCGATGGCCGTCTCACCCGAGAGCATCACCGCGTCGGTGCCGTCGAGCACGGCGTTGAACACGTCGGTCGCTTCGGCCCGCGTCGGCCGGTTCGACGATTCCATGCTGTTGAGCATCTGGGTCGCCGTGATCACCGGAATCCCCGACAGATGGCAGGCGTCGATGATCTGCTTCTGCACGCCGGGAACCTTGGCGACGTCGATCTCGACCCCCAGATCGCCCCGCGCCACCATTACGGCGTCGGCCTCGGCGACGATCGATTCGAGATTCGCGACCGCCTGCGGCTTCTCGATCTTGGCGACGATCCGGGCGCAACACCCTCGCGCGTCCAGCTCGGCGCGGAGCCGGGTGACGTCGGCGGCCTGACGGACGAACGAGAGCCCGACGTACGACACCTCGCGGCCCACCGTCCACTCCAGATCGGCCAGGTCCTTGTCCGTGAGCGCCGAGACGCTCAACGCCGCGCCCGGGACGTTGATCCCCTGGTTCGACCGAATCCGCCCCGGCAGCGTCACCTTCAACCGCGCCCAGCCGGGCCGACGCTCGATGACGTCCATCGCCACGGCGCCGTCGGCGAACAGAATGCTCTGACCGACTTCCAGATCGTCGGCCAACTCATCATACGTGCAAGTCAGTTTTCTCGGGTCGTCGCGTTGATCGAGCTGTTTCCAGAGTGTGAACTCGGCGTCGAGGTCGCACGACACCACGTCGTCGACGATCGGCCCCAGACGAATCTTGGGGCCGCAAAGATCCTGGAGAATCGCGATCCGCCGCCCCAGAATCCGGTTCACCTCGCAAATCGCCTCGTAGGTGACCGCATGCTGTTCATGGGTGCCGTGCGAAAAGTTGAGTCGAAAAACGTCCACCCCGGCGTCGGCCAGTCGCCGCAGCATTTCCGGATCTCGTGAGGCCGGCCCCACCGTGGCCACGATCTTCGTTCGCACCTTGCCCAGTGGTTCGACGTGGTTCTCCACCTGAACTCCTCCCAAACGCCCCTGACCCAAACCATCAAGCCACGCATTAAGGTTAAATTTCGCACATCCTCGTGATCGATTCCGATTCTAGTAAGACTGCCCCAACCATGACAGGCCTTCCGTCCGACGTCTTGCGCGCGACTCCATCCGCCGCCCGGTTTCGACGGGCGTTCCGCTTGTCGAGTCCAGCGGCCCTTGCAACATCCGTACAATAAGCGAAGCGACGGCGGTCGTCGCTTCCACAGAAAGACCTGGGCGCGGATTGAGACGATCAGAGGATCGTGAATCGGGCGTTCGGAATTGACGAAGCCTGAAACATCGCGGACAAT
>ERZ778018.1552-NODE-1552-length-17974-cov-5.943133_pt1 | contig 17974 bp, 14 predicted proteins | sample MGYA00375748_ERZ778018 | MGnify/ENA primary metagenome ERZ778018 (study PRJEB29350, sample SAMN05509839) | bioreactor metagenome | biome: bioreactor; material: wastewater | place: South Africa: University of Cape Town | collected 2014-04-22 ... | reverse complement strand
CATCGATCAGTGGGAGCAGGCCTACAACCAGTACTACCAGCGCACCGGCGTGGTGGTGGGCGACAGCCAGGTCGAGCCGCGCATCATGGTCAACGGGGAGAATTACACGGCCCCGGCCGGCAGCCCCGTGTCGGGCGGCGATATGGCGGCCACCGTGGCGGCAGGAACCGAACCGCTGCCGATCTGCCAGCGCGATCCTGCCGCCGGCGCGATGCGCGTCGCGGCGGCCCGCAACGAGTTGCGCAATCTGATGACCCGTACCGGCATTCGCATGCCACCTGGCCGTGCCGAAGGGCAGGAAGACCTCTACGTCTACACCGATACCAACGGGGCTCCGCAGGAGGTGCAGGTGTGCTTCCAGTGGAACCGCCCCACGACGCCCGAGGGTGCGGGCAACGTGATGGTGATCTCCGGCCTGACGCCGGACCTTGCCCGCATGCTGGACCAGATGATCGACGGCAAGCCCGATGCGCGCGAGGGACGCTTTCGCCAGCGAGGGGTGGACAACTCCACGAGCAACGCGCCGGGCACGCAGTGGGCCGCGAACAACACCTACGGCCAGGGCGCGGGAGGGACGACCGCGGAAGGCGCGGGCAAGACGCGTGACGAGGAGCAGGTGCTCACGCTGACCGCCATCTACAAGATGAACCAGTGACGCGAGGCGAAGGAACCATCATCATGACAACTTCACTCAAGCACCGCGGTCGCTTTCATGGCGCTTCACGTCAGGTGGGCTTCACCCTGGTCGAACTCGCGGTGGTGCTGGCCGTCATCGGTCTGATCATCGGCGCGGTCGCCATCGGCAAGGACGTGCAGCGCAACGCCGAGTACACCAAGATCAAGAACAAGTTCATCGATCAGTGGGAGCAGGCCTACAACCAGTACTACCAGCGCACCGGCGTGGTGCTGGGCGACAGCCAGACGCAGCCGCAGAACATGGTCAATGGCGAACGTTATCTGGCCGGCGGAGGCGTGCGTTCCGGGCGCGACATGACCGGTGTGACACCGCCGAACGCCATTTGCCGTGGTGCCGCAGGTCAAGGCATGGCCCGGACGTTCGATCCCGCGGCCGATCCCAATTTGCGCGATCTGATGACTCGCACTGGCATCCGCATGCCGCCAGGGCGTGCGGAGGGGCTGGAAGACCGCTACGTGTATCTGGACAGCAACGGCAACCCCCAGGAGGTTCAGGTCTGCTTTCAGTGGAATCCGCCCTTGGCCGACGCTTCGGCAGCCAATGCCGTGGGCGACGGGATGGGCAACGTCATGGTCATCACCGGTCTCACGCCTGACTTGGCGCGGGCGCTGGACCAGATGATCGACGGCAAGCCCGACGAGCGTGAAGGTCGTTTCCGGCGCCAGGGGGTGCTCAACAACGCGGGCGGAAATCCCGTCAACAGCCCCGGGCAGGAGTGGCAGGCCACCAACCGCGACCAGATCGGCACCAACAACGATCGCAACCTTGACGAAGACCAGGTGGCCATCGTCACGGCCATCTATCGCATGAACCAGTAGGCGGCGGCTTCTTTCCCGTCATTTTTCGTTCACCAGAGACGCATCGCGGAGACATCGATGAAAAGAACGCATTCATTTTCAGGCAGACCCCAGCAGGGTTTCACCTTGGTGGAGCTCGCCGTGGTTCTCGCGGTCATTGGCCTGATCCTTGGCGCCATTGCCATTGCCAAGGACGTGCAGCGCAACGCCGAGTACGAGAAGGCCGTCAACAAATTCGCCTACCAGTGGAAGATGGCTTACGACCAGTATTACCAGCGCACCGGCACCGTGCTGGGGGATTGCCAGCAGGCGCCCACCTACATGGTCAACGGTTCGGAGACCGAGATTCCCGCGGGCACCAGTGCATGCAGCCGTGCCGGTTCGATGAATGTGGCCGGCATTCCCGAGAATTTCGAGAATCGCGGCCGCAAGATCTGCAGCGGCCAGGGCTATGCGGCCAACACCGTGGGCTTGGGCGATGCCACGCTGGCCACGCAGAACCTGCGCACTCTCATGACGCGCGCCGGCGTGCGCATGCCGCCCGGACGCGGCGAGGGGCATGAGGACCGCTTCCTCTACATCGACTCCAACGGCAATGCCGCCGAACTGCAGGTGTGCTTTCAGTGGAACACGTCGGGCACCGCCAGTGGCGCGGGCAACGTGATGGTGATCCGTGGGCTGACGCCGGACCTGGCGCGTTTCATGGATCAGGCCATCGACGGCAAGCCCGACTCGCGCGAGGGGCGCTTCCGCATCCAGGGGCGTCCCGCGCACGCAGGCACCGCCGAGGCCAATGCGCCTGGTACGCAATGGGAGGCCAACAACACCGAAGGCGTGAACATTGCCGACAGCGCGTCCAACAGCGCGATGACGAGCAGCGACGGGCGCCCCGCCATCAACAACGCCAGTGGCAGCGCCGGCGGTACCGCGACGGGCCGCACCCTGGACGAGGACCGCGTGATTCTGCTGACGGCCCATTGGATCATGGAGCAGTAATTGAACGCCGCCCGCACGCTCAAGCTCGTGCCCCTGGTTCTGGCCACGTGCCTGCTCGCGAGCGGGGCGTGGCTGGTGCAAGGCGCGCTCAAGCAGCTCGCGTTGGAGCGAGCAGACGCCGCGCAGCTGCGCCAGCGCCTGGACAGCGCGCGCCAGATGATGCCCGAAGTGCAGCGGCGCGAGCAGTTGGTGCGGTCTCTCCAGAACGTGCAGTCTCAGGTCGATCGAATGGGGTTTGATCCGGCGCGCTGGGGTGAACGCCGCCTGCGTCGCCCGGCCGGGCCGGCCACGCGCGTCGAGGCGTCGCAGTTTCTGGCTGATCTGGACCGTGGGGGCGACCGCACGATTTTCGTGGCCGATGAATTCGATCTTGCCGTGGTGTCCGCCGATGCCGGCCTGTTCCAGTCGCCCGGGCTTGATGACAAGGGGCTGACACTGGGCGCCAGCGGCACCCTGTATTTCCCGGCCACCGACGCCGCGGCTCCACCGTCGAGGAAGTTGCCATGAGCGTAGCCACCGAGCATGTTTACCGCGTCTCGAGTACCGGCTGGGTGCATTGCCATGGCAATGATGCACAGGACGTTCCGGCCTGGCCCACGCTGCAGCACAGCGCCCTCGTGGTCCTGGATCTGGACGACATATTCACCGACGTATGGCGCTTCGAGGGGAAATCCGAATACGCCGCTGCCCTGATCGAAAAGCGAGCGCGCACCCAGGGTCTGGTGGAAGGGGCCGCGCATATCGTGATGCATCGGCTGCTGAAGGTGCCTGGAGGGTTCCAAGCCTTTTTTTCAGCCATTCCGCTGGAACTGTGGCAGCGCTGCACGCAGTGGGCGCGCGAGCAGGGCGACCATTGCCTGTTGCTGACGGCGGCGGGCCTGTTGAGCCACGGCGTCGGCACCGATGGTGGGCGAATTCTTCTGTCGCAGCGGCGGCTGATGTATTTCGCGCAGACCGAAGAAGGCCTGTCCTTTGGCTCGATGCAGGCACTGGGGGGGCGGGAGTCGGCCATGGCCGACGCAGCGCAGGCGCTGCTCGGCAGACAGCGGGGGCTGTGGACGCGCCTTGGCGCCGACGCCGTGGAGTACGGCGTCTTGTGGAGCGTGCAGCCCGAGGATGTCGAAGCCAGCCTGCATGCCATCCAGGCGGTGTTGGGCAATGCTCCGGTGGTGCTGTTCGCTGCGGAGCTCGACGCTGTCGGCGCGCGGGTACTGACCGCGCTGCCTAAGCTCGCGCACGAGGGTGCAGGACGCCACGCGCTGAATCCGCTGGGCGAGCGCATTGCCTGGCGTGCGGAGCGTTGGGTTGCGCCTGTGACCGTGGTCACCGCCCTGGCGGGTCTGGTGCTGATCGCCGCGGGCGCGCTGATCACGCAGCAGACGGACGGTTACCGCAGCGCGGGACAAGGAGAACGCGCTCAGTTGGAAACCTTGCAAAGCCGGATTCAGGCGGTCTCCACCGTCGAGACTCCGCGCAAGCTGTTGCCGGCCACCGAGCTCGCGCGCCAGCTCGATCAAGGCATCCGCTACAACCCCATGACGTTTCTCCTCGATCTGAAGGAAGCGACCGGCAAGGACATGCAGATCCAGCGCGTGCGTCTGGAAACCGAGGCACAGAACCGCACGCGGACATTCCGTGTCGATGGGCTTGCCGCGTCAGGAGCTTCGTATGCCGTGATGCGCTGGGTGAGCCATATGACAGCCGCCGGGTGGACGCTCAAGGCACTGGATCCCGTGGGTGCCGCGCCTGGCGCGTTTTCCTATCAGCTCATCGCAGCCGGCGCTGCACCCCGGAGCGAGAAACCATGAAGTATGCCGCGTTGATTCTGAACGTCGTTGCCCTTGCTTTGCTGGGCTGGGCGTTGTACGCCGTGACGCAGCTGACCCAGACGCGTGCTTCAAACAGGCCCTTGCCTGCGTTGGAGATGTCCCCGCTGCCTGAGGCGCTGCGCTCCGACAAACTCCGTGTCAACGAGACATTCGACGCCATCGCGCGCATACAGGCCCGTGCGCCCGTTCAGGTCGCCAGCACGCAGACGCTGATCGCGCTGCCCGCGCCGGGCCAGCCGCTCGAAGGCAGCGTGCGCATGCCCGAGCGCTCTCTGTCTCTGCATCTGGACGACCTGGCGGCGGAGACGCAGTCGGTGGTGATCGACGGCCGATTGCTGCGCCAGGGCGCGAGGCTTGAAGGGGGCGGCAAGGTGGTGCGTGTCGAGCCCAACGAGGTGCTGGTGGCCGAGCGCCTTGGACGGCAGAAGCTGACCTTGCCAACCGACCAGTTGCGTGTCGGGACACTGCGCTGGTCCGATGGCTCGCTGGCCAGTACCAGCACGCAGGTGTTCAAGGCCGGTGTGCCCGGAGCGCCGCCGGGGCCGATCAAGGTTCTGCCATGAACAAATGCCCAATAACACCAAGGACAGCGATATGAACTATGCCCCGTTTTCCAAGTCAGCGGCCCTGCTGTCTGCCGCGCTGGTGCTGGGTGGATGCGCCAGTGAGCCGCCACGCAGTGCGGCCAGCCTTCCGGCGCCGGATACGGTGACGTCCGACCGCATGCGAGAGAACGCGGTGCTTGAGGCGCAGCGCCTGCTAGAGCATCAGCAGAAGCTCCTGGCCGAGCTGAACAAGGCGGCGCCCGCGCCCGTCATCGCGCCGATTGAGCCGGTGTTCGATCCGCTGGAAGGCAAGCTGATCAACGTGGCGATGTCCAAGGCAAGCATAGGGCAGATCCTGAGCGCGTTCGCCGATGCCGGGCAGCTCAACCTGATCGTCGATCCGAATGTGCTCAGAGGCGGGCAGCTGGCGGACATGTACCTGCGCCAGGTGACGCTGCGCGAAGGGTTCAATGAGGTCATGCGCACCTTCGATGTGGCCGGTGAGTTCAAAGGCAATACCTTGAGGGTCAGCCTGACGGAGGAGAAATTCTTTTCCCTGAATTTCCTCAATTCCAAGTCCAGCATCCAGATGGGCTCGGGCGGCAACGTCTTCGGCAGCACCAATTCCGGTGGTGGCAGCAGCAGCGGGAGTGGCGGCAGCAGCGGGACAAGCGGCACGGGCGCGCAGCAGGGCAGCCTGACGTTTTCGGGGTCCGGCGGCAGCAGGACCGACCCCTATACCGATCTGGCGGCTGCGCTCAAATCGGTACTCGGCGAAAGCCGCCGCAACGGCTCTGGGCAGCAGGAAGCACACGCCGGGCAGGAGCGCGGCGCGGTTGCGGTCACCCCGTCTTCATCCGTCTGGGCCGGCGGCGTGCCCGTCGGGCGCACTCCCGCGCCAGCGCCAGCGCCACTGGCGACGATGGAGGACGACAGTGGTTTCACCCTGGACAAGGCCACGGGCACGCTGTACGTCAAGGCACGGCCTTCCAAGATGCGCGCCGTCGAAAAAATGCTGGCGATGATGCACAAGGTGCTCGACAAGCAGGTGTACATCGAGGCGCAGTTGATCGACGTGCAGCTGTCCGACAATTTCGAATTCGGCGTGGACTGGATGATCCTGCGCAGCCGCCTGGCGGCGGGCTTCGGATCCTCGCCCTTGCAGCTGGGGGGGAGTTCCGCGCTGCTGCCCAATAACGGCTCGGGCTATCCCGCCAGGGCAATTTCGATTCCTTCCGCCTTGCTCGGCAGCAACACCGGGCCGGCGCTGGGGATGACGTACCAGGGCAGCAACTATGGCGTGGTGATCAACGCCTTGCGCTCCTTCGGCAATCTGAAGGTGCTGTCCAACCCGAACGTGCAGGTGCGCAACGGCACGCCGGCGCTGCTCTCGGTAGGGACCAGTTCACGCTATGTGTCGCAATCATCGTCCACGCAAACCGTGCCGGGCGGCGGCGCCAGCACGACGTCGTCCAGCGTGCAGACGGACACGGTGTTCTCGGGGGTCATGGTCGGTGTTCTGCCCATGGTGCGCGACGATGGACGCATCGAGATCCTGCTCAATCCGATGCAAAGTGACGTGGACCCGGCCAGCCTTCAGCTGGTGCAAACCGGCGGCGGCAATCTCATATCCCTGCCCAAGGTCAGCTACAAGGGCCTGACCACCACGTTGAATGTGGGCAATGGGGACGTGGCGGTGGTGGGGGGCTTGATCGACCAGCGCACGTCCAGCAATGATCGTGGCGTGCCCGGTGTGTCCGACATTCCCGTGTTCGGCAAGCTGTTCGATAACGAAAACAAGGTGCACGGCAGTCGCGAGCTGGTCATCGTCTTGCGGGCGCGTGTGCTATGAGCCTGATCCACGATGCGCTGAAGTCCATGGACGCGGACGCGCCGCAACCGTCCAGGCCGGGTTCGTCCGTGCGCGTGTCTGCCGCCGGGCAGCGAGGGCGCCCGGCGTGGCTCGATGGCCTGCTGGCGTTTGGTGTCGTGGTCGGGGCCGGCGTCGTGGGTTGGTACGTGTGGCAGGGACGCGTGCTGCCGGAGCGCGCGCCGATGCCGGATGCCGCGGCGGTGGCGAACGTCGAGCCACATACGGCGCCGCAGGCACCGGTACAGGAGGCGGTGCAGGGGTCTGATTCGGGAAGCACGGATGTTGCGCTAGCCGGTGCGCCTGCGGCCGCGCCTGCAGCGCCGCCGCAAGCGGCGCCCATCGACGATGTGCCGGCGCCGGCTGGCGCCGCGCCGCGCGAAGCTGGGTCCGCGGTTTCCGGTTCGCCCGCCGCGGCTGCCGATTCAGCCGCCGTGGCCGCCGCGGCACCTGCCCGTCCGGCCGCCCGGCCGCAAGCCACTTCGCAGCATCGCCGGGCGCATACCAGCGTGCGGCGTGCCCTCGTACCTGCCGCACCGGCGTCACCTCCGGCGCCCAAGGCGGACGACACCCCGGTGCAGGTGCGTTTCACGCGATTCGTCGCCGCAATGCGCAGTGGACAGACATCGGATGCGGAGCGCGAGTTGAGCGCGCTCAAGGCCGTGCTTCCGGCGGATGCGCTGGGTCTGCAGCGTGCGCAGGCGTGGTTCGATCTGCGCACGGGCAATGAAGCCAGGGCCGCAAAGGCGTATCGCGGAATACTTGAGCGCCTGCCGGGCGACGCGGAGGCGGCCATCAACCTCGCGAGCATCCAGGCCCAAGAGGCCGACCAGGACGGCGCGCGTGCCACGCTGGACGCTGCTGCCCGGTTGAACCCGGATTCCGCCGCGCTGCGGGCTGCCTTGGCGCAGTACACGCCGAATGTGCGCCAATGACGCTCAACCCTGTCTACGCCACGCTGGGGCTGTCGCGCAATCCATTTCCGCCGACGCCTGACGCGGGATCGTATTTCTTCACCCCACGGCTGGAAGAGGATTTTGCCGAAATTGCCCATTGCATCGAGGCGCGCAAGGGGTTTGCGCTGCTGACGGGAGAAGTCGGCCTCGGCAAGAGCACCATGGTGCGGCGCCTGCTGGACATGTTGCAGGACAAGGATTGCCGATCGGCGCTGGTGTTGAACACGTTTCTGCAAGACGGAGCGCTGTTGTCCGCCATCCAGGCGGACTTTGGCCTGCCGCCGAACGATTCCGTGGAGCAGGGGCTGGCACGCCTGAATGAGTTTCTCATCGCCCGCCACCAGGCCGGCGAAACCTGCCTGCTGGTGATTGACGATGCGCAGAACCTGAGCGTGCAGTCGCTCGAACTGATCCGTCTGCTGTGCAACCTGGAGACGGGGCAGGAGAAGCTGCTGCAAATCCTGTTGGTGGGTCAGCCAGAGCTGGAACAGACCTTGGCGCGCCCCGAACTGCGCCAGCTCCAGAGCCGGATTACCAAGCATGCGCGCCTTGCGGGTCTGCAAAGCAACGAGGTTGCGCGCTACTTCGACTTTCGCGTCAATGCCGCCCAAGCCGAGGGGCGGTTGTCCATCGACCCAGCGGCTGCGCAGCAACTGTATCGAGTGACGCGGGGCAATCTGCGACAAATCCATCTCGTGCTCGACCGCTGCCTGTACGGATTGGCCAGCAGCCGGCAGACGGTGGTGACGGCGGACCTGGTGCGGCGCGCGCTGGCGGATCTGCCTTCGGTGGGCAAAGACAAGCCGACCTTTCATTGGGGGCGGCGTGGGGGCTGGGTCGTCGCGGGGCTGCTTGCGGGGACAACAGCCACGGTGGCGATCGCGGGCTTCGGGCTCATCCCCTGGCAGCCGACGTCTCGCCCCTCGACGCTGGAGCCTTCGGCAGGGCCGTCTTCCGCCGCCGCTGCCGTGGAGACGCCCGCCGCGCAGGCGAAGGTGTCGCCGGATGCGTCGCCGGTGCCCGCAACGGCTTCGGCCCCGCGCGAGTTGCCGTCTCCGGCCGCTGCAGCCGACACGCCTGCCGCTGCATCCGCGCAGGCCCCCTTGGTACGAAGTGATTGCGAATCGAGATTGGTCGCGGCGGCTGCCGTGGACGACGTCCTGCACGTGCAGCGCTTGCCGAACGTGACCGCGTCCGATGCAACGGCGTTCAGGCCCGCGGACCGGATGTGCCAGTTCACGAGGAACAACCAACCCTGGGTGGCCTGGCTGGGGCGCAGCGATGCACGCCAGCGCATGCCGACACAGCAGGCCACGCGGGACGCACAGGTCAAGCTCAAATCCATCGGTCTCATGGAATCGGACGAACGCAGCGATGGTTTGTTCGGGCCGAGGACCCGCGAGGCGTTTGCCCGCTTTCAACTGCAGCAAGGCCTGGCACCGACAGGGCAGCCGGATGACTTGACCTTTTATCTACTGGAGCATCAGGATGTGCCCGCCCACTGAATCATTGCCTGAATCCGCGGGTCGGGTGTCGGCGTCCGGCGATGGCGTGGCCGAACGCCTTGGCGCGCTCAACGAAAAGAGCCCTGTTCTGGGGGCATCGCTGGTTGAGGCGGGTCTGGTTTCCCCCGTGGCCATCGACTATGTGCTGCAAAAGCAGAAGATCGAAAAAGTGCCCATGGGCAGCCTCCTGGTGGAGCTGGGGTTTGCCAGTGCCAATGACGTGGCGCGTCAGTTGGCGTTGCAGCGTGGCCTGCCTTTCGTGGCTTCCGACCATTTGCCCGAGCCCGATGCCGCCGTGGCAGCCGTGTTCAATCGGGCGCTGTGCCTGACGCATGGGTTCCTGCCTGTGCGCGAGGCGGATGGGCTGATTGAGGTCGTGCTGGGCGATGCGCGCCCCGAGGTCGTCAGCGAACTGGTGCAGCGCCGTCTGGGGAAGACGTGCCGGTTCATGCAAGGCGAATTCGGCAGCGTCGCGCAGGCCATACAGCAGCACTACTACTTTTCCGAAAATCCGCCCGCCAAGCTGATCGCCAGCGAAATTCGCAAGCTCGAAGCGGATGTCGACCGGGCCTACAGTCCGGCCCTGTTGCTCGAGCATGTCCTGCATCTGGCCGTGCGCGAGCGAGCCACCGACATCCACCTGGCGCCGACGGCACGCAGCCGCTCCGTGTTGTTGCGCGTCGATGGCGTGTTGCGGCCGGTCTTCGCGCTGTCGCCGGCACTCGACCGGCTGGTGGTGTATGTCAAGCTGCAGGCGGACATGGATGCCAGCGAGCAGCGCTTGCCGCAGGACGGCAGCTTCACCGCGCTGATCATGGAGCACAGCTACACCATTCGTGTCTCCACGCTCATCTCGGAGTTTGGCGAACGCATGGTGCTGCGGCTCCTGCCCGAGCGCAGCGACCTGGACAAACTGGGCGACCTGGGATTTCGCGAGGAAGATGTCTCGGCCATGGTCAAGGCGTTTTCCAGACCCCATGGACTGATTCTGATCACCGGCCCCACGGGTTCGGGCAAGAGCACCACTCTGCATGCGGCGCTGCGCATGCAGCCGCTCATAGAGCGCAACGTGCTGACCGTGGAAGATCCGGTCGAGTACCGGGTGCCTGTCGCCTGCCAGACGGAAGTCAATCGCCGGGCCGGCTACGAATTCGCCAATGCCATGCGCTATCTTCTGCGGCACGACCCCGACATCATTCTGGTCGGGGAAATCCGTGACGCGGAAACGGCACGCGCCGCGCTTGATGCGGCATCCACCGGGCACCTCGTGTTGTCCACCCTGCATGTCGGCAGCATCTTTGGCGTGATGCCGCGTCTGAAGTTGCTGGGTGTCGATGCCGACACCATCGCCGAGAACCTCGTGGCGGTGATCAATCAGCGTCTGGTGCGCCGGATCTGCCCGCACTGCGCGACGTCACGCGCGGCCACCGAGGTGGAACGCCGCTGGCTGGGCCGTGCGGAGACGGACGGCGAGGTGCAGGTCCATCACGGCGCGGGATGCCACCACTGCCGGGAAACCGGTTATCTGGGGCGCCTGCCAGTCTATGAAATCCTGTCTGTCAACCGGGACATGGCCGATGCGATCGCGGCCGATGCCAGCCGTGCCGAGTTGCGCAGCGGCGCCGCGGCGGCCGGGATGAAATCCATCTACAGCCAGGCGCGCGGCCGGGTGCTGGCCGGCGAGACCACGATGGAAGAAATCCTGCGTGCCGTGGGTGAAGACTGATGCCCTTGTGAAAGCACGCCATGGCCAGCCTTAATACCTATTACTACCGCGTGCTGCTCCCCCATGGGGCCGTCAAGTCGGGGCTGATCCGTTTGGCCGTGAAACGCGAGCTGTCGGTGCGCATGCGCCTGGAGACCGATACCGACGGCACGGTCATCCGTCTCTGGCGTTTTCCCGATTGGCTCGGCGTCTTTTCCGACGTGCTGCTGCGGCTGTTCCGGATTCAGGTGCGCAGCGAAGACCTCGCCGGATTCCTGCGTGATCTCGGGCTGATGGTGCGGGCGGGCGTGCCCACCATGGAGGCGCTCGCCACCTTGGTGGATGAGAGCGAAAATGGAGGAAGCCGGGCCATGGGGGCGGTGGCCCACAGCATGCTCGAAGACCTGAAGGCCGGCGTCGGCATGACCGAGGCCTTCAATCGTCACCCTGGGGTGTTCCCCGAGACCGTGCGCAACCTGGTTGCCATCGGGGATCAGTCCGGCACGCTCGACCGCATGCTGGGCGAGTCCGCCGAGCACGTCGAGCGCATGATCGCCATCAAGCGCGACATCAGAACGGCGCTGATTTACCCGGCCTTCGTCTTCGCGTCCATCATCGGCGTCGCCATCTTCTGGATCTATTACGTCGTGCCCAGCATGGCGCGCCTGTTCAAGCAGCTGCAGGCCAAGCTGCCGCCCATCACCGAAGGCCTGGTGGCATTTGCCGACGCGCTGTCCACCCATCTGCCGTGGATCCTGCTGGGGCTCGCCGTGCTGGTCGTCACCGGGGTGACGCTGTTCCGGCGGTCGGAGTGGTTTCAGTCCCGCACGTATGCCGTATTGCACCGGACGCCTATCATCCGCACCCTGCTGGTGTCGTCGGGCATGGCGCACATGACGGAGCATCTGTCCATCCTGGTGCGCGCGGGAGTGGACATGGTCAACAGCCTGCAGATTCTCGCTCGCGCCACGAAGAACCGCTACTACCGCAGCCGGTTGACGCAGGTCTCGCAACTCGTCATGCGGGGAGAGTCGATGTCGTCGTCCATGCGGCGCGTCGGGGGCTTCCCGGCCATGGCGGTGCGGATGATCTCGGTCGGCGAAGAGTCCGGCAGCCTGGACCAGCAGTTGGAGCACCTGGCCAACGATTACCGCAAGCGCCAGGAGGTGCTAATCAAGTCGCTGGCGGAAATCCTCAAGCCCGTGATCATTCTGGTGGCGGGGGGGCTCTTCCTGTTCCTGATCGTGGCTTTGCTGCTGCCCGTGTACGACCTGGTGCGCCAGTCGGTGGCGCACACCATGGGCGGGTGATGTGTTGACCACGCTGGTGGCTCATGCGTGGCGTGGATTGTCTGTGAATGAGGTGGCCCGCGCGTGCGGGCCGGGAATCGATGGCAAGACCTGTGTTGATCGGTGCTGGACTCGGATTGTTGCTACTGGCGGCGGTGGCAGGTGTCTCTTTGTGGTTTGCGCAGCCTGAGCGTCAGCCTGCCGCGTCCGTGACCTCTCCGGCCATATTGCAACCCCGGATGGTGCCCCAGCCCCAGTTGTCGGCGCCTTCTCCGGCGTCGCCGCGCGTCGGGTCTGCGGCATCGGCGCGTGAAGAAAGGCGCGAGCACCGTCAACGCCTGGCCGAGCTCAGGGAGCAATTCAACGCCTTGCGCGCACAGGGCGCCGCGGCCTCGCCGGAAAAGATGCGCGCGGTGATCGATGAGCTGGAGGCGCTGTCTCCGGAAGGCCTGGACAAGCGTTACTTTCAGACACTGCGCGAACTGCTGGACATCAGTGCCCAGGTACAGAAGCACAGCCAGGAGTTGCAGGCATTGTCGAGCAGCAAGGCGCCTGAAGATGCGGCGCGGCGCGAAGCCATACTGAAGGAAATCCAGGCGCTGAGCAAGCGTGCCGTGGTGCAGGCGCAGAGCCTGCAGGCCTACGTTCCGGCGGCTCCGCCAAGTGCGAAAACGCCATGAGCCGCAGCCTGGACCAACAACGGTGGCGGGTCTGCGCGCGGCAGGCGGGATTTACCTTGCTTGAGCTTGCGGTGGTGCTGGTCGTCGCCGGCCTGACGTCCTGGGCGGCGTTCAGCGGGTACACGACGGTGTCACAGGAGCAGGAAGTGGAACGCGGGCGCGCCCAGGCGCAGGAACTGCAGGCCGTGCTGCGCGCCTTTGCCTTGCGCAATGGTCGGCTGCCATGCCCTGCCGCCAATCCCGATGGCTACGAAACCGTCACGGCGGGAAGCTGCTCCGCAGGCAACCAACTGGGTTGGTTCCCCTACATCAGCGTGGGCCTGGAGTTGCCGACGGATCGCCTGCGTGCACGCTACTCGGTGTTCCGCGCGGCCAACGCGGTGGCTGCACTGGACGCCGATCTGGCGGTGGCGCTGGAGCGCACGGGGGATACGGTGGGCGATACCACTTATCTTGATGCGACGGATCTCATCGTCGCACTGAACAACGCCTCGGCGTTGGCATTCTCTTCCGCCAGAACCTATCTCACGGGGGATGCGGGAGCTGCCGGGGCGATTGATTGCGCGAGCAATCAGGTCATGGCGGCAGCCTATTGGGTGGTTGTGCCGCTGCAAGACAGGAGTGGCGATGGCGAGCGCCTGGACCCGCCGCACGCCATGACCAGCCTGTGCGCGGCCAGCCCATCGGCTCCGTTGCGCTGGAACTCGGATGATGTCGTGGTGGCGGAGTCTCCGGCGCAGCTGGCGGGTTGGCTGCGTCAAAGCATGCCGTAGGGGTGTTTATGCCGTTGGACAAAATTCCCCTCCCCATTGTTTGCGCCGTGCGGCGTCGCGCGTTCGGCTTCGGCCTGCTGCAGGTGCTGCTGCTGATCGCGGTCATGGCCGGACTGGCCACCATAGGCTATCTGCAATGGCGTGAACGATCCGCCGTGGATTCGTCGCGCCAGGAGCGCCAGGTTCTGGCGCAGGCAGATCGGGCGATCATCGCTTTTGCCACGGTGATGCGGCGGCTGCCGTGCCCGGACGTTGATCGTGACGGTACCGAGGATTGCGGGGCGGCGGACCAGAAGGGCTGGCTGCCTTCGGCCACTCTGCGGCTGGCCGGAGCCGATCCCGGGGTGGATGTCGGCCAGTTGCGCTATCTGGTGCAACGGCAGGGAGGGGCGTACGACTTGACGGTGCTGAGCGACTCATGGCAGCCGCTGGAGTACGACGATACCCACACGACCTTCTTTGCCGGACGCGGCAGCGGGTACCCGACAGACATCATGACCTTGACCGACCTGTGCCAGCGCCTGGATACCGGGCGCGCCACGCCCCTGGGTCCGACCATGGCACGTGTCAACGCTGTGCCGGTACGCACCACGGCGTACGCGTTGGCGCACCCGGGCGATAACGATGCCGACGGCGATGGCGACCTTTTTGATGGAGCCAACTCGAATGCCGCCGCCAACGCCAATTTGATGGAAGACCCGATCCGTCGCCCTGTGTTGGCACGTTACAACGACGTGGTGCTTGAGCGCTCATACGTCAGCCTGCTGTCGGCGTTTCATTGTCACCCATTGATCGATTCAATCAACACGGTGGCCCTGGGGCACGATGTTGCGGCAGCGGTGGAGAGCATGCAGTCGGACAACATCGCAGAGGCCAAGCGTGCGGTTGCGTTCAACGCGCTCGATGCTGCCATGACGGCTCTTGATATTGCCCTGACCATTGCGGAAGGGGCTTCGGACGCCGGCAATGCTGCGGTGGATTGGGCGATTTGCGCGGCTTCTTTGGGTTTGGCGGTGAACGCCTGTGCGGCAGCACCCCAGCATACGGCGGCCGTTGCACTGGCCGGTGGCGTGGTCTACGCCAATGGGGTTGCCGCAGGCCTGTTTGCCACTGCGGCGGTGATTGCAGGCACTGCCCTGAAATACGCCGATGCTGGTGCCACGCCCGATCAGGTGTGCCCACCGCTGGACCCCTCGCTCAACAACAGAATGCTCGCGGCGGCGCAGCAGGAAGTGATGGACGCCAACAACGAACTCGCCGTGGTCAACCAGGCCATTGCCGACAAACAGGCGGAATTGGCGGCAGCCAATATTGCGCGGACCAACGCCGTGAATTACCTCTGGAGCGTGGTTCGCAACGGCAACTCCTCATCGCAAATCGATCAACGTGTTACCGATTTGCTGCAGGCGGCTGATACATGGGGATCGACGTCGTATACCAAGGACCAAACGAATTCCAAGGTGCAGCAGGCCCAGAACAAGGTTGACCGGCTGCAGGCTGAAGTGGATAAGTACAACAACATGTTGTCTGATCCCCAGGGTGCGACCGCTACGCTCAATAGCGAGATTGCTGTATTGAATGCGCAAATAGCTGCTGCCACCGATCCGACTGTGAAGAAAAACTTGCAAGATCAGCTGGACGGAAAAAAAGCAGAGCTTGAGTTGATTGGCAACATAGCCGGCTTGACAGCCGTGCGCGACAAGGCTGCGGCCGAATTGAGCGCGGCTCAAACCGAACTCAGCAATGCCATCAATGCGCGCGATACCGCGAACACGGCATTCACCACGGCACAGACGGCCTACCAACAGGCCTATGGCAACCTGGTCGGGGCAGGTCGTTATAACTTTTATGACAGCAATGGCGATTCGACCGGTGTGGGTTGCACAACCGGGTGTGCGGTGGGTGATGTCAACGTATCGGGAGCGCTGAATGCTGCGTTGGGTGATCTTTTTGGTAATCCGCCATGGATACCATCGATTGCCCCGAGTGTGGATGCCAAATATCTGAAACCCTTCAAGATTCAGAAGGAATTGGACGCCTTGGCGCAGCGCAAAGCTGCTGCCGAAGATCGGGTCACCAATGCAAATGCCAGACTGGCCGAGGTGCAGCAGCGCATCAACAACCCCGCAGCATGCAATGTCCCGGGTTCTTCCGTGGTGCCCATGACGCCAGCGCAGGCCGAGAGCATCTTGATCGAGGTCGATCGCAAGGGGGGGACACGATGATGCACTTGCCTTCCATGCGCCGCAGCCAGCGAGGCATGTCCCTGATCGAACTGGGAGTGGTGCTGCTCATCATGGGCATTCTGGGCATCATCGCCTGGCGTTGGGTGGCAACCACGCGAGAGCCCATGAACCGGACCGCAATCATGGGGCAACTGGCCCAGGCGCAGGCGGCTGTTGAAGGTTTTGTGCTCGCCAAACACCGTTTGCCGTGCGCCGCATCCAGCACCAACGGCAACGAAGACTGCGGCAACACCAGCGCGGCGGCCGTGTTGCTGCCATGGCGTACCTTGGGTTTGAGTAGCCGCCTTGGGCAGTTGCATTACGGGGTCAATCGTGGTGGCGGGGTGGATTTGGCTGCCGTGCCGGTCGCTTCGCCGTTGGTGACGCCTGATTTGAATCGGGATTACTCTGCCATACCGGTGCTTTCGACCTCCAGCGACGTGACCACTGACGCGGCGGCAACTGCGACTGTGACCGATGCCGCAGCCGATGCGAGCGCCGCGATTGCTGCGGCGCTGGCGCGTCGACCGATAGCCAACGGTTTGGATTGGTGCCGTGGCTTGCGTCAGCTTGCGGCAAATACCAGTGCCGCAGGAGTGCTGGCGGCGGGCAACTTGTCGGCCAATATGCCGGTGGCTTTTGTCCTGGCGCATCCTGGCGTGAACGGCGTGTTCGAGGGCAACAACGTTGTCGGTGGCGCGGGCGGGTGGCGTTTCGATTTCCCGGGCAGGGCGCAGGACCATGGTTACGACGACATGGAGCTGGCTGTGGGGCCCGGTGACCTTGCATCCCGCATTGGTTGCGTCAGCCACCTGAGTGCCATGCAGGCCGAAGCGCAAGGCGCATACACCTCTTACGACAACGCTCGGGTGGCGCAGGAATACTGGTCATTGCGCGTGTTTGATATTGCGCAGAATTTGTCTGGGGTGGAGAGCGCCAACACTGCAGTCATTCTCGCCGCCATGAATCTTGCACTGGCCGCGGCCAACGTTGCCTTGTCCGTGGCTTCGGCGGCGGATACCGAAGGCATCACCATTTTTGGAATTGCCCTGGCTGCTGCAGATGCGGTCGCGGCCGGTGTTGAAGTTGGTTTTGCGGCTGCCGAGCTGGACAAGGTCAAGCAGGAACTCATTGACTCCAGGGCCAAGGAACTCGCGTTTCGTGCGTATATGGCGCACCTCTACGAGACGTTCTCCCAGTCCTTGAATGCGGCCGTGCTGCTCGACCAGAAAGGGCTCAACCCATGAAACGCCGCATGTTGGGGTTCACGCTGGTCGAGTTGTCCGTGATCTTGCTCGCCCTGGGCATCATCCTGCCGGGCGCGGTGATTTTCTGGCAACTGGCAGAGCGTCATCGTGTGGCCGGTGTGCAGATGGATGTGCAGCAGCAATCGCGTGATGCGCTCATGGGGTTCCTGCATTCCAATTACCGCCTGCCATGCCCGGCAGTCGATACCATGGGGGTGGAATCGTGCGTGGATGGTGGCACGTTGCGGCAAGTGGGGTATTTGCCCTGGCGCACGCTGGATCTGCCGCGCCCGGAGGCGGGCGCACTGCGCTACGGCGTGTATCGAGAGCCTTCGGGCGCGGCCATTGCCGATGCTCCGGCTGACAGGGATCTGGCGGTGGCGCGTGACCGCATGAACCCGCTGCGTGTGCGAACGCCAAACCCTGTCCCGAAAAATTACGTCGATGACGATACGACCAAAGATGCGTTCTTCACGGGGTATCAACACACGCCCAACAGCAACGCGCCCCCCATACCCGAGGTGCAGTCCAGCTTGACCAGCGTGCTGGGGATGACCCAGTCGGGCGATGATGCTGCACCGCTGAACGCGCTGTGCGACGCATCCGGCAACCCGCCTTGTCCGCTGGGCGTGCAGCGCGCCGTGAATCTGATCGATATCTGTCTTGCGCTGAACACGGCCAGCGATGCCTTGGTTGCACCGGCCGGCCGTTTGGCCACCCAGGCGGGGGGCACTCGGCGCACGGCAGCGTTTGTCCTGGCGGCACCGGGTCTGCTTGACGCCGACGGTGATGGTCGCGCATTCGACGGAGCCAACGCCACGGCCAGCGATGCCGACCCTACTTTTGCCGCGCCACAGCAG
>ERZ778018.1549-NODE-1549-length-17982-cov-15.823953_pt1 | contig 17982 bp, 13 predicted proteins | sample MGYA00375748_ERZ778018 | MGnify/ENA primary metagenome ERZ778018 (study PRJEB29350, sample SAMN05509839) | bioreactor metagenome | biome: bioreactor; material: wastewater | place: South Africa: University of Cape Town | collected 2014-04-22 ... | reverse complement strand
CACCACCGGTCAGGTCTGCTGGCCGCCAGTGGTCAAGAATTCGTGGCCCTTGACAGCCCTCCTTGTGAAATGCCTGGTTCGACCAAGAAGCCAAGCACCACAAGAAGGGCTGGTTGTGCAGTGTACCGGTGGTTGACTGTTCTGCTACCGCAACTCGCCCTGCTCGTCATCGATGATGTCGCCGCGGACGCGAACATGGTGCGGATTCGCGGGCATGCTCGTTCGCCGGGTTCGCGGTGCGGACAGTGTGGCCGCGAGTCCTCACGGGTGCACAGCCGATATCAGCGCGCCCTGGCGGACGCGGTGACCGGCGGCCGGCCGGTGACAATTCGCCTTGATGTACGCCGTTTCTTCTGCGACAACCCGGCGTGCCAGGCGCGAACCTTCGCCGAGCAGATCCCCGATTTGACCGTCCGCTACGCCCGGCGGACCATGCTGCTGACCGGTGTGCTGACTGCGATTGCGCTCGCCCTGGCTGGCCGTGCCGGGGCGCGGTTGGCGGCCCGGATGGGCATGGCCGTGTCGCGTAGCAGCCTGTTGCGCCTGGTCCGCCGCACGCCTGATCCGCCGGTCGGTGCGGTGGCGGTGCTCGGCGTGGACGATTTCGCGTTCCGGCGGCGCTACCGCTACGGCACGATCCTGGTGGACATGGCCCAGGGCCACCCGGTCGACCTGCTATCCGACCGGGAGGCCGACAGCCTGGCCGGATGGCCGCGGCCACCCGGGCATCGAGGTGATCTGCCGGGACCGCGCCGGGGCCTACGCCCAGGGCGCCCGCGACGGCGCGCCAGATGCGATCCAGGTCGCCGATCGGTGGCACCTGTGGCACAACCTCGGCGATGCGGTGGACAAGACCGTCGCCGCGCACCGGGCCTGCCTACGCGAGGAGCCCGTCGCCGACCCTGCGGGTGATCCGGCCTGGCGGATGCCTGCAACGCCAACGCCGCCCGAGCCGGCCGAGACACGTCTGGCCGCGCGCACCAAGCAGCGGCACGCCGACGTGCAATCCCTGGTGCGCAAGGGGTATCCGATCAGCCGCATCGCCCGTGAGCTGCGGCTGGACCCGCACACCGTGCGGCGTTTCGCCACCGCCACCGGCCTGGATGAACTGCTGGCCAAGACCACCTCGCGCGGCACCCTGCTCGACGAGTTCACCGCGCACCTGCACCGCCGGTGGAACCAGGGCGTCACCGACGCCGCAGTCCTTTACCGGGAGATCGCCGCCGAGGGCTACCGCGGCAGCGAGCAGACCGTGCGCCGCTACCTGCGCCCGTTCCGGGCCGGTGCCGCCGCACCGCCGCCGGTGCACCAACCGCCCAAGGTCCGCCACCTGGCCGGCTGGATCATGACCGACCCGGACCACCTCGACGAGCAGGACCAGGCCCAACTCGAGGATGCCCGGGCCCGCTGCCCACACCTGGATGCCCTGGCCGGTCACGTCACCGAGTTCGCCAAGATCCTCACCGGCCTGCACGGCGAACGGCTGGACGACTGGATCCAGGCCATCGACGCCGACGACCTGCCCGCCATGCACTCCTTCACTGCCGGGCTGAAACACGATCACACCGCCGTCGTCAACGGCCTGACCATGACCCACAACTCCGGGGCAGTCGAAGGAAACGTCAACAGAGTCAAAATGATCAAACGACAAATGTACGGCCGCGCAAAATTCGACCTACTCCGAAAACGCGTCCTGATAAGGACACAACAAACCTTCACCGAATTTGTGCCAGAACCGATTCAGATGAGCGTCATCACCCGCGGGCGGCGGCCACGTGCGCGGCCGCGTTCATCGACCTGACCGGCAGCCTCCTGCTGCACCAACTCCCCGAGCGGATCGATGAGGTGACCGTCCCCGAGCGGTTCTGCGCCGACGCGAGCCCCGCAATCGTCATCCGCGCCCACGGCCACGACCAAGCCCGACACTTCGCCGTTCCGGGCCGCGACACCGCCCGGGGCGCCGTCGGTATCAGCATCGGCCGTCGTCGCTGGTTAGGAGTGTTGGCAGTGCCGGAGCGACTGCGCAACGCGACGAACCCTTGAGCGCTAACAGTGCTAGGCCTTCAATGTCGGCGGTGCCACACACCGGTCGCGTGCCGCGTGAATTGCTTAGAAAAACTCCGGTGGTCGGGCCGATCGGTACGACCGCGCCATTGTCGACGCTTCGGGTGGCGGACCTTGCATTGCAGGGCGTCGGGATCGCGTTGCCGCACGCTACTGATCGCGGCGTCGCATCTATCGCTCAGAATGAACCTGAGGTGTTTCCGCCGGCGCCGGTGGCTGCACTGGTGAAAGTGCTGTTGGAGCCGGGTTGCCATGCGTCGACGGTGGACGGGTAGTTCGCTTCTTGTCGTTTGATGCATTTCCATTCAATGGGGGTGTTTGGGGGCAGGTTGGTGATGGTGCCGGTCCAGGTGGGGTACGCGGTGGGGTCGAGTTTCACGGCGCCGGTGGCGGACCAGTCGCCGAGTTCGGGGACGTTGCCGACGACGTAGACGGATTGACCGGTGGTGGTGGTTCCGTTGTTGCAGGTGAAGTTCTCCGATGTGGCTGCTTGGCCTGTGGTGAAGGCGAATGTCTTGGTGGTGCTGACGGAGAGTGAATCGGATTTGGCGACGACGAGATCGCCGCCGGCGTTGTACCAGCCGCTGGTGGCGGCGTCGAAAGCCGCCTTGTTGGGGTATTGGGTGAGGGGGGAGCCGTTGAGGGTTACGGCGGACACCTGTGATGCGCTTCCGTGGGTGACGAGGTCGATTTGGTTGGCGCGGCTGGATGGCGCACCGCTGTAGGTTCCTGACGATGGGTCGATGGTGACTGTTTCGGTGCTGCCTGACAGTTGCTGTGAGATGGTGGTGGTGCGTTCAGCTCCGCTTTGGTAGGCGGTGGAAGTGCCGTCGTCTTCGGTCATGGTGAAGTTCGAGGGGCTGCTGTCGCCGTATACCTTGACGATGAGTTGGTCGGCGGTGGAGCCGTCGGTTCGTTGGCCGAGTGCGTTCATCGTCTTGTCGTCTACGTACATTTGCGGGATGATTGCGCCGGCCTTGGCGAATGCGGGGAGTTGGAAGTTGCCGTTTTGGTATTCGGGTAGGTTGTCGAACCATTGACCGGTTGAGACGTATTGCTGGTTGGTGTGGTAGTCGTACCAGGTTCCGGCTGGAAGGTAGATGTTGCGTTCGCGTTCGCCGGAGGCTGCGACGACACCGATCAGGAGGTCGGGGCCGATCATCTTTTCGTTGCCCATGCTGCGGACGTTGGGGTCGTTTTGGTAGTAGTAGACCAGTGGCGGCTCGATGGGGTCGCCGGTGGAGTAGGCATCGTGGGCGAGAGAGTAGTAGTAGGGAATTAGTTGGTAGCGCTGCCGAAGGTTGGCGAGGTTGCTGGCTACGTCGCCGATTTCGTCTGGTGCGGTTTGTTGGCAGCCGCATGTGTCGTCGGTGTGGGGCCGGACGGGGGTGTCGAACCAGGCGGAGTTCGCGAGCCATTGGGTGTAGACCTCGTTGATGTCGGTTCCCGGGGCGGCTTCGTCGCGGTGGAAGCCGCCGACGTCTGAACCGAAGTAGTCGATCCCGGACATGGACATCATCATTTGAACGTTGGCTTGGTCGGCGAGTGCGGTGAAGCGGGATGCGATGTCTCCGGACCACATGGCGGTGCCGAACCGTTGGATGCCGGCCGCGCCGGATCGGCTGAGCATGAACGGTCGTTGGGTGTCGTCGTTGGTGGTGTAGCCGTTGGCGATGCTTTGCGCCCATTCGAGCGCGTACATGTTGTGGTAGTCCTGGTGGGCGTGCTTGCCGGCCAGGATGCCGTCGACCCAGTCGTTGGAGTCGTACATTTCTGGTTCGCCGAGGTCGAGCCAGTGGCCGGTGATGCCGTCGTCGAGGAGGGGTTGGAGCTTGGTGGAGAACCAGTAGGCGCCGGCGGCGGGTTGCGTCCAGTCGATCATGCTGCCCTTGCCCCACCACGGGTTGCTGGTGAGGTAGACGGGGTCGCAGGTAGAGCAGCCGGCTCGGACGAGGTAGCCGTTGCCGGCAAGGTTGGTGTACTCGGTGAGTGCCTTGCCGATGTAGGACTCTTCGATGGTCATCAGGCCGATGCCATCGGTGGAATAGCCGGAGATCTTGGTGGCGGGCGATGGGAAATTGGTGGGGTCGAATTCGAGTTTGCCCATGTTGGTGTTGTCCGAGTTGGCGGTGACGCCGCCGAACCAGCCGATATCGAGCATGAAGCCATCGACGGGGAAGTGGTCGGCGCGCAGGTTCGCAAGGACGTTGTCAATGTCGGTCCAGCTGTTGTAGGTGTACTGCGAGACCCACAGGCCGAAGGCCTTCTCCGGTGGTACGGGTGGCCGGCCGGTGAGGTTCATGTAGGTGTGGCGGAGGCTGGGCAGGTCGGGGCCGGTCATCAGGTACCAGCGCAGTTGGTCTCCGTAGGTGTCCATGGTCCAGGGGTCACCTGCGAGGTTCCATTGCTGCTTGTAGATCTGATCGACGAGTAGGCCGTAGTTGCCGTTGTTGGGTCCGACCCCGAACAGGACGGGTATCTGGGCGTCTCCGACGGGTCCGTTGTCGGTGTCGTAGACCATGGCGTTGCCGTAGGGGCCGGCGGAGTCGCGGGTGCGGCCGACCCAGTCGCCGTCGGCTGATCCGCCGGTGGGGAATTCTTCGCCGAGCCCGTACGCGTTTTGCATGGATGCCTTGCTGAATGACAGGCCTTTGAGGTCGGAGGTCAGGTTGCGTGGGCAGATGGTGGTCAGGAGCAGAGTAGGGGATTTGGTGAGGTCGTAGACGGAGGCGCACATCGTGGTGGTGTCGACGCTCACCTCGGTGTCCGGCGTGTTGACGGTGGTTCCGGTCTGGGTGAATGCGGTAGGCCCGTCGTAGGTCTTGGTGGCGACTTGGTCGGTGCTGGGGATGGCCACGGTCGCACCCGGCCCGGAGCCGACGCCCATTTCGAAGTGCACGAGGTCGTCGGTGAGAAACTCGACGACGAGGTAATCGCCCGCGCCGGTGAATTGGACGCGTTGCACGCCGATGCCGGCAGCATTGGCGGTGCCGGCGAGGGCGAACTGGCCTACGACGGTTCCGCTGGCGACCAGGATGACGGCGGTGCCGCGTGCGATGGTGCGGCGTGCGCGACCGCGGGTGCGGGTGTTCATGGCCGGACCAGTGTGAGATTGTCGAGGTTGATGGCTGTGGTGTCGCTGGATTCGAAGGAAATTTTCACGCTGTGCTTCCCGGCGGCGAGGGTGGTGGTGACGGCCGCGGTGGACCAGGTGTCCCAGTTGGCCAGGCTGGGCATCGAGATGGTGCCGATGTTGCTTCCGTCGACCCATACGGTGCGGGTGGCCGCGCTGCCGGTGGCGTTGGCGTAGCGGGCTATCAGCTGATAGCTCGCGGCTTCGCTGGCGTAGATGTCGAAGGTAACGTTGTCACTGATGGTTTCGAACCCGTCGACGAACCCTGTGCCGGTGTAGCCGGCGTGGTTGGTGTTAGTGGTTGTTCCAGAGCCGGTGGCGAATTCGGCTTCGTAGGCTGCCTTGTCAACTCCGGAGAGCGTGACGGTCCGCGCACCGGTTGCGGCGGAGATCTTGACGTGGGTGAGCTGACCGGTGGGATCCCAGTACCACCCCTGACCGGCCGCGGCCAAGGCAATGATGCTGCTGTAGCCGGTCAGTGTCGTGCCGTCGGCGGTGACGGTTGCGGGCTCCGTGCTGTTGACCTGCAGCGTGAAAGTGGTGCTGAGCGCGGGGACGTTGATCGCGACTTGATGGGAGCCCCATGTTTCGGCGCAGGTGACCGTGAGGACGCTGCTGGTGGCGTCGTTGAAGTATGGGTGGCTGCTGGTGCCCGCGGGGTAGATGCGAAAGACGAGGTTCGTGTAAGTCTCGACGTCGTTGGTCATGGTGCCGCCGAATTCATAGCCGGCATTGAGGTTCAGCGGCAAGATGCCGCCGTCTCGGACGTAGACGGGGATGCGGCTGGTGTCCGCGTAGTAGGTCTTGGTGGCGGGCCCGCTGGCGTAGCCGCCGTTGGTGATGTCGTGCCACTCACCCGCGGGCAGATAGACGCCAACGGAGGTGGCACCCTGGGTGGTGATCGGCGCGACGAGGAGTTGCCGACCGAACATGTACTGCTGGTCGAGTGCGGCCGCGCTGGAGTCGTTGGGGAAGGCCATCCGCATGGTTTGCAGCAGCGGCAGACCGGTGCTTGAGGCGTTGTTCGCCTCGGTCCAGATGTAGGGGATCAGGTTCATCCGGGTGTTCGCGAAGGTTCGGAACGTGGGTACGACGGTGGTGTCTCCGGTCCTGGCCTGCACGTTCCACGGCGTGCGGCACTCGGACGGGCTGGGGTCGGACTTTTCCGAGTGATACTGCATCATGGGGGAGTAGACCTGCTGGGCGGCGGCCCGCAGGTACAGCTCGCTGGTGGGGAAGTCGCCGGTGAAGCCGGCCATGTCCCACGCCCAGAAGGCCACGCCGGATTCGCCCGCCGACAGACCTGCGCGAAGCGCCTGCTGGAACGACGAGAACGTGGATGATTGGTCGCCGGCCCAGAAGATCGAGTTGGCTTGACAGCCCGCGGTTCCGCCGCGGCTGAACAGGACCCCGTCACCCGCGGTCTTGCTTTGCACGAAATCGGAGTACCCGCCGGTGTAGGCGTTGGTGTAGCCGTTGTGCATTTCGTCGCCCTTGCGGCCGTCGTGGAAAGACGCGTTGCGTCCGAAAATCATTTCGCCGCCGTCGGTTTTCATGCCGTCGACGCCGACGTCGTCGAAGAGGTAGGCGCGTTTCGCCATCCACCACGAGGTCGCGGAGGGGTTCGTGAAGTCCGGCATCATGCTGTCGCCGAACCATTGCCCGGTGGGAATTCGGTACACGCCGCCGGCGCCGTCTCCCACGACGAGTCCCGCGGATGCTGCGTAGCTTTGGTCGTTGAGTTGCTGCTGTGGAGCGGTCGGCGGGTTGGTGTCAAAGTCCTGCTTGAGGACCGGCACCTGCCACAGCACCATTTTGATGTTCTGATCGTGCGCGGCTGCGACCATCGCTTGCGGGTCGTCCCATTGCTGACCGGAGGGGAAGGTGAAGTCGCTGTAGCTGAAGGAGTCGGCGCCAGGCTTCGCCGTGTACGTGGAGCCGTGCCAAATGTAGAACGTGGCTTCGTCGCTCCACTGCTCCAGGACCATCACGCTATGTGGGATCTGGTAGCTGATGACGTTGGCTAGTTCGGCGTCCACTTCGGCCTGGGTGTTCCATTCGTTGGCGGACATCCACAGCCCGAATGCCCATTTGGGCGGCAGTTTGGGCCGGCCGGTGATGCTGGTGTAGGCATCGAGAATGTTGGCCTGGCTGCCCGTGAGGAAGTAATAGTCCATGCACGCGTTCAGGTCGCCGCCTGCATCGACGGTGAAGCCGACCATATCGGAAAGGTAGGTGCAGATGTTGAAGATGGAATAGCGGGTGCTGGGAATATAGATCGCGTAACCGGCTGAATTCGTGAAAAACGGCACTGATACGTACGTGCGATGTGTCGGACCCTGGTCTTGATATTGGTTGTACACGTAGTTGTTGACGTCCTGGCCACGTTGATTGAGGTAGTCGTATCGCTCACCGAAACCCTCGAACCGCTCCCCGGACGGGGTCTGCCAGTGGTCTTCGATTTTGGTGACGGTCGTCGCCCCGTCCGTTGCCCAGCCGATGTTCCGGAACGTTGCGGGGTCATATTGCTGCGCGATCAGGGTGGTGCCGTCGGCCGCATACACCGAGACCCGGTAGGGGCTCTTGTTGATCTTCACTTGCAGACCGGACGTCGCCAAGGTTAGCGTGCTGGAGGTGTTGGTGACGGTGTAGCTGCCGCCGGAGATGGTCAGGCCCGAGCCGTGCGGAGCGATCTGGACGTGGAACCGGTCGGCGGCGGGGAACGCGAAGCGAATCTTCGGCGAGAAGAAGCCGCTGGCGTCGGTCACTGCGATGTCGACGGATGTGCCGTTGTCTGTGTAGGCGCTGACCGTCCCGGTGGCCGACCAGTCGGTGACAGTGAAGCTAAACGGGCCGCTGGTGATGGCCGATCCGCCATCGACGTTGGCGTTGAGCGTGTAGGTCACCTGATCGCCGCGAGTGAAGGCCCCCAGATCGACGGTCCAGTAGCTGTTGTTGCCGCTGTTGTAGTCGAAGCTGCACCCAATCGGGGTTTGGGCTACGCCGTTTTTCGTCCAGGTGACCCACACCGACTGCCCCGGAGAGATCGGCCACGTGGTGGAGTGCAGCTGCACCGCCTGAGTGGCCATCGGATCCCGGGGGGCACGTTCGGTCGGTTCCGTGCTGTACAGGTCGTCGTCCCCGTACGGGCTGTGATAGACGCCGTCGATGGTATCTGCGGCGGCCGGCAGCGCGGGAAGCAGCGACAGCGGCACTGTGCCGAGTACTCCAAGGATGAACGTCCGGCGGTTGACGGCCGGCAGTTTGGTCGACGTCATGCTGTGCCTCCCGATTTGAGGTGTGAAGGACGCTTCTATCCAGCCGATAGGCCTGTCAGGCTGGGCCTGCTTGTTTCGGCGGAGGTGAGGTTTGGTTCGAACAGTCCACTCAAGACCAGGCTGGCGGCTCCGCGTGCCCAAGACTCGTCGTCCCATGGGTCGGCGTGCACTGTGATGCGCTCATGCACCGATGCGACGACACCTTCCCGGAACACGCTCTCAAAGCCGGGCAGAATCAAGTCGATATTGTGGGTGCCCTCTCCGGCAAGCACGATCCGGGTCGGATTCACGATCACCGTGGCCGCGGCCACCGCGGCGCCGAGGCGCCGTCCGATGTCGTCGAAGACAGCGCGGTATCTTTCTTCACCGGCCCGCGCCAGGTGGCCCGCCTCGTCAACGGTCAAGTCTCGCCCAGCAATGGCGGCAAGGAGCGAGCGAACTGCGGGCTCACCGATGACTGTTTCCAGGCAGCCGCGTCCCCCACATGCGCATAGATTCCCGCCTGGGTGAACCTTGATATGTCCGATCTCGCCGGCGCCGCCCTGCGCGCCTCGGTAGATCCGGCCGTCGAGAACCATGGCCATGCCAATGCCGCGGCCGATGCTGATGACGACGAAGTTGTCGACTCCCCGGCCGGCACCCCATAGTTGCTCGGAAAGCGCGAGGGTGTTGACGTCGTTGTCGATCACCGCGGGCAGACCCGTGGCGTCGTGGATCATCGCAGCGAACGGCACATCCGTCCAACCGAAGTAGGTTCCTCGGGTGACCGAGCCAGTATCGCGGTCGATCATTCCGGCCAGACCGACTCCAATCCCGAGAAGAGCTCGGTCGGCCACGTGGCGTCGAAGATTCTCGACGGCTCTGTAGGTCGCTGACGTGACCAACTCTGGCATCTGGCCGTCCAGAGGGATCCTGCTTCGGGCGACCACGGATGCCCCTAGATCGGTGAGCACGGCGATGACCTGCGACTCGGTGATCTTGACACCGGCGACGTAGGCCCAGTCCTGCTTAACCGCGAGCAGCACAGGTGGACGTCCCCCCGCCGATGGTGCTGTCGAGTGTTCTTCGAGCAACCCGAGGTCGATCAACCGGCCCGTGATGGCCGTAACTGTCGGCGAACTGAGCTGCGTCGCTCGGACGATGTCTGCGCGTGAACAGGGGCCCGATCGACGGAGCTCGCTGAGCACCAGGGCCTCGTTGATCTCCCGAATCAACCGTTTGCTGCCCGCACGATCGATCGGCAAGCGCCGCGCCTTTCCTCGGCAACTAACTTAAGTCACCGACGTTAGTCTCCAATGCGTAGTTGGCAATCCCCCAATCGGATGAGTTAGACAGGCCCAAGGCCGACGGCGGATTCGGTGCCGTTCTCGGACCGCGTAGCGCCCGAGGCTTGCCTGGCCGTTCATTAGGTGATTTAGTAAGTCGCTAAGCTCGAACCCTGCGGGAGGTGACATGGCCCACGGCTCTTCGATCGATCGCGGCGGGTTGCTGCCATCCTCGTTGCTGGCGATGCTGGCATCTCGTGGTCCGACCTCCCGCGCGGATCTTGCCCGGGCGTTGGATGTGAGTGCGCCGACGGTGACGCAGATCGTCCGGGACTTGTTGGCTCGTGCCCTGGTCGTGGAACAGGCCACCGCAACCTCCCACGGCGGCCGGCCCGCCCGCCCGATCGGGCTGGCGGTGTCGGCGGGCGGCGCGCTGGGCGTGAAGATCACTCATGACCACGTCGGGGTGGTGGAGGTCGCGCTGGACGGGACCACCGGAGCGGCGTCCACGATTCCGTTCGATCCGACCCGCCCCGATGCGTTGGACCGTTTAGCGCAGCTCCTCGACGACGTCGCGGCTTCCAGCGACCAGCGCCTGCTGGGCGTGGGCGTTGGAGTGCCGGGCGCGGTCGATGCTCAGGACTCGGGCGTCGTCACGGCCCCGACGCTTGGCTGGGATGCCGCGCCGGTGGGGCAGTTGCTTCGCCGCCATCTTGGTATCCCGGTTCTGGTCGAAAACGATGTCAACACCCTGGCGGTAGCGGACCGGCTCTATGGGGCGGGGCGTGAGCACAACACCTATCTGGTCGTGACGATCGGGCGCGGCATCGGGTGCGGGATGGTGATCGACGGCTCGATCTATCGTGGCGCGTTCGGCGGCGCGGGGGAGATCGGCCACATCCCCGTCGAATACCCGGGCGGCCGGGGCTGCTCGTGCGGATCGGTGGGCTGCCTGGAGGCCTGGGTCGGCGACGCCGGCCTACTCCGCACGGCCAGAGACGCTCACGTGGTCGGTCGCCGTACGGGCCTGAACCGCGTGATCGAGCTTGCACGCGGCGGCGACCCCGGCGCCTGCACGATCTTCGCCGACGCCGGCGCGATGCTGGGGGCGGCGCTGGCCGGAGTGGTGCACACGGTCGACCCAGAAGTAATCATCTTGTCCGGTGAGGGCATTGAGGCGTGGCCGCTGTGGGAGCCGGGATTCGTGCAGGAATTCCGCCGCCACCTGCTGCCCCGCTGGCGGTCCATCCCGCTGATCGTCGAGGCATGGGATGAGACCAAGTGGATGATCGGTGCGGCCAGCCTAGTGCTGGCCGCACCGTTCGACGCGGTGGGCGTCGCCGGTATTCAAGGCCGCCTGGTCAGGGACCGCCTGCAGGACTCGGACGGGCGCTCGGCATGACGACGCTCTCCGCGCTCACCGACGCGCCGCCACACAACCCTGCCCAGAGCCGCATCCAGCGGCGGGCATCGCGGCACGGGTCGGGGTGGAAGAACCTGGGCTGGGTGCTGTTCTTCCTGTTGCCGTCGGCCGTGCCGCTGATCGTGTTCACGGTGGTGCCGATGGTGGGCTCGCTGTGGGTGAGCCTGCAGAAGTGGAACCTGATCTCCAGCCCCACCTACGTGGGGTTCAAGAACTACGCGACACTGCTTACCGACCCGTTGACCTTGACGATCTTCGAGCACACCCTGTTCTACATTGTCGGCTACCTACCGTTGGTGTACTGCGGCGGCCTCGCGCTGGCGATCGCCATGAACAACCGGCTGGCCGGACGCAGCTTCTTCCGGGCCGCGATCTTCCTGCCCGTGGTGACCAGCTGGGTGGTGGTCGCGTTGGTGTGGCAGTGGCTGCTCAACCCGGCCAACGGCCTGGTCAACCAGATCCTCGGATTCTTGCACCTGGGCCAGCCGGGGTGGTGGACAGACCCGAACTGGGCCATCCCATCGGTTATCCTCGCCTCTGCGTGGAAGGACCTGGGCTTCGTGATGGTCATTCTGCTGGCCGGCCTGCAGTCGATCCCCACCGACCTGTACGAGGCAGCAACGGTGGACGGCGCATCGGGATGGAAACGGTTTCGCCACATCACCTTCCCGCTGCTGACCCCATCGACGTTCTTCGTGGTGGTGATCAGCCTGATCAACGGATTCCAAGTGTTCGACCAGGTCTTCGTGATGACCGGCGGCGGCCCGGACAACGCCAGCCAGGTCATCGTCGGGCAGGTGTTCAACCTGACGTTCCGGTACGGAAAGGCCGGGCAGGGCGCGGCGTTGTCGTGGCTGCTGTTCGTGCTGATCCTGATCATCACCGCGATCCAACTGCGCGGCCAACGCCGGTGGGTGGTCCATGCCTGACACCACCGTCGCCGCCGCCACACTCACGCCGGTGCCGGCCGCGCCGTCCCGGCCGGGTCGGGTGGCCCGCCGGGCTGGGCTGTACGTGCTGGTGATCGCGTGCGCGGTCGTGATGCTGTTCCCGTTCCTGTGGACCGTGGTGACCTCGCTGACTCCGGGCGGTGACTTGGCGGGCGGGCCGAGCCTGTTCGTGCGCAACCCGACCCTGGATGCCTACCGCACCCTGATCGCAGCGATCCCGATCTGGCGGATCGTCATCAACTCGCTTGCCATCGCGATCGCCGCCACGTTGTGTCAACTGCTGACCGGCTCGATGGCCGCATATGCGTTCTCCCGGTTGCAATTCCGCGGCAAATCGGTGATCTTCGCCCTGTATCTGGCGACGCTGATGGTGCCGTTGGAAGTGCTGGTCGTCCCACTGTTCATCGAAATGAAAAAACTCGGCCTGCAGGACTCCTACTTCGCGCTGCTGGCCCCGTCGATCGCCTCCGCGTTCGGGATCTTCCTGGTCAAGCAGGCCATGGACGCGGTGCCCCGCGAACTCGACGAGGCCGCGACCATCGACGGCGGCAGCCATTTGCGGATTTACGCCACCATCATGATTCCGTTGGTACGGCCGGCGTTGGCCACGTTGGCGGTGTTCGCGTTCATGGGCAGTTGGAACTCGTTCCTGTGGCCGCTGGTAGTAATCCACTCTCCGGACCGGATGACGCTGCCGCTGGGCCTGTCGACATTGCAGGGCCAATACACCACTCAATGGAATGTCGTCATGGCCGGCAGTGTCGTCTCGATTATTCCGATCGCGGTCATTTATCTCCTGGCCCAGCGTCACATCATCGCCGGTATCGCACACACCGGCATCAAATAGCCCGCGCTGTCCACCATTGAAGAAGGGAACTACCGTCATGCACCGTCGTACTCGCGCGCTGGCCATCACCGCGGCGCTCACCCTGGCCGCAACCGTGGCCGCCTGCTCATCTAGTGGTTCGGCCGCGTCGAGCCCCGGATCCTCCGCGTCGGGGGGTTCTCGGGGTTCGTCGTCGGCGAACTCCGGTAGCTCGACATCGGACAGCTCCAGCGATTCTGGCTCCGCGGGCACTTCATCGTCGTCGGGATCCTCGTCAGGAGCGTCGAATTCGTCGGCGGACTCGGCGCCGTCGGCGTCCTCGGGGTCGTCGTCTGCGCCGGCAGGGCCGGCGACCACGATCACCTACATGGACTACACGGCCAGCGGCGGCCATGAGAAGGACCTGGACGCGATCGTGAAGGCCTTCGAGAAGGCCAACCCGAACATCACGGTGCAGGTGCAAAACGTCGCCTACGCCGACTATTTCACCAAGCTGCAGACCGCGGTCGCGGCGGGCTCGGCCGCCGATGCCTTCGAGCTGGACTACCAGGACTTCGTGTCCTACCAGAACAGCGGCGCCCTGGCCCCGATCACCGGAGTGGACTCCAGCCTGTACCGCAAGTCGTTGTGGGACGCGTTCACCGTCGGCGGCAAGCAATACGGGCTGCCCGAGGACTTTTCTGACGTCGTCTTGTTCTACAACAAGACCCTGTTCCAGAAGGCGGGTGTGGATCTTCCGACGGCGGACTGGACGTGGAAGGACGAGACGGCCGCGGCCAAGAAGCTGACCGACAAGGCCAAGGGTATCTGGGGTGATTTTCAGCCGATCACCTACAACGAGTTCTACAAGGCACTGGCCCAAGCGGGCGGTCAATTCCTGAACGCCGACAAGACCAAGGCGACGTTCAACACCGAGCAGGGTATCGCCGCCGCGAACTGGCTGATCGACAAGGCCGGCACCACGATGCCGACCATCGCCGACGGCTCGAACACTCCGAACTTCGATGTGGACCTGTTCAAGGCGGGGAAGCTGGCGATGTGGCACACCGGTATCTGGGAGTTCAGCGCCATGGACAAGGTGCCATTCGACTGGGACATCGTGGTCGAGCCCGGCGACACGCAAAAGGCCTCAGCGATGTTCGCCGACACGGTGGCCGTCAACGCCGCGAGCAAGAACCAGGCCGCAGCGCAGAAGTGGATCCAGTTCCTGACCTCTTCGGACGCCTCGATCCAGACCCGGCTGTCCTCCTCGTGGCAGCTGCCCACTACCAGTGACAACTCGAAACTGTCCGCGTATCTCACGGCAGGTAAGCCAACCAATCGGCAGGCCGTGTTCGACGCGTTGGACAACACGATCCTGCCGCCGGTGGTCGTCAGCCAGCAGGAGCTGCAGGACGATGTGAACAACGCTCTGACGTCCGCGTCGGGCGGGCACAGCACCGTCAGCGCCGCCCTGGCGGACGCCCAGAACGAGGTCAACCAGCTGCTCCAGCAGTAGCGCCCTGACCTGCCTCTTCAATTTGCGCCACGACCTGTTTGGAGCCCTACCGGTGACCGGTTCCCGCCACCCAGCCAATGCCTCCGCGACGGCGGCGGGACCGGACCATCCGGCGCTGCTTGCCAGAAGCCGGCAGCTGATCACCGACCTGCAAAGTGAAACCGGTGCGTACCCGGCGTCGCCGACGTTCTCGGCGTACGCCGGGTATGCCTGGCTCCGCGACGGTTCGTTCACCGCCGAGGCCGCGTCCCGCTGGAACGTGACCGCGTCAGCGGACCGGTTCCACGACTGGGTCGCTCGCGTGCTCACCGAACGACGCGAACAGGTCACGTCCCTGGTCACCGCTCGGCGGGGTGGCGACCATCCCGACCGGCAGCAGATGCTGCCCACCCGGTTCACCCTGGACGGCCGGGACGGCTCCGATGACTGGTGGGACTACCAAACCGACGGATACGGCATGTGGCTGTGGGCCGTACACGCCCACGCCCGCCGCCACACGCTGACCCTCGACCGCTGGCGCGCCGGCATCGACATCGCCGTGGACTACCTGACCGCGTTCGGCACCGACCCGTGCTACGACTGGTGGGAAGAACACCCCGACCACGTCCACGTGTCCACCCTCGCCGCGAACCACGCCGGCCTGATGGCCGCGGCCACCGATCCCGACCTGACCACGCAGCGACGCACCGCCGCTGCCGCAACTGCTCAGCGGATCCGCTCCCTGATCGCCGCCCACGGCACCACGCCCGTTTCGCGGACAACCGACCGGGGTCCACGCCGGCTGGTCAAGTGGCTAGACGGCACCGACATCGACGCGTCCCTCGCCGCGTGCATCGTGCCGTTCGGCGTGTACAGCGTCGACGACCCCATCGCAGCCGCCACCATCGATGCCATCACCGCCCGCCTCGACAACGACGGCGGCGTTCACCGATACCCCAGCGACGAGTTTTTCGGCGGCGGCCGATGGCCCCTGCTGTCCTGCCTGCTCGGCTGGAACCACGCCGCCGCAGGTCACCAAGAAGCCGCGTGGCGCTACCTGAACTGGGCTGCCGCGCAAGCCACCACCGACGGCGATCTCCCCGAACAAAGCGACGGACATCTCCTCAATCCCGACCGGCGGCAGGCCTGGATCGACCGGTGGGGGCCCGTCGCCACACCCCTGGTCTGGTCCCACGCCATGTACCTGATCCTCGCCCACGAACTCGGACTCGGCGGCGGGAGCCAAAAGTGATCCGTCACCGACCACACGGCACCGGCCACCCTTACCAGCCCAGCCCCGACCAACGCCTGCCCGTCCAACCCGAGGCAGGGCAACCAGTCACCCTCGGTGTCACCACCTCGCCCGACGTCACCGAGGTGACCTGCCACTGGCAGACCAACCGCGCCGGACAACCCAGCATCGACAGCACCATCACGATGCGGCAAGGCACCCCCGGCGCGGCGAACGACACACCAGGATCGGGCCACCTGGCCGCCGCACAGGCAGGCCCACACACCCAGCGCATCACCTGGACCGCCTCGACACCGCCGCTGGACGCCGACACCGCCTACCGGTACTGGTTCACCGGCACCACCGACAATGGAGCCTCGCACCGTACCGCCACCTTCGACCTGACCGCCGCGACCTGGACCGACAAACCAGCCGGGGCAACACTGCGCATCGACACCGACCGGCTGATCCCCGGCAGCGTTCACTGGCGCCAAACGAGCAGCGGCCTCGACCGGCTTAGCTTCGCGCTCCGCTTGAACCCCGACGAACACGTGGTCGGCTTCGGCGAACGATTCGACCGCCTCGACCAGCGCGGCCACCGCCTGGACGCCACCGTCTTCGAGCAGTACAAGGACCAGGCCGCGCACGGCCGCACCTACCTTCCCATGCCGTTCGCCCACGTCGTCTCCGCCAGCGGTTCGTGGGGCTTTCACATCCGCACCGCCAACCGCACCCACTACGACGTCGCCGCCACCCATCCCGACGAGCTACGCATCCAGGTCGACCTCGACGGCCGACCCACACAGGACATCGACGTGGGGATCTACCACGGAACACCCACCGACGTTCTCGACCAGTTCCTCGCCGAGGTCGGCAGACCCGAAGAACTACCCGACTGGATCTTCCGGCTGTGGGCTTCCGGCAACGAATGGAACACCCAACGCCTCGTCCTGGACCGCATGAACACCCACCGAGACCTCGACATCCCCGTCGGCGTGGTCGTCATCGAGGCGTGGAGCGACGAATCCACCTTCACCGCCTTCCGAGACGCCCACTACCACGTCACACCTGATGGGGCGCCGCACGACGGGGACGATTTCACCTACCCGCCCGGCGGGGCCTGGCCCGACCCGAAAGGACTCGTCGACGAACTGCACCGCCGCGGCATCAAAGTCGTCCTCTGGCAGATACCGCTGCTAAAGATGCGGCCCCCACCACAAGGGCAGGCCCGCGCGGACGCCGACGCCCTCCTGGCCGGTGGCCACGCCGTGCAACACGCCGACGGCCGGCCATACCGCAACCACGGCTGGTGGTTCCCCGGCGCACTCATGCCCGACCTATCCACCCAATGCACCCGACAATGGTGGACCGACAAGCGCCGCTACCTCGTCCGCCACCTCGGCGTCGACGGATTCAAAACCGACGGCGGCGAACACGCCTGGGGCGACGACCTCACCTACCGCGATGGCACACTCGGCGTCGCTGGGAACAACCGGTTCCCCGTCCACTATGCCCGCGCCTACGGCGACCTGCTCCGCAGCGAAGCCAAAGCCCCCGTCACATTCTCCCGAGCCGGATTCACCGGAAGCCAAGCCCACGGCATCTACTGGGCCGGCGACGAAAACTCCACCTGGGAAGCCTTCCGCGCCTCCATCACCGCCGGGCTCACCGCCGCAGCCTGCGGCATCCTCTACTGGGGATGGGACATCGCCGGCTTCTCCGGACCCATCCCGGACGCCGAACTGTACCTACGCGCGACCGCGGCAGCCACGTTCATGCCCATCATGCAATACCACTCCGAATACCACCACCACCGCAAACCACTCCGCGACCGCACTCCCTGGAACATCCAACAACAAACCGGCAACGAAAACGTCGTCTCAACCTTCCGGCGTTTCACCCAGATCCGGGAAGCCCTCATCCCGTACCTTGCCCAGCAGACCAAAGCCAGCACCGCCACCGGGAAACCACTGATGCGGCCCCTATACTTCGACCACAGCGACGACCCCACCGTCTGGAACCACCCCCTGCAATACAAACTCGGTGACCACCTGCTCATCAACCCAGTCACCGAACCGGGCGCCACGAAATGGACCACCTACCTACCCGCAGGAGACTGGATCGACACCACCACCGGCGAACACCTACCAGGCGCACGTGCTCATACCCGCCCCGCGCCACTCAACCAAATACCCACCTATGCAAGCACCACCGCATGGCCACAGCTATCCGCAACGTTTCCACAGCAGGCGATGAGACGATTCCGTGGAGCTGAACGGGACTGTCTGAATAACGGTGGGTGGGGTCCGGCCTGATCCGAAAGGAGATGGCCGTG
>ERZ778018.1543-NODE-1543-length-18019-cov-5.146293_pt1 | contig 18019 bp, 14 predicted proteins | sample MGYA00375748_ERZ778018 | MGnify/ENA primary metagenome ERZ778018 (study PRJEB29350, sample SAMN05509839) | bioreactor metagenome | biome: bioreactor; material: wastewater | place: South Africa: University of Cape Town | collected 2014-04-22 ... | reverse complement strand
GCGATCACGCCGTGACGTTTGTCATAGACACGGCCCAACGTATCTACGCCCGTGGATTCACATGGGCGGAGGCAGGTGTGACGATAGCTCCTAACCGTTCGCATCGTTTGCAAGAAAACCATCGTAACACCAAGCAAATCGCCGCCTTCGCGGCCGGAATATTGCAGGGCCTGCCCATCGACAGCGACGGTGTCCTCCCTGATCTTTCAGCGGCGACAACGACCGGTCCTCTCCCGCAGGTTCTTGCCGGAAAATACTCTCAGCAGATTTCATGGGCGATCGACTACATTCGGAGAAACGTCGACCTTCAGAGCGAGTCTGTCGCATTTCTCAAACCCCAAGGAGGGCAATGGTTTGATACAATCAAACAGGAGCTGACAAGCGCAGGGATCGGCTTCGTCGATATGCAGCGTAGGCCGGATTGGCCGACAGGGCTGGAGAACGTGGCGATCTGCACCTTTCACTCGGCCAAGGGACTCGAATTCGATCACGTTATTATCCTCGGCTTCAACCAGGAGAACACAGCCTACGGAGACGAAGAGGCAAGCGACCAGGTTCGCGTTCTGCGAAGACTTCTCGCCGTCGCGGTTGCTCGAGCCAGAAAGCAAGTTGTCGTTGGCTACAAGCCAGGCGAGCAATCACGTCTTACGGAATTCTTCCAACGAGGAACATTCGACGAGGTCCGGCTATGACTCTCGCTCGCCGCGTTTCGGAACATGGAATATCAGAAATAATCCACTTTACAACGAACCGCGGGCTTCTCGGCAGCCTCCATAGCAAACATTTGTTGTCGAGGCCCCTGCTCAGCCGAGACAAATATCTGCGTCACGTTCTGCAGCTCAACGCCGCAGTTAGGCCGGAGGAATCCGCTCTCTTCGATAAGTCGCAAGATTGGCTTCGCTTTGTCAACCTGACGATAACGGAAGTAAATCGCCGGTTCCTCGATGCCTCCAGAAGATGGCACCCGAATGATATTTGGTGGTGCATTCTATCCTTTGATCCAGCGATCATAGGGCACCATGGCGTCTGGTTCGCAACAACCAACAACGGCTATGATAGCTGCGCTCGCGCCCAAGGCCTCCTGGGTTTCGATGCCCTTTTCGTTCAAAGAATCGCTCGTAAGCGGTCGGGCTTTGACGGTCGTCCATGGAGCGTGTCGCGGGGAAGTCGGCCGAGCCACCTGCCGACCTGTGAACAAGCTGAGGTTCTTTATCCAGAGCAACTTAGCCTTGACCATTTGCGGACGGTATACGTGGAAGAAGACGAGCACCATGACACGGTTGTAGGCTGGCTTTCCGATTACGGGTACGATGATGTCAGGGTCGTCGTCGGCCGACAGAAGTTCGTTGGAAGGCAGAATTGAAGATGGTCAAAGAAGCAAACCTCAAGGCCTCCTACCGCAACGACGAGTATGAGAGGGCAGTCATAAACTCTTCGCTGTGGGCGGCGGCGGGCGACGCGCTCGGCTGGATAACGGAGCTGTCGCGCGGTCAGGATGGAGTGCGCTATCGGACGGGGACAACGCGAGTGACCGCGCCGGTCCCATGGCAGCGAACGATCGGAGGACGGGGCGGCGTGCGGGTTGATTTGCCTGCCGGAACCTACTCCGACGATACGCAATTGCGGCTCAGCGTGTCACGTTCGATTAGGGGAAATGGAACATTCGATGTCGAGACGTTCGCCAAGATCGAAGTGACGGCTTGGCAGGGCTACGGCTTGGGTGCCGGCCTTGGCTCAAAGGCGGCTGCAGCGAACCTATCGAAGAGGGGTATCAACTGGTTCTCCAACTTCTTCAGAAGCGAGCGGCAGTCATATACCAGCGGGGGCGGTAACGGAGCCGCAATGCGTATTCAGCCGCATGTCTGGGCAGCTGCAGGCGGACAGCCAGAAATGATTCGCCAAGTTTTTCGCGATGCTATCGTGACCCATGGGCATCCGCATGGCTTTTGCGGAGCCGTATTTCATGCTCTCTGCCTTTGGGAGACCCTTGCATCGCGCTCCGTGCCATCTATCAAGCGCACGCGGGAATTTATATCGTTGCTCGATAATCTTCCCGGCATCGTCGAACGAGACGCCGAGCTGGGCCAGTTCTGGCTTCCATCTTGGGAACGAGAAGCCAACAAGTCCTTTCCTGATGCCATCATCGATTTCCAGAAGGATGCTCTGGCGGATATCCAGATCGCCGACGAGACAATCGCCACTGGAAAAGACCAAAGCTACCCCGTTCTTCTCGAACGGATCGGATGCCTGTCCGATAAATTCAGGGGGTCGGGTTTTAAGACTGCCCTGGCTGCTCTGGCTCTCTCGGCACTCTACGCAAATCGCCCGACTGAAGACGCACTCATCGTCTCCGCGAACGAGTTGCAAAGCGACACCGATACAATCGCCACCATGGCTGGTTCGCTGTTAGGAGCGATATCAGACAGGCCGCCGTCATGGGAAATCCAAGACCGCGCCTATCTCGAGGAAGAAGCCCGAAGGTTAGCGCGAATTAGACTGGGACAGGACCAGAGCACGTTTTCCTACCCCGACGTTTCGTCATGGGAACCGCCAGCCAGCCAGTCCGATGCTGTGGTGCGGTATGATGACGGTTTGGCGCTTGTAGGATTAGGTCCACTGGTGCCGCGCAGCCGCGAATATCAAGCCGGAAACGCAGTCTGGCAGTGGTTCGAGCTACCATTTGGCCAAACTGTCCTGGCAAAGCGGCGAGTGGAGAACACCACTTTGGTCGGTCGAGATCAAATGCCAGGCCAGTCACGCATCAGCACCCGGCCCGCTGTTAGAAACGATGTCGACGTCCGTCAGGATAGTTTTGCTTTCGACCAGAGAAACACGCCGCCCGACAACCGGGGGCGCCCTTCGAGCGCCACGTCCGCACCGAGCAAAGACTTCCCCGGCCTCGATGAGGCAACCGACCTCGTAATTGCGTCGGGTTTCGACGACGCGACGCTGGGACGGCTAATCAAACAATGCATCGATGAGACGGGAAGTATCGACTTAACAGTGAGTTTGTCTGCAATCATTGCGAAAGCCAGACTGGCCCGAAGGCGCCGTCGATCGTAGCGTTTGTTGCGTAGCTCGTTCGCTGAAATTCAATACATCAGCGCCACGATAACCCAGGGTCATGATCGAGGCGATGGCAAGGCTGGCGGGCATGTCCTTCGGGCGGCCGGCAACGGTGAACAGCACCGGCACCAACCAGGAAGAAGCCGCCAAGTGCTATCCATTGAAGATGGCGAAGCAAAGATCAGCGCAAATCCCAGGCTGGCGAGGAAACCGCCTAACAGCAGGATGCGCTGGCCGCCGAGCGCTGCGAAGATACGGTCGCCAATGAGCCGTCCACCGGTCATGGTAATGGCGAACGCGGCGTAACCCCAGCCGGCCCCGGCCAGGGTAACACTGGGTATATCGGTGAGGAACACTGCGCTCCTATCAGGTACAGCACCTTCAGCAAGAAAAGCGACTAAGCACAGCGCGCCAATAAGCACGATGAAACTACGCAGCAGGACGAAAGGTGGAGCGGCGCCGGCTTCGACAACCGGACTGGTGCCGTCCGCGTCGTGGGCTCCAACCAGCAGGTCGACAGATGGTTTCAGGGTCACTTCCACGAAGGCGATACCGTGCGGGGTAGGATCGTCGACCTGCATACGATTGAGCTGCTCTCAAAGTAGGAAGGTATTGGCGTTCACGGCCACCGTTGGTCTCGAGATGCAGCAGCGCATCCTGGCATCGAACGGCGTAGTCTGTGAACCTCCTATCAGAGCAAGCGGCCAGTCGGTTCCCAAGGCAAAGTGAAAACGGATGTCAGTGGACGGTGCCTGAGAGGTAGCCCGGAGCAAGACTGCCTTTTACTCAAAGCTCCCAGTTTACAAATCAAACGACAGTTGACAGAATCGGAAATAAGCCCACAATGCATTTACTGAAAATCGGAGCGCGATGTGGCCAAGATTTATCCGTGGGAATATCACTCCGACCTCACCGAGGATCGGCTTTGTGCGGTTGGGGCGATGATCGTCGACGGACGCCACGCTGCACTCGATCGCTATGACGAAGATGCGGGCGACAATGGGTGGACACACGGATGTCGAGCCTTTCAATTTGGTCGATTCCGCATCTTGAAAGCGGTAGATAGTGGAGAATTTTCATGGCTGACGGCAATTGATCGTAGTCTGCAGCTAATTTTCAAAATTGGTGAAGTCCCGGTGCGTATTTACAAGGGCTTGGCTGAAGAGCCCACAGGCCGTACCTTGCGGCAGAGTTACGGCGAGCTCCAACAATTGGAGCTGCTCTTTCCGGAGCACAAAGAAGGACACGATCTGGTATATCGCTTCGCCATCGAGACGGACGTCGATGGCAGTGTCATCGCCGTTAATTTTGTAGGTCTGCACGGAGACACGGCAGTTCTAAATTGGAGCGTGCCTTTCGATAGTACCCTTGGATTTACCGGTACGGTTGGTCGCGAAGCTTCCGAGAGCGTCGAACTTGATGCGCCGCGGGTCGGCGTAAGGCCCGACCGTGTTGCGGATAACGACAGCGCAGATGCCTGAAGGCACAGAGTTTATCCAAGAGCTGGTTCATGTCTGAACACGAGACATTTGAAGGCGAGCGATTGCGACTCGCGCGCGTCGCACAGGGACTCACCCTTGACGAATTGGGCGATCGAATTAGCGCGACACGACAATACCTCAATCAGCTCGAGCAAGGCACGAAGCTGCCAACCGAACAGATGGTTGCAGCGCTCGCAGCGGCTGTCGGCGTCACACCACGTTTTTTCGGAATGACGACGAAAGGCGGAGTGCTACCAGAGCAGTGCCATTTCCGCAAACAGCGAACCACGCCGATGTCGGTGGTCAGCCAGGTCCTTGCGCGCGGTACGCTGCTTGACAGGTTCATCGACGGATTGGACCGTGAGCTCGAACTTCCCAAGGTGTCTTTTCCTGATATCCAGGTGACCACCGTCGCAGAAATCGAGGAGGCGGCTGAGGAGACGCGGCGTGTCTGGAAATTGGGTTCTGGTCCAATATCCAGCATGACGCGTGTTGTTGAAAACGCCGGTGCCGTTGTAAGTTTCTTCAGTGGGGTGTCAGAGCGCGTTGACGCGCTTTCAATAGATCGCCCGCGGCCTATGATCATCAGAAGCGAGGCCAAGCCTGCCGCAGTTCGCTTAAGGTTCGACCTAGCGCACGAAAGCGGGCATTTGGTCATGCACCGAGGCATTGAAACCGGGGACAAGGCTACCGAAAGCCAGGCTAATCGATTTGCGAGTGCATTCCTCCTGCCGAGATCCTCGTTCATTCACGAGTTTCCGCGCGGGCGACTTCTCAATTGGCAGGCAATTTTTGCCATGAAGCTACGTTGGAAGGTTTCGGCAGCCGCCATCATCCGGCGAGCTTTTGATCTCAGTATAATATCGGCGGACCAATATAGGACCGGCTACATCCATCTTAGCAAGACCGGACAAAAGAAGATGGAACGCTACGATGACGAGATCATCGCGGAGGAACCGGAACTTCTCCAGTCGGCAATGTCCGCCCTCGAAAAGGCATCTCCAGGGGCCGTTCGACGCCTTGCGGCGGCAGCTGGATTGGAAGCAGAAATGTTTCGCAATGTCTCGGGCCTTAAGCTTCCTGAACCAATTGACTCGGAGCACTCGACAGTCATCAATCTTTTCGGACGTTGATTGCGGTTTGCTGATGTTGAACCATCGATGCGATTGTCGGTCGCGGGACGAAGCAATATCCTAGTCCACTCCACCCTCTACTTCAGCGGTGACGGGTTCCCTCTGGACCGGCTGAGTAAACCGGCCTCCTCAAGACCTCCGACATTGGGCAAGTTGCGTAGCATTTCCAGCCCAAACGCTGATAAGAGATGCTTCGCCGTCACGTAAGTGTACGGCGGACCCGATGTTGGACTGCGAGGACTGGTGTCAATCGGCAGTGAAGTTTGACCCCCTATCGGCATCCAATATTGGGTCTGACGCAAATTCGCTGCATCTTTGGCTCAGGTCGCGCCGATGAGACGCGCTTGGAGCAGATCGATCTTGGCGCGGCCGTACATCTGTCGCTTGATGAGTTTGAGCTTGGTAATCTGGCCTTCGGTCTGGCCATTCGACCATGGAGATATGATGGCGTTGCGGACCGCAGCGATGTCCTTTTCGACGCCGTTCGCGAACGATCTGACGAGACTTGTCTTCGCGTCCATCAGCCAACTATCCAATTTTTCAGCCGCCTTCGATCGGATCATCGTCTGAAAATCGTCGATCAACGTTCGAGCGGTGGTCAGGTCAGGAACATTGCTCTCGATTGCCGCGACCAGCACGGCGTCAGATTTGGACAGGTCGTCGCGCGCCAGCGTCATGAGCCTGGCGATGCGTCGCGCCGAGGGCGTGCGGGCAAGCGCGCTTTGATCAGCCTTTTCGGCCAATCGTCGGCGCCGCGCCCATTCAGAGATGACGCCGATTTGGCCACGAAAGCCTTTCTTACGCATTTCGCGCCATAATGCCGATGCATTGCGCGCGCCCTGCGCCCAACGGCTGTCGAGCCAGGGGAGCCATTCCTCGATCGAACTTTGTCGGACGCGGAATACGTCGGAGCGCTGGCCACGCAGGACGCTGCGGACGAGCTTGCGGCTATGCCCGGTACGCTTGACGATCTGCTTGATTGGGATGCCCTGCTTCGACAATTCCATTATGGCTTCGTTCGTTTCCTGCCGCTGCAGGAAACCTTCATATTGAAGGCGTTCGGCATAGGTCAGAAGTTTGGGGTCGACCACGGAGCTGCCCACCGCTTTTCGGATCTGGCGCATGGATTTGCCGACAGCGTCGAGAAAGGCGCGGCTCGCGTTCTCCATCAGATGCCATCGATCTGCTATCTGATCGGCATGAGGCAGCGCTTTGGCGATTGCCTCGCCATATCCACCGCCTCGATCGCGAGCGACAATCGAGATCGACGGATGCCCTGCGAGCCAAGCCCGCGAGGTGTCTTGTTCCCGATCTGGAAGCAATGTCACGGGCCGGCGCCGCTCGAGATCGCAGACAATTGTCCCGTATCGCTGGCCGCGTCGGAATGCGAAGTCGTCGATGCCGATGATGGCGAGCTTGTCACGCGGCTGCTCAGTCCGCCGACGCACGACACGCAAAAGGGTATCATTGCTCACAGGCATCGTCAGGCGATCGGCAAAGGCAGCGGCCGGCCTGCCGCCCAATGCCAGTCCCAAGTGATGAATGATGGTCTCAAGGCGTCCGGTCCTCCGCGACAACGGAGCCAGTACGGTATCGCCAAACCGCTCGGCAAAGATTCGGCGACGGCAAAGAACGGCATCGCACCAGAATCGACGAACCGTTACCCGCAAGACAACCCGGCGGCCAGAAATCGGCAGATCGGCAACTTTCCGCACATATCGGCTCTGGGTTCGGCTTGAAGCAGTTCCACAGCAAGGGCATGTCGCCGAAATCGCCGCGGCTCGCACGTCAAGAAATACGCAATCCGTGTCGAACTCCGCATGCTCGACGACGAAACCTGTCGGCACCAGTCTCGTCGACCCGAATCTCCGTTCCATCGCGCTGATTCCCTCTCGAAAATTGCACGACATCAGCCTTCACATGCAGCGAAAGTGAGTCAGAGCCAAATTTGCACGCCGAAACACACCAAGGGACGCCACCCATTGGTCCATCCGTTCGATGGCGGCGACGATGGGCCTGTCGCATACAACCATCCGCCGGATCTGGGCCGCCTTCGGTCTGCAACCGCATCGGAGCGAGACGTTCAAGCTTTCCACCGATCCGCTGTTCGTCGACAAGGTACAGGATATCGTTGGCCTTTACATGGCGCCGCCAAACCGGGCCATCGTATTGTGCGTGGACGAGAAATCCCAAATCCAGGCGCTGGATCGGGAGCAACCTGTGCTACCGATGGCACCAGGTGTCGCCGAGCGGAGAACCCACACCTACATCCGTCATGGCACGACATCGCTGTTTGCAGCGCTCGATATCGCCACAGGGGCGGTGATCGGCAAATGCTACAAGCGCCACCGGGCGACCGAGTTCCTCGACTTTCTGAAGCGGATCGATGCAGCCATGCCACGAGGACGGGACGTGCATCTGGTGATGGACAATTACGCCACCCACAAGACACCGAAGATCAAGGCCTGGCTGGCGCGTCGCCCGCACTGGCATGTTCACTTCACGCCCACCTCGGCGAGTTGGATCAACCAGGTGGAGCGGTGGTTTGCGGAACTGACGCGCAAGCAACTGCAACGCGGTGTCCACCGCTCAACCGCTGACCTGGAGGCTGACATTGCCGCCTTCATCAACGCGCACAACGAAAACCCCAAACCCTACCGATGGGTCAAATCCGCAGACGAAATCCTCGCGGCCGTCAAACGCTTCTGCCAGCGAACACAGCAAAACCTATGTGGTGAACTTTAGATTCGGGTGACTAGTTCGGCAGTGCTATATTGCCGTCGCATAAGGGGCGGGTTGACCAAAAGCCCGCACATTCCGTTCGCTTGATCTAGCATCTGCAACACGAACTGCGTCCTGAACGTGATCCCAAAGTAAAAATCCTCGGAACTGTCCGTCCAGGTTGGGTCTATCGCCATCCCCTTTTTATCGACCAGCCATGCGTGCTGGATTGGCACCGAGATGCCGACCCGGCTTATCGCGTAACCTTCCGTATAGTAAACTTCCCCACCGCTGACTCCTATACGGGAAATTAGCACCTTTGTGGCGTTGGCGAAGCATTGGCGGGAAGCACCCCGAGAGGCCCAAGCAGGTAACTTTTTCTTCGGTTCGAACTGATGGCCAAATTTCAACAATGCCGTAGCGGCTCCGAACGTGCGCTCCGATTCGGCGAGGAACGTCAGATAGTCGATCGCGGTCGTTAAGAGGGGGTCGGTTTTTTCTGCGCCCGGATTGTTTTTCATTTCGCGCCCGCTTTCAAGTTTATAGTCTATGCCGCCCTTTGCCTCGTTGGGCGGCAATGGACGTGTTTTGGCGCTTCTACAATCACCGGACTATCTTTACAAAATTGCACAAAGGGACCGAGTGTTAGAAATAAAACGGCTTTGGTTCGGCGCCGAGCGGACACCGATTCAACCGGCTGTCGGGCACGCTGGTCGCGAAATCCTATCTCGGCGACCGCAACCACCTGTTCGCACGCATCGACGGTATCGACAAGCCGATTGCGTTGTCGTCGCAGAATGTGGGAAGAAATGCTACGGACCCAGCGTCGGAATCGGCCCGGATTTCGATTTGCTGGCCGGCTGAGAGCGGCATTCTGCTGCCGGCTGCTTGAAGCTTGAATACCGGATCGGTGCCTGGCTGCGACCAAGAGCCCGTTGAGAAGATCCAGCACTGTAGTGGCCGCGATTACCCGAAGTTCCGTCATGCGATGGCCGCTTGCGAGGTGCAAGCGGCCATCGGCTTCAACGCCCATCTACAGATCCTCGCGTGCGATCTGGCTGGCACCCATTTCCGCAATGCTCATCCGCTGAAACTCGCCTTGGCCTAGATAGAACCAACTCTTGCCGACGGATGTTGCAAGGTAGAGGTCGGAATATGAACTGTCGATTTCCTGCTGTGGATTTCTTGGCAGGACGATCGTCTTCATCAGCACATAGTAGAGGACGAGGCCGAGTGGGAAGCCAATGACGAAGGCGTATTTGGAATAATAGGCTGCTACACCGCCCGCGACCACCCAAGCGACCATGCCCGCCCAGTTCACCCCACCGGAATAGCGATACTGACCCGTCATGCTGTAGAGATCAGGGACATTCACCCGGCGCCGGCGGATCAGATAGTAGTCGGCAACCATAATGCCACCGATTGCCGACAGAAACGCGCCGTAGTAGCCGAGAAACACGAACAAATTATCGAGGATTTCCCACGGGAAGCAGAGTGTTCCAATGATGCCGGCAAGGGCGACTCCGGTCTTGTAGTTGATGTGGCGCGGGGACAGATTGACGAGCGTCAGAGCTGATGGGATCAGGTTTGCCGCCGTGTTCGTTGACCATTGTGCCAAAACTACGAGGACCAGCAGCATGATCAACGCGAAGCCTTGGCTTTCCGCCTGGATGACCTCGATCGGATTCCAGTTGCCGGTGGCTATGAAGGATACGCCGCCAATACCCGCGATCATTGCTTGGGTGGCGGGCAAAGCGATCAATTGGGCGGCGAACATGCTCTTGTTACGCTTCAGGAAGGTTTTCGTTCCCGGCTCGGTCTTGACGAACCGGGTAATGTTCGGGATGTCGATCGCCATGGTCGACCAAAAGCCGAGATTGGCGACGAACAGGACGAGCAGCGACATCTGTCCGGTGGCCTGGAAGTTCCAGATGTTTAGACCCTTCGTCTGGGCGATACCTTCGAGAGTGAAGTACATCCACACCGAGATCGCGATGATGCAAGGTGCAGCCAACGCCGCCAACCGCTCAATGGCTTTGATGCCATAGGCGGTGTTCACGACCTGGATCACTCCGAACACAGCGTACCAGACAAACCAATTGTCAAAGCCAAGAAAATGCGAACCTATGCCGTTCAAGGCGAGCGCGCCAAGATAGGTCTGGATACCAAACCATATGGAAGCGACCAACCCGCGCGAGATTGCCGGCAGATGTGTGCCGTGAATGCCGAACGGCGCGCGTAGATAGACTGCAAAAGGCAAGCCGTGTTCGGTGCCGATGTCGGCTGTCAGCAGCATGAAAAGGCCGATACCGACATTGGCGAGAAAGATCGTGAAAATTACGGTCGTCAAGGAGATGCCGCCCGCGATGCCGGTGGCGCCGAGGGAGTAGGTCGCGATCATGACGGCGATGCCGACCCAGATCCAGACATAGCCGAGCATGCTGATCGGGCGTTGCGAAAGGTTCGTTGGAAGAATTGATTCCTCGATAAGCGCACTTCGTTCATTTTCAGCCGATATCGCTTGAGCTGCAATGGTCACAGGATCCTCCACTTAAGATTGTATTTATTTCCCAACGTCGGTTTGTTACCAGGCCTGTTCGATCAGGCTCTTATGCTTGGGTCTTGGTTGCTCTTAGTTTTGCGGTGACCTCGACATCGACCGTCTCATCGTCGACATTGACCGCAACGCCATAGACATCCCGCGCGTGGGAGGCCGTGTAGAAGCCGTCGAGAACGTCTTCCAGAACTTTTTGCAAGGGGCGATTCAGCGGCGAGCCGTAGCCGCCGCCATTTGGGCTGTAGTAGGCCATGACGTCGTTGGCCTCGACGGCAAGGCCGGAGAACTTCGAGTGCATTTCGCGCGCCTCGTCCAGCTTTGCCGTGTTGTAGATGAGGCATTTTCCAACCGCGCCTTCGGTGCCGCCGAACACGCCCCAAGGAGCATCCTTGTGGCGTTCGGATTCATGCGTGATGAACCCGGCCGAAAGCACACGCTGCGCCTTGACGACGCCTAGCCCGCCGCGAAACGCCCCCGCGCCGGGCGGCACGTCATCGCGCAACTCGTAGCGGTCGCAGATCATTGGAATGTGCATCGCCAGATCTTCAAGCGGGTTGTTGCGCGTGTTGGCCATCAGATTGTCGATGCTGTCTGGTCCGTCGGAACGCGGCCGACCGCCATAGGCGCCCTCGTTGACCTCGAGGAACACCCAGTAGTCGCCGCTGGGACGGACGCCGGAATAGGCGGCAAACGAAATCGAGGCGGAGCTTCCGGCAATGACCGTTTCCGGCATTACCGGCGCCAATGCCTTGATGATCAGATCGATCATCCGATTGCACTGGGTAAAACGCGCCTCTGCGGCGGCCGGCGCCTTCGGATTAAAAATAGAGCCGAGCGGCGCTATGACGTTGATCGGCCGGAATGAGCCCTCGTTGGAGGGTACCCTCATACCTGACGTGTAGGCGTCAAGTAGCAGCATTCGGAACGCTGCATAGGCCGCGACCTTGGTCGATCCCTCGAAGGGAACGTTGTAGGCGGTCGGGGTCTGATCGGCCGAACCGGTCAGGTCGACATCCAGTTCATCGCCCCTGACGCGGATCGTCACCTTAACCTTCAGGCGCTGGTCGCGGTTACGACCATCGTCGTCGAGCCAGCCTTCGGCTGTGTATTCGCCGTCCGGGATTTCGGAGATGCGCTGGCGCATCATCCGCTCGGCATAGTCCATCAGCTGATCGGCGGCCTGGAATACGATACCTTCGCCATATTTCTCCAGCAGTTCCACGAAGCGCTTGGCGCCGAGGCGAGCCGAGGCGACCTGTGCCTCGATGTCGCTGACAAGCTGCTGCGCGGCGCGGCTGTTGTGGCGTATGAAGTTCCACATCGCATTGTTAGGCTGCCCCTTGCGGTAGAGCTTCGTGCCGGCAAACAACATGCCTTCGGCAAAGACATCCGGCACGTCGATGATCAGGCCCGGCGTCGCCGCGCCGATGTCGACATGGTGGGCTGTGTTGCCGGCAAATCCGACCAGCCTGCCGCGGTAGAAGACGGGCACGACGATCGCGAGATCGGGCGTGTGGCTAGATCCATGGTAGGGATGATTGTGAACGACGACGTCGCCCTCATACCATTCGCCGTCCTCGAGTGTCGCCTGGATGCCGCGCAGATAGCCCGGAATCGAGCCTATGTGCATCGGCGTCGATTCAGACTCGCACAGCGTGTTGAAGTCGATATCGAACAGGCCGGCGCCCAGATCCTCGGACTCCCGGATGATCGAAGAGAAGGACATTCGGTAGAGGACGTGCGCCATCTCCTCGGCGATGGTTTCGAACGAGCCGCGGATAACCTGCAAGGTGATCGGATCGATTTCGGCGGGAACCGGTATCACCGCTGCCGCCTGTGCCATGATCGTCATGAAGAATTCCTCCCTTCTTCAGGCAACGCCCGTGCGGTGAACGCGCGTGTTGCCATATTCCAGTGTTTCGGCGACGTAGCCGGGCGGAACGAGCGTCGTTGCATCGTGCTGAACCAGGATGGCGGGTCCGTCCACGCGATCACCTGCATAGAGCTTGGTCCGGTCGTATCGCGGGGTTTCCATTGTGCGTCCGTCATCGAACGTCGTCGTCCGCAAAAACATCAAGGCTCGATCGATGTTGGAGCCGTCTGTCTGGCGTATCTTCGGAATGTGGATGCGTTCCACCGCCGCCTTACCGATGGCCCGCAGCGTGATGAGCTCCACCTCGGCTTCCCGGTAGCTGTAGCCGTAGTCAAGCTGGTGCTGGTCATGGAAGCTGGTGGTGATCTGTGCCTTGTTGGCCTGGTTGATCGCATCGCGCGGCATGCTGGCGCGGAGCTCGAACCCCTGGCCGTGATAGCGGCACTCGGCCACCACTTCGACCTGCTGCTTGTCGCGTGGAATGCCGTCATTGTCGAGTCCTGCGGTAACGCGCTCGCGCAGCACGTCCACTGCCCGGTTGATGCGGTCGAGGTGGTTGTCGGTCGCCGCGTTCAATTCCACGATCACCGCCTCGGTATGCTCGTACTGGAGATCGGTCTTGAGGAGCCCGACCGCCGCGGTGATCCCTGGCGCCACCGGAATGATGACATCCCGCGCGTGAACCGCTTCGGCCAGAGCCACGCCGTGGAGCGGCCCAGCACCGCCAAACGGCAGAATTGAGAATTGACGCGGATCGATACCGCGCGCCACCGAGCTCGAACGGATCGCCAGCGCCATGTTGGAGTTGATGATCTTCAGAATCCCAAGCGCGGCATCCTTTACCGACATGCCGAGCGGGTTGGCGATCTTCTCCTCGATCGCCCTGTAGGCGAGCTTTGCGTCAAGCTGCAAGTCACCGCCAAGCACCAGGTCGGGATCGAGGCGGCCGAGCACAATCTGCGCATCCGTCACGGTCGGCTCCGTGCCGCCGCGCCCGTAACAGGCAGGGCCGGGTTCCGAACCGGCCGAACGCGGACCGACATTGAAAGCCCCGGCTTCGTCGATGAAGGCAACGGACCCGCCGCCGGCGCCGATGGTCACGAGGTCGATCATCGGCGTGAGTACCGGATGACCGGAAACGTAAGTGTCGCGCGGGTTCATGATTTTCACGCGGCCGTCGGGGATCGTGCTGATATCGGCGGAGGTGCCGCCGATGTCGACCGTGATAATGTTGCGCTCACCGGCCATCACGCCTTCCGAGGCTCCGCCGATGACACCGCCGGCCGGGCCCGACATCAGAATGCGCACTGGTCTTGAGGCGCAGGATTCGACAGTAGAGACGCCGCCGTTGGACTGCATGATGCGAAGCTTCGACTTGACGCCGGCCTCGCGCAGCTTCGAATCCAGGTCACGGAGGTAGAATGCGGTTTTCGGGCCGACATAACAATTCATCGCCGCAGTGGAGAAACGCTCATATTCGCGCATCACATTGGCGGCCTCGCTGGAAAGCGTCACATACGCATCCGGCATTTCCTGCAGCACGATCTCCTTTGCCCGCTTCTCGTGCGCATCGTTGAGGAAGGAGAACATGAAGCCGATGACGACCGAGTTGATGCCGCGCTTTTTGAAAAGCCTGATGGCGTCACGGATTTCGGCCTCGTTCAGCGCGGTCTCGACGTCGCCATGCGGAGGCAAAATTCGCTCCGAAATGGCAATGCGGTTGCGGCGCTTTACCAGCGGCTGGGACTGCCAGGGGACCATGAAGTGCAGCGAGAAATTGTAAGGCCGCTTGTGCCGGCCTATATGCAGTATGTCGCGAAACCCTCGCGTCGTCAGCATGCCGGTTTCGGCGCCGTTGTGCTCAAGCGTGATGTTCGTCGCCGTCGTCGTGCCATGTACGATCGTATCGACCTCGGACGTGTCGATGCCGGCCAAGCCGCAAATTCCCTTCACCCCCTCGACCACGCCGATCGACTGGTTCTTCAGAGTGGTTGGAACCTTATGGTAGAACACGCCCTTCGCGCATTCCAAAACGAGATCGGTGTTCGTGCCGCCGACGTCAACGCCAATGCGAGCCATAGCTAATCCTCCCTGATATGAGGGCGCGCCCCGACCAGTCGGGGCGCGCCGGCAGACCTATTCCGCAGCTGCGCGGGTGGCGTTGACGGTGTTGAGATAGTTGACGCATTCATCGACGCTGTGGACATCGGCGAACTTCGCATCGATATCGTAGAGATTCCAGGCAACCGCGCCCGGCACACGGTCGCCGATGCACTCACGCGGCGCGATGGTCCGGAACCCGTCGGCGAGCCCATCGCATATCGTGGTGCGCACGCAGGCGGTCGCGGTAACGCCGGTGACCAAAATCGTATCCACGCCCGCTGCCCTGAGCAACCCGCCAAGGCCGGTGCCGTGGAAGGCGCTCGCTCGCTTTTTCAGAAGCGTATATTCGCCTTCGACCGGCGCAATGCGCGAGTCGATCGCCCAGAGTTCTTTGTCCTTCAGATTGACAACGTCGATCGGAATCTTGCAGTGCCAGAGGCCCATGTCGGTAAAAGCGGCATTTCGATCGGTGATCTCGTAGGCCGTCGTGACATGGATCACCGGATGGCCGTTTGCACGACAGGCCTTCAGCAATCGCTGCATGCCCGGAATGATTTCATTGTCCATTGCGTCCTGGTCGCAGGTGAACGGATTGCCCGGACGTGTCCAGGCATTGGCCAGATCGACGCTGATCAGGGCCGGACGCTTACCGAACCCCACGCGACGCTGAAAACCCCGCTCCTGGTAAAGCTTCGTCGAGGCGTCGAAAGCCTGCTGAAGCATGCGGTTGAGTTCCTTGTCGTCTACTTGGCTCATGTCATTTCCTCTTCGATGCCGGCATCGGCCAGCGCTGTATTTGCGATCCGATGACCGGTGATTTCGCAACACGTCCGGTTATCTGAGACCAGAATGAGGCCAAGCCAACGGGAACTGAATTGGTGATTTACCAATTATTCTTGCCTGAAACACATCAATGACTAGATTGTGAAATCTGCGCGGGAGGGCGCGGCATGGATCATGAAGCCGGCCTTGAACTTGTGCATTCTTTCATTGTGGTCGCCGAAGAATTGAATTTCAGGCGCAGCGCCGAACGGCTGAACGTCGATCAGTCAGCTTTGACCAGACGCATTCAGAAACTCGAGCACATTCTCAAGTTTGCGCTGTTCGAACGGACGACACGTGAGGTTTCGCTGACTCCTGCGGGACGGACTTTCTACGAAGAGAACGCTAGGCTGCTGCAGAATTACGGTCAATCGGTGGATTCGGCGAGGCGCGTCGCCGATGGAAAAACTGGCGTGCTTCGAATCGGCTATATGGCTTTCGCCGCGACCGAACTGATGCCCGATGCCGTATCGCGGTTCCGGCGCGCCCATCCCTATATCGACGTGAATCTACGCTATATCCGAACGCAAGGGCAGAAGTTGGCGCTGGCTCATGACGAGATCGACATCGGTTATATGATCGGTCCGTTCTACCACAGCGAGTTCCACAGCCTGCTGCTCACGTCGGACCCGCTCTATGTTGTCACCCCCAGAAACCACCGTCTCACACGGACTCACGAGATTCGTCCGACCGACCTTGCCGAGGAGAATCTGATTCTTGGCGATATGATCGAATGGGAAGCATATCGCTGGCGGCTGACGGAGATGTTCTCCGGAGAAGGGGTGGCGCTCAACATCAAGCTGGAGGCGTCCAATACGCTTGCACTGCTGGGTCTTGTCGCGGCCGGGCTTGGGGTCACCGTTTATCCCGAGAGCCTTCTCGGCTTTCTTGGCCGCAACGTCGAGGTGCGTCCTATCATGCATTCGGGCTTCCGCATCCAGACCATTCTTGTCTGGAAACGCCACAACCGGGCCAAATCGGTGCGTCATTTTGTCGAAATCGCAAAAAACCTACCGGTCCGTGATTAAGCAGCGATCTGGAATGGACTTGCACTGCGGCAAATCTATAGCGAGCCTGCCGAGCCTGGTTTTGTCGAAATTCGTGATCATCGCTTTGCCCGGGAACGCATCGCCTCGATGTTGTGACATCTTCCTGGGCATCGAGCTGGAAGGTTTGGACAATGGGCGACTATGGACATGCTCATCACCGAAGATGAATGACGTCGATTCCACTCCTGGATGGCTCAGACCCTCAAGTGTGTCCCCAATCGCAGGCTAACAGCCGGATCGACCATCGCGAAACGGTCCCAACTCGACGCTTAAGAGAAAATAGCGTGCGCCCGCGCCCGAAATCCTGGCAGTCGGTAATAATTGATACAATGGCGCAGTCCGCTACCCATTCTTTTGTCGAGCAGTAGGCGGTCCCGCGGCAATGCCCCGAGCCCGGCGAGCGCTACAACGTATTCTTTCAACTAGGCCCAGTCCATTTGGGTGGTCATTCGTTTTGCGAAGGTCGGAAGGCGACATTCCAGCGAATTGACGAAACACACGACTAAAATGGCCCGCATTTGTGAAACCTACCTCATAACCAACATCGCTTATGGGAATATCGCTCGCCGCCAGAAGCTCCGCGGCCCTTGCAATCCTAAGAGCAACGTAAGCCTCTTTCGGACTGGTATCGAGTTCCAGCCCGAAAAGGCGCTCCAATTGCCGCCTCGAGCGGCCGACAGATTGCGCAATCCGGTTGATTTCGAGCGGGCACTGAATATTGCTTTCCATCAATAACAACGCGCGGCGCACCGAAATGCTTTCGGCCGCAGAGAACATGTCGCTGACCGGCTGGGCATCGCGGGTGGTGCGCACGCGGTCCAGGATGAGAATTTTGGACGCTTTCTCCGCAGCCTCGCCGCCGAGTACGGTCGAGACGAAATGCGCAGCCAGATCGGCCGAGCCGGCCCCGCCCGAGCAGGTAGCCCGATCGCGGTCGACTTCGTATAGCCGGTCCGCCGACGCCTTGACCTGAGGAAACTGGCTGCGAAACTCGCGGATATGGAACCAGCTTACGCACGCGGCGTAACCATCCAGCAAACCGAAGCGGGCCAGAACGAAGCTCCCCGTGCACAGCGCGGTGATCGGCTTGGCCTCGCGGGCGGCGCGCAGCAGGAACATTTCGGCATTGGTCGTTATCGGCGATTGCTGGCTCAACAGCCCGCCGACCACGACGATGTTGTCGTAGTCGTGCGGCGATCCGAACCGGGCGGTCG
>ERZ778018.1541-NODE-1541-length-18028-cov-4.465587_pt1 | contig 18028 bp, 11 predicted proteins | sample MGYA00375748_ERZ778018 | MGnify/ENA primary metagenome ERZ778018 (study PRJEB29350, sample SAMN05509839) | bioreactor metagenome | biome: bioreactor; material: wastewater | place: South Africa: University of Cape Town | collected 2014-04-22 ... | reverse complement strand
AACCGACTAAACCCTTTAGCCAGGCGGTGGTTCTGCTTATCTAACGGGCATTGGGTTTAGACGGATGAGCCTTTCATCCGAGGGGGCGGAACATCCCCACGTCGCGGGTCTGACCCGACAAGCCAAGGCCGCCTGGCAACGTCTGTACAACGCCCATTCTGAGGAGATGAATCATCCCGGATTCCCGCCGTCGCTGCGCGGGCCGTGGGCGAAACTTCGGGAGTACGCGGGTCGGTTGACGCTGGTCCTCTGCCTCATGGACCATGCGGCCGATCCAACGGCCGACGCATCGATTGTCCCCAGTGCGACCGAACGCCACGTCGAAAACGCATGGCGACTCATCGCGTACTTCAAGAGCCACGCGAAACGCGTCCATGCGGCCGTCAACCTGGGAGTGGCAGGCCCAGAAGCCGCCGCCGCCCGGGCGATCGTTTCATGGCTTCGCGACGGCGCCCGCGCGACGTTCACCGAAAGCCAGGTGAAGCAGGCCCGCCGATGGATCGAACCCGAGCCACTGGCCAAGGCCCTGGCTTATCTGGCCAAATCGAACGCCATTCGTGTTCAAGAGGCCCCGCAAGGGACCGCCAAGCCAGGCCGCCCGCCGTCGCCCGTCTACGACGTGAATCCCGCCCTACTGGTTACTAGAAACCCTGACAACCCTGTAAACCCCTGACCACCTGCCCCGACGACCCGAGTTTCTAGCGTTTCTAGTGTTTCTAGTAGCCTGTAGGGAGGATGAATCATGTCCGCCGAACGGCTCGACTGGCGCGCCATCAAAGGCCAAGTGAGCCTGGAAACCGTGGCCGTCGCCCTGCTTGGGGAACCCTCTGGCAGGCGTGGCGGTTCCGGCCTGTGGTGGCTGTGCCCGTTTCATGCCGACCGCAACCCGTCGCTCCAGATCAACCCCGAGCGCGGGCGCTGGAAGTGCTGGGCGGGATGCGGCCACGGGGACGCGGTGGAACTGGCCATGCGGTTGAACCCGAGCATGGCGTTCCCCGAAGCCGTCCGCCTCGTGGCGGAACTCAGCGGGACCATTCCAGTGAGCGGGGGGACGGGGAAGGTGGTCCAACGGTTCACCCCGGCCGCGACGGCCGCCGTGCGTCCCGTGGCGAAGCCGTCCGGCCTTCCTCTGGAGAACGCCTTGAACCTCGTGGTCGAAGCCGCCGAACGTCTCTGGACGCCGCAAGGAAGCGAGGCGCTTTCATACCTGCATGGCCGGGGCTTGTCTGACGAGACGATCCGATCGGCTCGACTCGGGTACGTCGAATCCGCAATGGTTCCCACGAGGGACGGGGACCGATCCTATCGAGTCTCTGGGGTGGTCGTCCCGTGGTTCGACGGGGACCGTCTGACGCTGGTCAAAATCCGCCAGCCGGAAGGGAGGGAGCCGAAGTACGCTGAAGCGTTTCGCGACGGCCCGAAGGTCTTCCCCTCGCTGGGATCGATCCGGCCCGGCCGTCCCCTCGTGGCCGTGGAAGGCGAATTCGACGCCTTGCTACTCGGTCAAGAGCTTGCCGACATGGCATCCGTCGTGACGCTGGGGAGCGCTTCGGGGCGGCTTGACGCGAGCGTTCTGGGGGCGATCCTCTCGGCTTCGCCGTGGTTCGTCGCGCACGACGCCGATGCGGCCGGGGATGGAGCCGCCGCAAGCTGGCCAGCGAGGGCGATCCGGGTTCGGCCGCCCGAAGGTTTCAAGGATTGGACCGAGCTTCACGCGACCGGCTTCAACCGCGTCCGGTACGTCTGGGGACGATACCTGCACATGTCGACGCCCTGGGAGGAACTGGCGTCCCAACGCTGGGGATCGACGGGTGACGAGCCGGAAGACCCCGAAGCCGAAGCCGTCGCCGAACGCGCGGCGATCCAAGCCGAGAGCGGTTCGCCGTTCGTTCCGCCCTCGCTGTCCTCTGGGGAATGGCTTCGCGAATTCAACCGCCTCATCGGACGACCCGACCGGCCGGATTGCACGCATTGAGCGAATGGCGACGTGGCGATAACGTAGGGAGCGGGAAACGAGGCCGTTGCAACCGGCCCCGCCCCCTTGATTCGACCCTACCTGCATAGGAGCGAACCCGATGGCCAGTCTACGAAAACGCGGCAAGACATGGTACTACCGATTCGTTGACGAGAACGGCGTCAAGCGAGAGGCGAAGGGCTGCTCTGACAAGCGAGCGACTGAGGAACTTGCCCGAGCCGCTGAAGCGCGGGCCGCGAAGGTCAGGGCGAAGCTGGTCGACCCCAAAGCTGAAGCGTACCGCAACCACGAGGCGCGGCCCCTGACTGAGCATTTGAGCGACTTCGGCAAGATGCTCTTGGCCAAGGGCGGGACCGAGAGGCACGCTAAAGTCACGGAATCGCGGACGCGCCACGTCCTGGAATTGGCCAAGGCCCGCCGCATCTCGGATTTCTCGCTGTCCAAGTCGCTGGACGCACTCGCCGTTCTCCGAAGCGAGGGGCGATCGGCCGAAACGCTCAACCACCATATTCGAGCCGTCAAGGCGTTCTCTCGCTGGCTCTGGAAGGACGGCCGCGCCCGAGAGCATCATCTCGCCCATCTGAGCACGAGCAACGCCGAAGCCGACCGCCGCCGCCGTCGTCGCGCTTTGACCCACGAGGAATGCACTCGTCTCGTGGAAGCCGCCCGCCAAGGCCCCGAAGCGCTGGGGTTGTCCGGCCCCGATCGCTCGATGCTCTACGCCCTGGCTCTGGGGACCGGCTTCCGAGCCGACGAACTCGCCACCCTGACCCCCGAGCGATTCGACCTGGCATCCCGCCAGCCGACCGCCACCGTCGAAGCCTGCTACTCCAAAAACGGCCGCGAAGCGGTGCAACCCCTCCCCCAGAGTCTCGCCGATCGCCTGCGCCCCTGGCTGGCTTCCAAGGCCCCTGAGAGGCCCGTATTCGACGGGATGACCAAACGGACGGCCGACATGATTCGGATCGACTTGGAAGCCGCTGGCGTCCCCTATGAGACCGGCTCGGGAATCGTCGACTTCCACGCGCTTCGAGGAACCTACATCTCCCATCTCGTTTCGAGCGGAGCCAGCGTCAAGACGTGCCAGACGCTCGCGCGGCATTCGACGCCAAGCCTGACGATCGGCATCTACGCCAAGGCGAGCTTGCACGACGTCTCGGGCGCGGTGGAAGCCCTCCCCGATCTGGGTGGCGAACCCGAGCCGAAGCCCGAGAAACTGGCCGCGACGGGTACGGACGTTCAACCCATAAGCAAAGTCTTTGCCCACTATTTGCCCACCGCAGGGGACGTTTCGAGTCGGGATGTGTCGGGTTCTGACGTGACGACGGGTTCGGATGCTCAATCGAGCATGAAGCCCGAACCCTCTGTTTTACGGGATCTGACGCACCCCGTCGGCCTTAGTCAGAGTACCGGCGGTGGGATTCGAACCCACACCAGGGTTCCCCCTGAGAGGATTTTAAGTCCTCAGCGTCTGCCATTCCGCCACGCCGGCAGTTGAGCTTGAGCTGGCCCGCCGATTGATCGGGCGAGCGGAGGGGGTGGGATTCGAACCCACGGAAGGTGTGACCCTTCTACGGTTTTCAAGACCGTCCCAATCGACCACTCTGGCACCCCTCCGAATCGTTTCCCGGCGGACGCCGCGGTCGGCCTCGCAAGGGCCGGCCGCGGCCTTCTCATTGGCTGACTTCCTCGATGATGTCCTCGGCGACGTAGATCGGCACGTCGACCGTCACGGCCAGGGCGATCGCGTCGCTGGGACGCGAGTCGATCTCGACGATCTCCCCCTCGTGACGGATTCGCAGTTTGGCGAAATACGTATGGTCGCGCAGCTCGCTGATGTAGATGTCCTGAAGCTCGCCCCCAAGCAGCTCGATCGTGCTGGCCAGCAGGTCGTGCGTGAGCGGGCGTTGGCTCTGCTGGTTTTTGACGCGACGGTCGATGCTCGAGGCCTCGAAGATGCCGATCACGATCGGGAACATGCGGTCGCCGTCAACTTCCTTGAGGAAGATGATGTGCTGTTCGCTGTGCTCATTGATGATGATCCGCATGAGATCCATCTGGACCGGCACGGCAGCTTACCTTTCCCGGGGGGGCTTGTCTCCTCGCTCCGGTTCGTCGTCGTCCGGAACGCTTCCGCTTGATCATAAGTGCCTCGTCCCGCCTCGTCAACGTGACGGGTCGATCGACTTCGACGCGACGTCACCGCGCGCCGGCCTCCACCAGGGCGGCGACCGAGGCGTGCTGGGCCTCCAGTTCGGAGAGCTTGTCGCGGGCCGTCGCGACGACCTCGGCGGGGGCCCGCTCGGTGAACGATTCGTTGGCCAGCTTGGCCCGCAGCGGGGCGATCTGGCGGTCCAGATCGGCCAGGCTCTTCTTGAGCTTCGCCAGCTCGGCCTCCTTATCGATCAGCCCTTCCAGGGGGAGGACGATCTCGGCGTCGGCGAGCACCGTCACGGCCGACTCGGCGGGCCGATTCGAGCCGTCGGCGGTGATCTCGATGCTGCCGGCGCCGGTCAGGCTCTTGATGAAGCTTTCGCCCGACCGGAGGCGGTCGGCGACGATCCCCTCGGCGACGATCACCGGGGCGATCTTGGCTTCCTTGGGGACGTTCCGCTCGGCCCGGAGGTTGCGGATCGCCTGGATCTTCTCCTTCCACTGGGCCACGGCGGCGCGGGCCTCGGCGTCCTCAAGGCCCGCCGGGACGGGCCAGGGGGCGATGCAGACGCTCGCCGCGGCCTCGACCGGCCGGGGGGCGCCGCGACGCGGGGCGAGTCGACCGAGGAGCTGCCAGATCTGTTCGGTCAGGAACGGCATGATCGGGTGCAAGAGCCGGCAGAGCGCGTCCAGGACGGCCGCCGCCGTGCGCTGGGCGTCGGGCCGGGTCTCGGGGTCGCGGAGCCGCGTCTTGATGAACTCGACGTACCAGTCGCAGAATTCGCCCCAGGCGAATTCGCGGAGCCGCCGGGCGGCCTCCGAGAATCGGAATGCGTCCAGATCGGCGGTCGTCGCGCGGATCGTCTCGTCCAGCTCGGCCAGGATCCAACGGTCCTCGACGGGGAGCTTTGCGACGTCCACGGGGGCGGGTTCGTAGCCTTCCAGGTTCATCATCGTCAGCCGGGCGACGTTCCAGATCTTGTTGCCGAAGTTCCGCCCTTGCTCGAATCGCTCAGAGCTGTTGATAGTCCGGCCGTCGGCCAGCTTGAGCTTCTCGACGGGCATCCGCAGGTCCTGGGTCTCGGTCGCCCCCAGGGCCAACGTGTACCGGAGGGCGTCGGCGCCGTAGACCTCGACGATGTCCACGGGGTCGACGCCGTTGCCGGCCGACTTCGACATCCGCTTGCCGTTGCCGTCCTGGATCACGGGGTGGATGTAGACGTCGCGGAACGGCGCCTCGCGCATGTTGAATTGGCCGAAGATCACCATCCGGGCGACCCACAGCGTGATGATGTCGCGGGCCGTCGACAGGACGCTGGTCGGGTAGTATTTGCGAAGCTCGGGGGTGTCGTCGGGCCAGCCCAACGTCGAGTGCGGCCAGAGGGCCGAACTGAACCAGGTGTCCAGCACGTCGGTCTCCTGGAGCAGGAGATGGCCGTCGCCGAGGGCGTCGGCGGCCAGGTCGCGCTCGCCGCAGATCAGCCAGCCGCCGGCTTCAGCCTCGCGCCAGGAGACGTCGGAGCGGCCGCCGAAGGCCAATTGCAGGTCCTCCTCGGAGCAGGTGGTGCAGAACCAGATGGGGATGCGGTGGCCCCACCAGAGCTGCCGGCTGATGCACCAATCGCGCTTCTCGGCCAGCCAGTCGGCGTAGCTCTTGGCGTAACGCTCGGGGGTGATCCGGACCTTGCCGGCGGTCACGGCGTCCATCGCCTGCTGGGCGAACCCCGGCGCGCCGTCGGCGTCGTCGGCCATCCGGACGAACCACTGGTCCGAGAGGTACGGCTCGATCGGCGTCTTGCTCCGGTCGGAGTGGTTGAGCCGGACGAGGTACGAGTCGACCCGCTCCAGCAGGCCGGCGGACTTCAGATCCTCGACGACCCGCTTGCGGACGACCATCCGGTCAAGTCCGGCGTACTTTTCGCCGGCGTTCTCGTTGTAGGTGCCGTCGGGGTTGAGCAGGTTGATCATCGGCAGGTCGTTGCGCAACCCCGTCTGGTAGTCGTTAGGGTCGTGCGCGGGGGTGACCTTCACGCAGCCGGTTCCGAACGCCGGGTCGACCAGGATCGCGTCGGCGATGATCGGAATCCGACGGCCCGTGAGCGGCAGCTCGACCATCTTGCCGATCAGCCGCTGATACCGAGGATCGTCGGGATGGACGGCGACGGCCGTGTCGCCGAGCATCGTCTCCGGTCGGGTGGTGGCGACGTGGAGCACGTCGGCGGAGTCGGCCACCGGATACTTGATCGTCCACAGGTGGCCGTTGGCCTCCTCGTAGTAGATCTCGTCGTCGGCGACCGCGGTGCGGAGCTGGGTGTCCCAGTTCACGAGCCGCTTCCCTCGGAAGATCTTGCCCGCCTTGAACAGGTTGAAGAACGTCCGCCGGACCGCCTTCGAGCACATTTCGTCGAGCGTGAACCGCGTCCGCTCCCAGTCGCACGAGCAGCCCATGAGCCGCAGTTGATCCAGAATGCGCTTCTCGTACTCGTCCTTCCACGCCCAGATCCGCTCGACGAGCGCCTCGCGGCCGACGTCGTGGCGGGTGAGCTTCTCCTCCTCCAACAGCCGCCGTTCGACGACGGCCTGGGTGGCGATCCCCGCGTGGTCGGTGCCGGGCATCCAGAGGCAGTCCCACCCCTGCATCCGCCGCCATCGGATCAAAACATCCTGGAGCGTATTGTTGAGCGCGTGGCCCAGATGCAAGGCCCCGGTGACGTTGGGCGGCGGGATCACGATGCAGTACGGCGGCTTCTCGCTCGAAGGATCGGCGTGGAAATATCCGTTCCTGAGCCAGAACCCGTACCAGCGGTCCTGGGCGTCCTTGGGGTCGTACTGCTTGGGGATTTCGTTGATGTTCATGCGGGAGCGTAGTTCAGATGGACTCATGGTGGAACTGGAAGTCTGAATGCCGGCCCGAAGCGCAAGCGAGTGACTCATCCCATTTGACGGCGCCGGACCTGTCGACGTTCGCGACGCGAATCACTCGCTTGCTCTTCGGGCTGGTATTCGGATCACGGGAAGGCTCGCATGGTTAGGTTAGGCCTTCGGCGGCAGGACGTCCTTCACGACGATCCGGCCGATTTCAATCCGATCAAGAATGACCGGGGCCGAGGCGCCCTCGGCGAACGTCTCGACGCGTTTGAACTCCCCCTCGCTCGTGGGCTCGGCGTGGACGGTGATCGTCCGATCGTCGACGTCGACGATCCAGTACGCTGGCACGCCCGCCTCCGCGTAAAGCTGGAGCTTGTCGCGGTAGTCGGCCCGCTTGGTGTTGCTGCTTGACGGTGAATCGGTAGGGCCGCCGGCAGGCGTCGGTCGTAGTGGTCGTGTCGGTCGTGGTCGCCATGTCAGGTGCTCCGGTTCAAGACGACGACTCCACCAGCGCGACGGGCCCGGCCGCCTTGGAGTTTCGGGCGTCCTTGGAGAGCTTGTATTCGAAGGCGTCGACCAGCGCCAGCCAGCTCGCCTCGATGACGTTTTCGGAGACGCCGATGGTGCCCCAGACGGCGTCCTGGTCCGAGCTTTCGATCACCACCCGCACCCGCGCGGCGGTGCCGGCCCGGGCGTTGATGACCCTAACCTTGTAGTCGACCAGCTTCATCGACTTGAGGCCGGGGAAGTGGTGTTCCAGGGCCTTGCGGAGCGCGCCGTCGAGGGCGTTGACCGGACCGTCCCCCTCGCTGACGGTGTGTTCGTAAGCGTCGCCGACCTGAAGCTTGATCGTCGCCTCGGTCGTCGCGCCCTGGCCGGTCCGGCTCGCAACCCCGACGTGGAACCCCCGGAGGTCGAAGCACTGGTGGTGGCGGTCGGCCAACCGCTCGACCAGCAGGACGAACGACGCCTCGGCCGCCTCGAACTGGTAGCCCTCGTTCTCAAGCTCCTGGACCCGGTCGAGCACCCTTGCGAGCAAGGCCTGGTCCTGGTCGAGCCCGTGCTCGGTCAGCTTCTCGGCGATGTTGGACTTGCCGGACAACTCGCTGACCAGGATCCGCCGCTCGTTGCCGACGGTCGACGGCTCGACGTGCTCGTAGCTCGACGCCAGCTTGCGGACGCCGTGGACGTGCATCCCCCCCTTGTGGGCGAACGCACTGGACCCCACGAACGGCTGGCCAGAGCGGAAGTTCATGTTGGCCGTCTCGTAGACGTACCGCGAAATCTCCGTCAGCCGGCCGAGCTTGCCTGGGGAGAGGACCGCGAACCCCGGGTACTTGAGCGACAGGTTGGCGATCACGCTGCACAAATCGACGTTGCCGCACCGCTCGCCCAGGCCGTTGATCGTCCCCTGGACCTGCGTCGCACCGCGGCGGACGGCCGCCAGCGCGTTGGCCACGGCCAGCTCGCCGTCGTTGTGGGGGTGGACCCCCAGCGGGACGTCGATCTCCCGGGCGACCAGGGCGACCGCCTCGGCGACCTCCTCCGGCAGCGAGCCGCCGTTGGTGTCGCACAGGACGATCCAGGTCGCGCCGGCCTCGGCGGCCTGCTTGAGGGTTTGCAGCGAATAATCGGGATTGCGCTTGAAGCCGTCGAAGAAGTGCTCGGCGTCGTATACGACCTCGGCCACGTGGGACGCGAGGAAGCCGACGGAATCGCCGATCATTCGCAGGTTCTCCTCGAACGAGACCCCCAGGACCTCGCGGACGTGCAGGTCCCAGGTCTTGCCGACGACCGTCACGGCCGGCGTCCCGGCGGCGACCAGGGCCTTCATTCCGGTGTCGTCCTCGGCCGCGACGTCGCGGCGGCGGGTCATGCCGAAGGCGACCACCTTGGCGTGCTCAAGCGGTAGGTCGCGGACGGCCCGAAAGTAGGCGGCGTCCTTGGGATTGGAGAGTGGATACCCCCCCTCGACGTAGTCGATCCCCAACTCGTCGAGCCTCGACGTGATCAGCAGCTTGTCCTGGAGCGAGAAGTTCACGCCCTCGCCCTGGCTGCCGTCGCGCAGGGTCGTGTCGTAGATCGCAATCCGCGTCGTCGCGCTCATGGGCTTCGTTCGGCTCGTCTCTTGGGTGACTTCGCGTTCAATACACCAAAGAGAGAATTCTATCAGATCTCTCCAGGATTCACGACACCGACGCAATTCCGCAACGTCGATGAACCGGCAATCCGCCTCTCAACCGCATCAGGCGACGATTCCCGTCACGACCTCGCCGTGGACGTCGGTCAGGCGCATGTCGCGACCGCCGAAGCGGACGGTCAGGCGGGTGTGATCCATGCCGAGCAAATGGAGCATGGTGGCATGGAGGTCGTGGATCTCGACCTTGTTCTCGACGGCGTGGTAGCCGTAGTCGTCGGTCGCGCCGTAGATGGCGCCCCCCTTGACGCCGCCGCCGGCCAGCCAGACCGTGAAGCCGTACGGGTTGTGGTCGCGGCCGTCGCTCCCCTGGGCCATCGGCGTGCGGCCGAACTCGCCCCCCCAGAAGATCAGGGTCGAGTCGAGCAGCCCCCGCGCCTTGAGATCGCTGAGCAGGCCGGCGATCGGGCGGTCGACGGCGCGGGCGTTGCGCTCGTGGCCTCCCTTCAGGTCGCTGTGCTGGTCCCAGCGGTCGTGGCCGACGGACGGGCAGAGGACCTCGACGAACCGCACGCCGCGCTCCACCAGGCGGCGGGCGAGCAGGCACTCGCGGCCGAAGATCCGGGTCGGCTCGAATGCGTCGTCCAGCCCGTAGAGCCGGCGGGTCGCCGGCGACTCCCCTTCGAGGCTCGTCAATTCGGGCACGGCCGCCTGCATCCTGTAGGCGAGTTCGTAATTGCCGATCGCCGCTTCGAGGTCGTCGTTCTCGCCCATTCGAGCGACGACGTTCCGGTCGAGCTGACGCAGCAGGTCGAGCTTCCGGCGCTGAAGATCGGCCGAAGCTTCTCCGGGGCGGATGTTGGCGATCGCCTCGGCGGAAGGGCGGAACAGCGAGCCTTGATAGGCCGCGGGCAGGAAGCCGTTGCTGAAGCAGTCCATCCCGCCGGGGGGGATCAGGCCGCCGTTGAGGACCACGAAGCCGGGCAGGTCCCGGCACTCGCTCCCCAGTCCGTAAGTCGTCCAGGCGCCCTGGCTGGGGTGCCCTTGAAGCCCGCTGCCGGTGTGCAGGAAGTAGTTCGCGGCGGTGTGCTCGGAGAAGTTCGAGACCATCGACCGAATGATCGCCAACTCGTCGACGTGCTGGGCCACGTGGGGAAACAGGTCGCTTACTGGAATCCCGCTCTCGCCGTATCGACGGAACTTCCAGGGGCACTTGAGCACGTTGCCGACGTTGTTGAACTGCGTCGGGTGGGTCTTGACCTTGATCGGCTGGCCGTGCTCGCGGTCCAGAAGCGGCTTGGGGTCGAACGTGTCCATCTGCGACGGACCGCCGTCCATGTACAGGAAGATCACGTTCCGCGCCTTGGCCGGAAAGTGGGTCGGCTTCACGGCGAGCGGGCCGAGCGCCGGCCCGGCCGCGTCGGCGCCGAACGCCGGATCGCGAGAGAGCGCCGCGAGGGCCAGCGCGCCGAACCCGTTGGCGCAACGGGCGAGCATCGCACGACGGCTGAACGGCATGGCTTGATATCGACCGCAGTGCATGATGAGACTCCGCCCGATCCCCCGGAGGGACGTTCGACGTTCAGTCGACGTAGATGAATTCCTTGACGTTGAACAGCACGTGGCAGAGATTCGTCCACGCCCGCAACGGGTCCGACGTCCCCCCCTCGGCGACGAACGCCGCGCACTGGCGGACCTCGCGGTCGGTCGGCGGCCGACCGAAGGCCGATTCGTACAGGCGGGCGATCCGCCGTTCGACGGGCTGATCGCCCTCGGCGAGCGATCGGGCGGCCCAGGCGTCGGCCAGCTCGACCATCATCGGGTCGTTGAGCAGGGTCAACGCCTGCGCCGGGACGTTGGAGACGTTCCGCCGGCCCATCGTCGAAAACGGCGCGGGGGCGTCGAACGCCAGGAACATCGGCGTGAGGAAGTTGCGGCGGACCTGGATGTAAAGGCTTCGTCGGCCGTCGCCGTCGATCGGGCCGCTCGTCGCCGGCCTGCCTCGACCGTCCATGAACGCCGACAGGTGCGGCGGCACGCTGGGGCCGGCCATTGTGCGATCGAGTCGTCCCGAAACTGCCAGCAGGGCGTCGCGGATCGCCTCGGCTTCCAGACGGCGGACGTTCATCCGGTGCAGCAGGACGTTGTCGGGGTCGAGTTCATCGGCCTTCTCGTCCGATCGGCTGCGCATCCGGTAGGCCGACGAGCCGACCATCAGCCGGTGCATCGTCTTGAGCGACCAGCCCCGATCGACGAACTCGGACGCCAGCCAGTCGAGAAGCGCGGGGTTGGACGGAGGTTGGCCCATAGCTCCGAAATCATCCGTCGATTTGACGATCCCCTCGCCGAAGTGCTGCTTCCAAAGCCGGTTGACCAGTACGCGCGGGGGGAGGGGGTTGGAGTGGGCGTCGACGAGGCCCCGGGCCAGCTCAAGACGGCCGCTGCCGCCGGAGGGACTCGCCTGACTCCGGCCGCCCAGGATCGACGGAAGCCGTCGGGGGACCGCCTCGCCCAGGGTCTGGGGGTTGCCTCGGATCATCAGGTGCTCGTCCTCGCCGTCCCCGTCGACGATCGCCGGCGCGAAGGTCGGCTCGGGAATCTTGGCTTCCAGGACGCGATAGGCGTCGAGCGCCCCGGCGAGTCGGTCGGCCAGCGGCGAGTCGACCGTCGCCAGCTCGATCACGACGGCGTTGAGATCGACGGGCGCGCCGGGGGCGACGGAAGGGGCGGCGGGGGGGTGGGCCTGATCGGTCAGGGCGGCTTCGACGACGCGGAGGCTGCCGTCCCCCTCGACGCGTTTCGTCCGGGCGCCGGTGTAGTCGACGGCCGAGCCGTCGCAAACCTCGATGTACGCCCGATGGCCCCGCCACATCGCCAGGTCGCGCGAGATCCAGCGCGGCGTGCCCGGGGCGGCGACCGCGATCGTCAGATCGCCGTAGATCGGCGATCGGATCTTCTCGAAGCCGTCGACGACCACGTTGATTCGCCCGCCGGTCCCCCCCGCGAGCAGATGCAGATACCGCCCCCGGATCGTGAACGTGGGGGATCTCGCGACCCCCTGGAGTCGATCCGAAATCCGCCCGCCATGCAGCGCCCCGGCGCGGATCGGCGCGAGCCGCCGGCCGTCGTCGCCCAGTTCGAGCCGGAAATCGCCGGCCGCCGCGCCGGGCTCGCCGAACGCGTCGCCCGTCGCCTTCCAGTCGTCGAACCGCGAAGCCCGAAAGCCGTCGGCGGTCGCGTCGCCGACCCGACCGCCCCCCGAAGGCTGATCGGCTGAGTCCAGAACCGTCTCGACTGCGAGCCGTCGAGCTTCCGGCAGCTTGACCGCCGCTTCGTTCAGCAGGTCGCGGATCGACTGCTTAAGCTCCTTGAGGTCGTCGACGATCGGAGCGATCCGGACGTCGGAATCGATGAACGCTTGCTGATGCCGTGAGCTTCGGTAGTAGCCCGCCAGCGCGTAGTAGTCGTGGGCGCTGATCGGGTCGAACTTGTGGTCGTGACAGCGGGCGCAGCTTACGGTCAGGCCGAGGAACGTTTTCGACAGGACGTCGATCTGGTTGTCGATCCGCCGCACTCCCTCGTCGCGGACGTCGACCGGCGAATGCGTCCCCTCCCCCAGGAAGGAGAAGCCGGTGCCGAGAATCGATTCATTGAAGCCTTCGGTCGGATGCCGCCTCGGGTTGGCCAGCAGGTCGCCGGCCACTTGCTCGACGACGAACTGGTCGTACGGGAGGTCGAGATTGATCGCCCGGACGACGTAGTCGCGATACCGATGCGAATCCAGGATGTCGTAGTCGAACTCGTGGCCCGAGGTCTCGGCGTACCGCGCCAGATCGAGCCAGTGCCGTCCCCAGCGCTCGCCGTGGTGCGGGCTGGCGAGCAGCCGATCAACGAGCTTTTCATAGGCGTCGGGCGCGTCGTCGGCGACGAAGGCCGCGACCTCGTCGACGGTCGGGGGCAGGCCGATCAGGTCGTAAGTCAGGCGTCGGATCAACGTCCGCCGATCGGCCTCTTCGGCCGGTCCGAGCCCGCGCTCCTCCAGTCCCGCCAGGACGAACCGATCGATCGGGTTCCGAGGCCAATGCGCCCGGTCGGCGCTCACCGGCGGCGGCGTGGGCTTCTGGATCGGCTGGAACGACCAGAACTTCGCCCTCCGGGCGTACTCGGCGCTCGCCTCGAAGCCGGCTCCGGAGTCGTTCTCCGCCGGGCCATCGCTCCTGGGCGATTCGACGCCCCAGGGCGCGCCCCGGGCGACCCATTCCGTGAGCGCCTCGATTTCCTCGGCGGGCAGCTTCGACTTCGGCGGCATCTGGTACAACTCGCCGTAGTTGATCGCGCTGACCAGCAGGCTCGTTTCGATCTTGCCGGGCTCGACGGCCGGTCCCGACGATCCGCCGGCCAGCACCCGCGCCCGGCTGTCCAGGCGAAGCTCGCCCTTCTGCTTCGTCGGCCCGTGGCAGCCGACGCAGCGCTCGATCAGGATCGGCCGCACTCGCTTCTCGAAGAACTCGACGGCCGCCGGATCATTCGCCGCCGCGCCCGGCGCGTCGTCCAGAGTCGCCGCCGAAACGCCTAGTCCCCCCGTCAGGACCGCAAGCACCACGATTCGACCCACAGGATGAGTCCGTCTTCTCGCCGACATGCGGAAGCCTCGGATGGAACAGGTGGTGATGACGGCCGGAACGTCTCCGACGACGCGGAGCGTGTTCTTGAGTCGTGCGCTGACCAACAACTATTCTACAACCATGGCGGTTGCATGTCATCCGGGACCGGGCTCCTGTAATCCCCAAGGATGGGGGGGGAAGGTCTTCTGGCGGAGGCGCAAAACTGAGGTCTGTGGAACAGCCATGGAAGCCCGAAGCGCCAGCGAGTGAATTCCCTCGCCATGCGTCCGGTGTATCCACTCGCTGGCGCTTCGGGCTTCCATGGCTGTTTCTTCGAGCGATTCGATCGGCGATGAGTTCGCTCAGTCCAGGTTCGGGCGGATATGCAACTCCCTGAGCTGGCGGGCCGCGACGGTCCCGGGGGCGCCGGTCATCAGGTCGGTCCCCTTGGCGGTCTTGGGGAAGGCGATGCAGTCGCGGATGTTGGTCAACCCGGCGTAGAGCATGACCAGGCGGTCGTAGCCCAGAGCGATGCCGCCGTGCGGCGGCGCGCCGTTGCGCAACGCGCTGAGCAGGAAGCCGAACTTCTCGTCGGCCTCTTCCGGAGTCAGGCCGAGCAGCGCGAAGATCTTCGACTGGATGACCGGATCGTGGCACCGGATGGTGCCGCCGCCGGCCTCCTCGCCGTTGACGACCAGGTCGTACGCCTGCGCCCGGACCTTGGCGGGATCGGTGTCGAGGAGCGGCAGGTCCTCGGCCATCGGCATGGTGAACGGATGGTGCTCGGCGACGTACCGATTCTCGTCCGCGTCCCAGGCCAGGAGCGGGAACCGAATGACCCACGAGTAGTGGAACGACCTGGGATCGTACATCTCCAGCTCGGCGGCGAGCCGGGCGCGGAGGTTCGACAGGGCCTGGCTGGTCACCGCCTGGGTGTCGGCGACGATCAGGATCAGGTCGCCGGCCTTGGCGTCGAACCGCTCGCGGAGCTTCGCCTGGACCTCGGGCTTGGTGAAGAACTTGGCGGTCGGTCCGGCGAAGGTCTCGGCCTCGACCTTCAGCCATACGAGCCCCTTGGCGCCGAACGAACCGGCGAACTCGGTCAGGCCGTCCAGGTCCTTGCGGCTGTACTTCTCGGCGCCGCCGGGGGCGCAGATCCCTCGAATCCGGTAGCCGGCTTCCTTGGCCTGCTGGAAGACTCGGAATTCCGTCTCCTCGGCGACGTCGGCCACGTCCTTAAGCTCCAGGCCGTACCGCAGGTCGGGGCGGTCGTTGCCGTACCGCTCCATCGCGTCGTGATACTCGATCCGGTACAGCGGCAGCTTCAACTCCTCGCCGCCGAACTGCTTGGCCATGGCGGCGACCAGGGTCTCCATCATCGTCATGACGTCCTCGTCCTCGACGAACGACATCTCGACGTCGAGCTGCGAGAACTCGGGCTGGCGGGTGGCCCGAAGGTCCTCGTCGCGGAAGCATCGGGCGATCTGGAAGTAGCGGTCGAAGCCCGAGACCATCAGGAGCTGCTTGTAAAGCTGAGGCGACTGCGGCAACGCGTAATAATGGCTGGGATGGACCCGGCTGGGAACCAAAAAGTCGCGGGCGCCTTCGGGGGTGCTGCGGCCCAGGACCGGAGTCTCGACTTCCAGGAAGTTCATCTCGGTCATCACCCGGCGCATCAACTGGCCGATCTCATGGCGGAGGATGAACACGCGCTGAAGCTCGGGGCGGCGGAGGTCGAGGAACCGGTACTTGAGCCGCAGTTCTTCGTTGGGCTCGGGGCCGTTGATCTCGAACGGGGGCGTGGGAGAGGCGTTGTAGACGGAGAGCTCGACCGCCCGGACCTCGACGGCGCCGGTCTTGAGCTTGGGATTCTCCTTGCCCGGCAGCCGCGCGGCGACGGTCCCTCGAATCCCGACCACGTACTCGTTGCGCAGCTCCCGCGCCTGCGACTGCAAATCGGCGCCGGCCTCGGGCTCGAAGACGACCTGCGTGACGCCGTAGCGGTCGCGAAGGTCGATGAAGACCAGGCCCCCGAAGTCGCGCCAGGCGTCGACCCAGCCGTTGAGCGCGACCGTCTGGCCGACGTGCTCCTTCGTCAATTCCCCGCAGGTATGCGTTCGTTTCAGCAGCATGGTTCGCTCGGCGGCCTGTCGTTTGCCATAAGTTCCGGTGTTTTCCGGGCTTAAAAGGAGCCCGACGAAGGCCGAACGGGCCGGCCTCCAGGTCGATCACGATAACCCGACCGATTCGGAAGCGTCAAGGCGTCGCGGCGAATCTGCATCATTGTCGCCGGCTACAAGTTAAGAGGCCGCGTCGTTGCCCCGGGTTCGCCCGGCTGTTACGTTGGCCTTCCTGACCCGGGTCGTGGACGAACGGGACGCTCCCGATGCGTCCGGCAACCACCGAGGCCGCACGATGAGACCAACCCTGCTGGCGGGCCTGTTTTCGATCCTCGGCCTCGCATCGGCCGCCGTCGCCGAGGAGCCGAAGCGTCCCAACGTCGTCTTGATCATCGCCGACGACCAGGCCTGGGACGACTGCGGGGCGTTCGGCAACCCCAACGTCGGGACGCCGAACATCGACAGGCTGGCGCGCGAGGGGATGCGGTTCGACCGCGCCTTCCTCACGACCAGCTCGTGCAGCCCCACCCGAGCCAGCGTGATCACCGGCCGATATCCGCACAACACCGGCGCCGAGGAGCTGCACCTGCCGCTCCCCGCCGACCAGGTCACGTTCGTCGAGAAACTCAAGGGGGCCGGCTACTGGACCGCCGCGGCCGGCAAGTGGCACCTGGGGAACGCCGTCAAAAATCGTTTCGATCTCGTCCGCGAGGCGAACCCGGCGGGTTTCCAACTGGGGACCGGCAAGAACGCCAAGGCCCCCATGACCGCCGAAGGCCGGGGCGCGGCTCAAAGCGGGTGCGACCAGTGGGTTCCCGTGCTCCGCGACCGTCCCAGGGACAAGCCGTTCTTCCTCTGGCTCGCCTCGCTCGATCCCCATCGAGATTATCAGGAAGGGACGATCCCCCGGCCGCACCGCCCCGAGGACGCCGTCGTCCCGCCTTACCTGCCCGACGCGCCCGAGGTCCGCAAGGACCTGGCGCTCTATTACGACGAGATCAGCCGCCTCGACCACCACGTCGGCGAGGTGCTGGCTGAGCTGGACAGACAGGGGATCGCCGACGACACGCTGGTCCTGTACTTCAGCGACAACGGCAGGCCGTTCCCGCGCTGCAAGACGACGTTGTACGACTCGGGAATCAAGACCCCGCTCATCGCCCGATGGCCGGGGAAGGTCGAACCGGAGAGCCGCTGCGGTCGCCTCGTCAGCGTGATCGACGTCGCCCCGACCGTCCTGAAGCTGGCCGGGCTCGAACCGGGGCCGACCTTCCAGGGCAAGGACTTCGCGCCGTTGCTGAAAGACCCCGACGCCAAGGTCCGCGACCTGATCTTCGCCGAGAAGAACTGGCACGACTACGCCGCCAGGGCCCGCGCCGCGCGATCCGAGCAGTACAAGTACATCCGTAACGACGACCACGACAGCCCGATGACGCCCCCGGCCGACGCCGTGCGGAGCCCGACCTATGTTGCGATGCGACGCCTCCGTGACGAGGATAAGCTGACCCCGGATCAACGGGGATGCTTCGTCAGCTCCCGGCCCGTCGAGGAGCTTTACGACGTCGACGCCGATCCGGACGAACTGCACAACCTGGCCGCCGACCCGAAGCACGCCGCATTGTTGGCCGACATGCGGAAGTCGGTCGTGGAATGGGGGATGGAGACGGCCGACGCCGCGCCCGACCGTCTCACCCCCGACGAGTTCGACCGCGAGACCGGCGACCCGCTCCCCAACCGCGTCCGGCCCAGGACAAGGACGCCGAGGACGTCGGCCGCGGACAAGTAACTCGGGTCGGCGGCTCAGAAGGCGTGGGAGTCCGTATCTCGCGGGGCGCTCCCGCTCATAAATATTTGACCTGCCCAATCATGTCGCTCGGAGCAAGCCGCTCCCAGACGAGCACAAGCCCGCGAATGATGTCGCCAACGCTCCGTCGCCGCTGCTGGCAAAAGACGACTCCCGGGTGCTCGACGCCCGAAGCGGCAAGCCGCAGCATATCCTCGTCGTAGCTGAAGATGACCCGTCCTTGAGCGAGACGGTACGCGAGCTGTTCCACGTCCTGAACCCCGAGCAACCCCGTCTCCGGCGTGGTCGTCACGTCGATGCCGCGGCGACGAAGCCCCTCGGCGACGGCGTGCGAGCAGTTTTCATCGAGGTGAAACCGGATTGTTCGTG
>ERZ778018.1540-NODE-1540-length-18034-cov-14.681406_pt1 | contig 18034 bp, 25 predicted proteins | sample MGYA00375748_ERZ778018 | MGnify/ENA primary metagenome ERZ778018 (study PRJEB29350, sample SAMN05509839) | bioreactor metagenome | biome: bioreactor; material: wastewater | place: South Africa: University of Cape Town | collected 2014-04-22 ... | reverse complement strand
CCACCAAACTAACAGCGCAACGGACCGTAACAGCCCGAGCGTTACGATCCATTCCGCTGTACGGTCGCTCCCGTTTGCGTGCAGCACGCGGGATGGATTAAGCTGCCCGTGACGTCCCGGGGCATATCCGCTCCCGGCCTTGAGCCGGTGATGAACCTCGGGTATGAACCTCGAAAGAGGCAGTGGCCCGCCATGACTTCGGTCCGCGGGCCACGACCATTCCAGGCGACCCGAACCCCGACCCGCCACCATCCCATGACCGCGTAGAGTGATGATCATGCCGCACCCGAAGCCACGCGCACCCGGGACCACGACCTGGCGCGACGTGCGCGCCAAGACCGTCAGGGCAGGCCGCCTGAACGAGGAAGCGGTCGAGGCGCGCAAGCGCCGCCTGCTCGCCGAGGAACACGCCTACACCGAGCGCCAGCAGGACGAGGAAGCCGACGACGCCTAGGCGCCACGGCGGCCACGGCCCCTCAGTAGCGCTCGTCGTCGCGCAGTTTTCTGATGAACTCGCCGGCGCTTTCGCGCATGAGCGGCATGCCGGCGCGCAGGGACGCGCGGTCCAAGAAGCGCGCCGCGCCCTTGGGCGGCGCCAGGTGCGCCACGGGCTTGCCATAACGCGTGATGATGACCGACTCGCCCGCCTCGACCGCCGCCAGCAGCTTCGACCACTCCCTACGCGCCTCGGTAATGCTCACCCTTCGCACCAGCCACCACCTTCAGAACAGCCTAACCACCACAGCGGTGACCGCCAGGTTGGGCGCCGTAACGAGAACGGCCCGCCGTGGGGGGGTCGGCGGGCCGTTGCCCTAAAGTACCAACGACTCCAGCTGCCGGACAGCCTCACTTCCTTCACCGAACTCCGCCGCCACCAGGCGCCTGAACTCCACCAACGGCACGATGCACCCCACCGGCGCCGGCAACGGCATACGCTCCAGCAGATCAGCGAGCACCTCGAGCTCGTCCCGAAGGAGCCAATTGACAACCGCGTGGGCGATGATCAGGTCCTCGAGCGACATGCCCAACGGTAGGCGCTCCAAAGCCACTCATGGCAGACAGGTTGGCTCAAACCTAGGAAACCTAGGCCGCAACTCAGGCGGGTGCGCCCGACAGCATGTGCTCGACTAGCTCCAGCACGACCTCATCCTCGCCCGCGTCGATCAGCTCCTGCGGCACGTCGCCATCCAACGCCGGGTGCGGCGTCCTTAGCCACAGCTCCACGCTCGCCTCGTCACCACCCGACAGCTGGCGCAGGCCCTCACGGATTTGCTCAATTACAGTTCCCATCCTCTGCTCCTGTCACGCAGCTATACTGCTGCCATAGACCCCGGCCCCTTCCTCTCCGGCCCACCACCGCGAAGAAGCCCGGGGCTTTCCATGCCACAGCCGAACCGTCCACGGCGGCCCTCAAGGAACAGTCCTACCAGCATTTTCTAGCCATTGGAGTGCCGCGTTACCACCGGCATTCTGAATCTCGCGGGAATCATAAGATTCGCAGCTGGCGACGAAATCAGCCATCACGCAACTCTATCTGTGACTAGTGAGCGAGTGGATTCACCGCACATCCCCACTGTTTTTGCGATACACTCTCCTTCATCGCAGGCACATCAGGCCTGTAGGAGGATAATATTAATCAGCCAGAGAATACTTTACTGATAATTGGGGCTGAGGTGGAGTTAACTCCAAACCCCCCCGAAGCAGCGGCATCGTTTCCAGACCTGGAGCCAGTAGCGGTAGCTGTCTTCGACGTGCTTGCCACACGCCCTGAGCTGTTAGCCACCCTCCAACGTAGCCAGGCATACTACGAACTGTCTGAACACTTTCTTCGCAAGAACGAAGCGCTCGACGAGGCCACGGACGCGGTTGAGAGAGCCGTCTTTGAAGCCCTTCCTCAAGACATTCGCGACCAGTTCGACGAGGTCACCGGATTTGAAGTCTTCCAAGGGTTTATGGGGATAGATCTAAGGCTCTTTACCTCTAAAGTCCGCGCAGACACTCTCCAGGAGACTTAGACGGAATCCCTTCGCAACAACACCGGCGTGGCTTCGGCCCGCGTAATACACCCGAATTCCAAGCGCCCTGTGGATGCTCTCAAAATCAAACGCAATATCCTCCCCCTTTTTGATGAGGATTAAGGGACTCGGTCATAGACCACCACATGGCAGCATGTCGCACAGACCGGCTAAGCCATAGGAGACGGGATGAAGAACGCGGGGCGCAATATCCTTCCCCCTTATGGGCCCTCTCGCAGGGATTTCGGGTATTGGTAGATCTATAAGCTGCTTCGATCTTCCCAGCAACTCTCCTTGCATGCTAGTTGCTTTGTTAATAGTTGACGACTTAACGTTCCCGTCCTAGACGCGAGAAGACGAGGTGTAGGGGGGAGGATATTGCGTAATAAGGGGGAAATTGTTGCGTTTGAGGGGGGAGGATGTTGCGCTCGAGGGGGGAGGGGGTTTCGCTTGAGGGGGAAGAAGTTGCGTTAAAGGGGGAGGATATTGCGCCGAGGCCGCCTGAGATAAAGGGGGAACAACAGACGAACCGCATTCCACGCCTTGCGGTAACATCACTCGACGCTATGGCCTCAAGACACGGGACAGGTAGAAACACTGGCGGCGAGCTACAGACGCTTCAGCGTAGCGAGCTCTACCGGCAAGCGAATGCCGTTGGGAGATCAGCACAAGGTCTCGAGCTGTTCGAGAAGCGCATAATTGTGCTCGCACTCAGCTGCATAGACCATAGGGCTGAGAATCCGAGCCTAGAGGCCATTGTTCCGTTGCGGGCGTTCGAGGAACATGGAATCGATAACCCTTACGACCGCGCGAAGCGTGCGGCGGAGGTGTTGCCGTCACGGGTAGTAATCATCCCACGCGATGATGGTGGGTTTGATGCCTTTCCGTGGCTGCAGCGTTTATCGTATGTGCCGGTCGAAAACAGTGATTTAGGGTTCTCTTACGTTCGCGTAGTCTTCAACGAAGAATTGCGCCCATGGATAACGAACCTGCGTTCGCATTACGCCGTGCTTCCTCTTACGGACGTGCTACAGATGCCGTCCATTTTCGCTGCGCGACTCTATGAACTCTTATGGCACGGTTCTATGGCTGGAAGGCGACCCGAGATAGAAGTGGAGCTCATGGAGCTAAAGTTCTCACTTGGCTTAGTAGAGCTTGACAAGAAGGGTAACTGGACAGGTGAGCGCTATAGAGACTGGCGCGACTTTAGAAAGCAATTACAGTACGCTGTAGCAGCGTTCAAAAAGCACGGAAGCCTTAACGTCTCGTTCAAAGGCGAGCGTATCGGCCGCAAGATAGGCAGGGTCAGGTTCCAGGTGCAAGCAAGCAAACCCATCCCCCACCTGGGAATCCAACCGGCCTCCTTCGATGGCGAACTCAGGGCCAAGGACCAGCACATCATTGATCGCCTTCACAAAGTAGGATTCACCGGCAATACTCTCCAATTAATCAAGGAACACCCCGCGCCCGTGATCGAGGCGGCGATAGCCATTACAGAGCAAAAACAGCGTCAGGGCGTACTGAAGCGACCAGGTGGATTCCTACGCTCCATACTCAAAGATGGCACTGCCCGTCAGGAAGCCCTCGCTCGTGAAGAGCAACAGACCCAACTCGCGACTCAAGAAACCTCTAGCCAGAGCAATGAGGATGCCTTGATGGCCGCCTGGGAGGGTTACCGACGTAAAGTTGCTGACGAAATCATGGCAGCCGAAGGTCTTGCTCACGAGCAAGTCATCGATCTCGTACAAGAGGCACTCAAGAGCCAACCCTCTGGGAAACTAGTTTTGTCCACACTCAAAGAGAACAAATGGCGGGGACCCGTCTTCGAGGTATATCGGGTCAAGGCTGTACTCGAGAGATTTTCTGTACGCGCATCTGATGAGGCCCTCGACCTCGCTGCCTTTCAGGCAACCTTTTCTAACTGACATAGGCCTTCTAACTCTAGACCGGCGGCCAGAAGACGCTTTCGCAATCTGCTACATCCAGAAAGCTTCTGCAGCCCTTGGACAAATGCCCACTCTCATCAACTGAGGCGTCTAGGGCGCCTTCCTGCAAAATCTTTGTAGCGAACTCGCGTCATTTGGCATCCAGAAACAAGTCCAAGACGTTCAAAACCTCGACTCGCTCTCCGAGCTGATCAAGCGCACCGTCATCCGGCGCTCCTTCAACGAAGTCGTCGGCGACGGCCGCTACAGCATCAAGCAGCACACCGTCACCTTCGCCCAGCCCGAACGCGAACTCCACGAGAAGCTCATCAAAGAGTTCCACGAGTTCCTCGCCTACTTCGAGGACACCGGCAACAACCGCAAGGAAGCCGGCCTCCGCGCCGTCAGGCAACTACGGCTCCTGATCGAGTCCTGCCTCCACCCGCACCTCTTCAAGGAGTGGACCGGCAGCGGGCACGCAACTAAGTTCCACGCCACCCGTGACCTCATCCAGAGCATCGACCCGAGCGAACGCATCCTCCTCGGCCTCCCACGCCGCCAAGTCTTCGGCCAGGACTACCTCCAACACTGGGCAAACTACCTCAAGCCCACCAACCGCAAGACTCACCGCGTCCACGGCGGCATGAGCTTCAACCAACGCAACGACACCATCCGCGAGTACCTGCAGACGCCCGGCGCCATCCTCATCGCCAGCATGGAAGCCCTCCGCTCCAGCGTGAACCTCCGCGGCACCAGGCACGTCATCATGCCAGCCCTCGGATGGAACCTCAGCAAAATCCGCCAGTTCGCCTGGCGCGCGGTTCGACATGACTCCACCGAGCCGACCACCCTGCACTTCGTCACCTACTCCAAAAGCATCGAGACCAACCTCTGGCAACTCCTCCTGAGCAAGGAAGTCGGCAACGTCGCCGTCGCCGAAGGCCGCGTCCCCACCAAGGACGAGATCAGCCAAGACCTCGAGATCGATCCCAAACTCCTACAGAACATCCTCGGCAAGGAACGCGACGAAGAAGGCAACCTCAAGCTCACCTGGGTCAGCAACCTCGTCCAAGAAGCCACCGGGGTCGCCGCGTGAAGCGCGCGGCCCCCATCACCCCAGAAGGGGAGAGCGCCCACGACTACGCCAGGCGCAAAGCCCGCTACGGACACCGCGACTGGCTCGTGTGGCGCGACGAGCAAGACACCCCCAAGGCCGCACCCCGCACCACCGAGAACCTCGAGCAAGCCATCCGCGAGAGCGAGAAGCACGGCTACTTCCACCACTACCTCGCCAGCACCGCCACGCCCTACATCATCCGACCCGAGCATACGGAAGCGCTTCTCGAGAACACGCGCCGCGGCATCACCTGACCGGACAAGGCTTAGGCGCAGACCCGAGCCTGACAGGAAGCCCCCTACCGGGGCAAGCAGGGCGTCAGAAGTGCCCCAACACCCCCACCTTCAAGGAGAGAGCCAGATGCCCCAAGCAGACACCACCTGGTACGTCACCAGGCACCCCCGCACCGGCGAGATAGAGATTCCCAGCGGCCTCCACGCCAGCGGCGACCTCTACCCGAGCATGGACCACTCCCTCGGCTTCATCGACGGGCCCGAGGACGACCGCGACTGGCAATCCGCCTGGCTCGACAACCCCCTCGAGCTCAACGAGGACCGCACCGCCGCACGCCCCGCAGACAGCCACGAGCCGTGGGCGGCCCTGCACGACGACTGAAGCGCCAGCCCCAACCCCGGAAGGACACACCTCGTCAGATGATCAAGGCCGAAACCCACAGCGACGACCGCGCCGTAGAAGTCGACTTCGACGCCACCCTCTACTTCCAGAAGGCACCCTACGAAGACCTCGCCCGCCTGATCGAGTGTGGCTTCGCCGGCGACAAACCAGCCGACCAGGTCGCCATCGAACTCGCCGAGAGCAACCCCGAGATCGGCGCCATGTTCACCTACCTCGAGGCCCGCGGCGGCGCCAGCCGCAAGAGCATCGGCTTCGAGGTCAGCGTCGACCCGGACGAAGCGTTCGCCTGGCTCAAGCAGAACCGCCCCAGCGTCTTCAACCACATCGATCTCGCCGAGCACGACCTCGCCAAGTGCGACTCCTGCGGCCTAATCGACGACCGCGACAACATGACCAAGCGAGAGAAGAGCGGCGACATGCTCTGCGAAGAATGCCAAACCGTGTGCTGGTGGATCACCAAGAACCCCGACACCGGCGACATCGAGATCCCTCAAGGCATCCACCCCTGCGGCGACCTCTACCCCAGCATGAGCCACGCCCTCGGGTACATCGAAGGCCCCGAACCCGGAGACGACACCACCTGGGACGCCAACTGGCTCGAAGCGTTCCTCGAACTCAACAAGGACCGCACGGCCGTCAGGCCCATCGCCAGCGACGAGCCCTGGGCCCTACTGCACGATCACCGCAGCTAACCCGAGCCGGGCGCCACAAAAGTTCGTGGCTCGCAGGCCGAAGCCTCGCGAGCCACTTTCTCTTTCGAGATTCATACCCGAGGTTCATCACCGACTTCAAGTCGGGAGCGGAGTAGCCCCGGGACGCCAAACCCATGGTACAGGCTCCGGCGTACACCGGTCAAGAAAACCTCACAGGAGGGGGAGTGATACGCTTTCGGGGTCGTGCCCGCCGCGCTCCTTCCACTCGTCCAACCCGCCATTTCGAAACCCCGCCTGACTCGCTACCGGCAGGCCCCGGGCGACGCGCCCGCCACCGTTCTCGCAAGGTACCTCTGGGATATCAGCCTCTGCGAAGCGCTCTACCCATCACTGCACCTCTTCGAGGTCGCCTTCCGCAACAGCGTGAGCCAACAACTCGTCAGAGACTACGGCTCCGCCTGGTACCAGAACCCTCAGTTCACCGGCTATCTCAGCGCCACCCGCTACGCCCAACTGCTTGACGCCCAAGCAAATCTGACTAACCGGAGAAAGAGGATCTCCTCAGACGGGGTCATAGCTGAACTCAGCCTGGGCTTTTGGGTCAATCTGTTCGTAGGCGTGTTCCATTCCTACTGGCATTCCGACCAACGCCTAGCGAAGGCGTTCCCGCATCTTCCCCCCAAAAGCGACGTACCGTTCCTGTACCCGCTGGTCACCACGGTCCAAACCCTACGTAACCGCGCATTCCACCACGAGCCGGTCTTCAATGACCCAGACCTAATCACGAAGTACCACACCGCGCGAAACATCACGAAGTGGATCAACCCCAAGGTCCACGACTACCTCAAGTGCAGTGACAAGTTCCTCCAGGTGCACAAAGACGGCCTCCGGCCCCACCTCGAACAGATCGCCGCCCTCACCACCCCCCAGCCCTGAGAACTACCTAGGCACACGAACTGGCCCAGGGGCCAGGCACAGTCGCAACACCCTGCCAGGCCGTGAAGCCTCGCGCCACACCCCAAGCGCCAAGAAGCCCCCTGCCGGGGGCAACAGAGCGTCAAAAGAAAGAGGGGGCACACACCCCTCCGAAAGGACGCCCTATGCCACAGGCTGCCACCAACCACCCCATCATCCAGAACCGAACCGCCAGGCGTGCCCGCGCCGCCCAGGCCGCTCGCGACATCCGCGACCTCTTGAAAGGCCACGTCCCCACCGCCGAGCTCCACCGCGCCGCCCGCTGTTGCCGCCAGTCGTAGCCTGGACAGAATCGCCGGTCGGAAGTGGACACTTCCGTCCAGTTCTCGTGCTTACTAACAGGATTAGTAATTCTGGGATGGCGAGGGGCCTCCCTTTTACCCTTGGGGTTGCTGAAGCTCCAAGGAGGGAGGCCACCTCGGTTGATATCACGAGAGGTCAGGCTACGCATGAAAAGGGAAGTGTTGGACGGGGTGCCCAAGGCGGTGATCGCGCGGCGTTACGGCGTGAGCCGCCAGTCGGTCTACAACGTGCTGAAGGCGGCTCCGGTTACGGAGAAGGCCGTGAAGCCGTCGAAGCTGGATCCGTTCAAGGGTTACGTCGCTGATCGGCTTTCGGAGTTCGACCTGCCGGCGACGGTGCTCTTGCGCGAGATCAAGGAACTCGGTTACGCGGGTGGGATCAGCATCCTGAAGGAGTTCGTTAGGCAGCAGAAGGGCGAGCAGGTCAGGCAGGTGATCGAGCGCTTCGAGACCCTGCCGGGCCGGCAGGCGCAACTGGACTGGGGCGAGTGCGGCACCATCACCGAGAACGGCGTCAGGAAGAAGCTCTACGCCTTCGTGCTGGTGCTGGGCTACTCGCGGATGATGTTCGCGCGCTTCACCACCAGCATGAAGCAGCCGGTGCTCTTAGCGTGCCTGCGGGAGGCGTTCGAGCGCCTGGGGGTGCCCAAGGAGCTGCTGGTCGACAACATGAAGACCGCCGTTGACCGGCACGCCTTGGGCGAGGGCGTGAAGTTCAACAGTAGCTTCCTGGACTTCTGCGAGCATTACGGCAGCCTGCCGGTGGCGTGCCCACCTTACTGGCCTAGGGCTAAGGGCAAGGTGGAGAGCGGCGTTAAGTACCTGAAAGGCTCGTTCCTGGTGGGCCGCGAGTTCACCGACCTTGGTGACCTCAACGCCCAGCTCGACGCCTGGCTCTCTAGCGTGGCGAACGTGCGAGTTCACGGGACCACGAGAGAGCGGCCGATCGACAGGTTCGCGCATGAGGTCAAGGCGCTTCGGCCGGCGGCCGCCACGCCCAGGTTCGACACTCGCGAGCTCCTGATCCGCAAAGTCCAGAGCGACAGCCACGTGCGCCTGGCCGGATCGGCTTACAGCGTGCCGCCGAAGGCGGTTGGCCGCATGGTGCACGTGCGCGTGCAACGGCTGGAGGTCGGCGAGGCGTTCGAGGTCATCCATAACGGCCAAGTGATCGCGCAGCACCGCCTGGCCGCCGCCGGGGCGCGCGTGACGCTGCCTGAGCATCAGGCGGCGATCCGCCTCGCCAGCCGCCGCCCAGCCAACCCACGGGCGCCACGCAGGGGGTTTCGGCAGGCGCCAACCGACGCCGCTGCACCTTACGCCGCCGCGCCGGTGGTTCAGACTAGGAGCCTAGCCGAGTACGAGCGCCTGCTGGAGAGCGCGTGAGCGAAGCGGCGCACTACGAGAGAGTCAGGGAGCAGTTCGAGAGCTTACGGCTCGACGCCGCGCTGGCCGAGCTCGACCCCTTACTGGAGAAGGCCGCGCGCGAAGAGCGAAGCGCTACTTGGCTCTTGGACCAGCTCTTCACCACCGAACTGACCGCGCGCTTTGAGAGGCGCGTGGCCGCCAACCTGAAACTGAGCGGCATTCCGGCCAAGAAGACCCTGGAGGAGTTCGACTTCGAGGCGCAGGCCAGCGTTCCCAAGGCCACCATCGAGGAGCTCGCCACATTGCGGTTTCTTCGCCAGGGCCAGAACGTGCTGATCCTTGGCCCGACCGGAGTCGGCAAGACTCACATAGCTATCGGCCTGACGCTTAAGGCGATCGAGAACGGGCATCGGGTCTACTTCCTTACCCTTCACGACCTCATCAACAAAGCGCGTGCAGCGCGGGAGAAGAACCGCCTGCACGTGCTTCACACCACGTTGCTTAGGGCTGACCTGTTCGTTCTCGACGAGGTCGGCTTCCAGCCGCTGGAGCGCGAGGACGCCACCTTCTTGTTCGAAGCCATCAACAAACGCTACGCCGCCCAGAAGTCAACGATCATCACCAGCAACAAGAGCTACGGCCAGTGGCACGAGATCTTCCCCGACAGCGTTCTGGCAGTAGCGCTGCTCGATCGGCTCTTGCATCACTCCACCACCATCAACATCCGAGGCGACTCATACCGCCAACGCCACCGCAAGCAAACCGGCCTACCCCAACCGATCAACCTGGAGGACACCATGACCTAGGCGCCGGCGAAAGCGTAAAGCACGAACCGGCGAAAGCGTCCAAGACTGAACCGGCGTTGACACCCGCGAAGCCATCGAACGCCAGTACCCACCCGCCAAGCCCACCGCCAACAACCTCCGCGCCGAGATCCTCGACCGCCTCGAAGACATCACCCACGCGTACGCCAACCCGCCACACCACCTGCCGTGCGGCGAAGACGACGCCTGGTACGAGCGCCTCAACGCCTACAAGCAGGAGACCCTCGAGCTCGCGCGCGCCCTCGCCGACATGACCGGCTTGCGCTGGGGCGAGGACCGCTTCCTGTCCCCAGCCGAGCAGGAGCGCGTCGGGCTCGACACCTGCCCCTACTGCCTCAGCAGCATGGCCTACCCGCTCAAGAAGGACCGACTGATCGACCCCAACCGCGACCCGGAGCGCGAGGAGCTGCGCGAGTGCCTCGACTGCCACGTGGTGTTCGTCGCGCCCCGGCGCCGTAGGGGAACGAAGGCCGCAGCGGCGTGAACATCATCGACTTCTTCTGTGACGCTGGCAGCGCAAGCTGCGGCCTAGAGCGCAACGAGCACGCCCGCATTGTGGTGTTTCCACCAGTAGCGTCATGCCTATGCGTACCGAGCCAACATCCACATTGACTCGTCCCGCCTGATCGAGAACACGGACTAAGCCGCCCCATCCAGTTAGCGCCCGGCTAGGGTGACGTATAGGGGCGAACTTGTCTCGATCAACACGCCACACCCACGAACACCAGCTTCATGAAGATGCACAGAAGCCGTGCTGCACGCCAAAGAACCCTGCAAAGCGTATTATCAATTTTGCATGTGTCGTTGGGGGACTAGACAAAGCATTATCAGTCTGCGATACTCCAGGCAAGACAGGAAAAGGTGATAAAGCACCTACGAAGTCCGCCGGAGGCCAAAATGCACCCCACACCCAACCACTCACGCCCCAACCACAACCGCTCCCACCTCGACGCAGACGACCTCGAGCCCCAGAACACCAACGAAGAAGAACTCGAGCTCGAGGACAACGACACCGAAGAGGCTGAGAACCCCAGCCAGAACGTCGCGCTCGACAGTGTTCGCCAGTACCTCAACGAGATCGGCCGCGTCCCCCTCCTCACGCACGAAGAAGAGATCGACCTCGGCCGCCGCATCGACGCCGGCCAAGCCGCCACCGAAATGCTCGAGAAACGCGCCGACCTCAGCGACCGCGAACGCCGCCACTACCAACGCGTCACCGAAGACGCCTCGGCCGCCCGCGAGCAGCTCATCAACGCCAACCTCCGCCTGGTCGTCAGCATCGCCAAGAAGCAGTTCCGCCGCGGCATGCCCATCCTCGACCTCGTCCAGGAAGGCAACCGCGGGCTCATGCATGCCGCCGACAAGTTCGACTACAAGCGCGGCTTCAAGTTCAGCACCTACGCCACCTGGTGGATCCGCCAGAGCATCAACCGCGCCGTAGCCGACCAAGGCAAAGTCATCCGCCTCCCCGTCCACATCCACGAAAGCTTCTCCAAAATCAACCGCACCCGGCGCATGCTCGAGCAAGACCTGCAGGCCGACCCCACCCCCGAACAGATCGCCGCCAACCTCGGCGACGGGTGGACCGCCGACAAGGTCGAGAAGACCATCTCCTACGCCCTCAACGACCCCACCAGCTTCGAAACACCCATCGGTGACGAAGGCGACACCACCCTCGTCGACATCCTCACAGACGACACGCACGACCCCCTCGAAACCGCAACCGAACAACTCCTCCGCGAGCGACTGCACGCCGCCCTCGACAAGCTCGAGGAACGCGAAGCCGACATCGTCAGGCTCCGCAAGGGCCTCGCCGGCGACGGGCACGAGCACACCCTCGACGAAGTCAGCCGCCTCGTAGGCGTCACCCGCGAACGCGTCCGGCAGATCGAACAACGCGCCCTCCGCAAACTCAAGTTCGCCGAGTTCCGCAACCCAAAACCCAACCTCCGCGGCTTCCTCGCCGACTAACCCACACCACTCCCCACGCGCGCCTTCTCCCACAACGCGCCCCACTCCAACCGCCCCCGCCACAAGCACCACCCGTGACGGGGGCGACCTCATTCAAGAAACCGCGCGAGCGCGGCACGCACAAGCGACAACAGGACCACGACGCGCCAGAGCCCCAAACCCAAGGAGACCCCATGCCCAAGACCAAGAAGGCGACGCTCCTCATCGAGCTGAGCGAACATGGCACCGACTACACCCTCAGCGCCGAAGGCTTCGAGCTGGACATCCTGATCGTCGACTACGAGACGGAGCACTACGAGGACGAGGACATCACCGAGTTCGACGGCCACGAAGCCGTCATTACCTACGAGTTCCCCCATCGCCGCCCAGAGCGCATAGAGGCCGCCAAGCAGGCGCTCGGCCGGCGATAAGACAGCGTCACCCGTGGGGCGCTCCTGCCCGCCAAAGGCGCCACTCCCCACCCTGCCGTAGAGATGACCCTCTGCACCCCGCTCCCTCAGTACTGACTTCTTAGGAAGCCCCCTACGGGGGCACACGTGCAGCGTCCCACCAGAACAAGAGAAGGGGAGACCACCATGCGCAAGTACATCTACTAACCACCGGCTGACCGGCCGCCCCCCAATCCGGGGCGGCCACCAACCCCCACGAGAGGACCCACCACACCGTGATCGACTCCACCCTCGGCACCGAAGTCGAAATGACCGCCCCCAACGGCAGCCCCATCACCGCCATCCTCGACAAAGGCGAATGCGCCTACCACTCCCGCTTCGCCCTAGTAGAAACCCCCGACGGCGCCTACACCGTCGAACGCGAAGTCGCCGAGAGCGAATTCTTCTACGAAGACGCCAAACCCAGCACACGCCACGGCCGCCGCCTCTACCTCGCAGAAGACGGCAACAGCTACACCCTCGACCAACTCACCATCACCGACGCCTACGGCACCCAAAGGCACGTCACCCCAATACTCGAGCTCGCGCCCCAGAGCGACACCGAGTACCTACGCAGACGCGTGCACGACGCTCTCCAGGCAGCCGGAAGCCCCGACATCGACACGCGCGCGTTCGCGCTCGGAACGTACCTGGCTGAAGGCCTACCGCCCGAACAAGCCACCGCACTCGCGAACGCCACCAAGCGCGAGCACGACACCATCCAGATCGACACCCGCGACGCCAGCATCCCCTGGCCCGCACCACGCCCACTCAACTCCTGACAACAAGGACCACCATGAAGAACCCAAGAAGCACCCTCGCGACCCTGGTCATGATCATCCTGGCCATCCTCCTGACCGCCTGCGGCGGCAAGACCGCCGACCCCCAGCAGGTCGCAGAGAACTTCATCACCGCCGCCATCCAGGGCGACACCGCGACCGTCACCCAACTCGTCACCAACGAAGGCAAGACATTCGTGAGCAGCATGGTCGACGCGGTCAAATCGAACTTCCCCAGCGGCGCCGAGTTCCGCATCGTCCTCAACGAGACCGTCGGCAACACCACCAGGCTCGCCGCCCAGTTCGACGTCCCAACCACAGAGGTACTCGCCAAAGGCCAAGACAGCGGCTTCCTCACAGTCGGCTACGCCTACCCCTCACACCGGTTCAACGCCTAAGCAACCGAACTCAAAGAGATCCTCAACGACGCCGCCTACAAGGCACTCACAGAAGTGGGGTCTGGGGCGGGATGCCCCGTACTTCAGTGCGGGGAGAGATAGCCCCAGGTGTGCAAACAGACACCCGCTTTCTGCGTTTGGCGGTCGACTAAGGTATGCCGGTGACGCTCCGTTACACCTACCGCCTGCGGCCCGGTCGCAACGCGGTTCGCGCTCTCGAGCGCGAGTGGAACGTTTGCCGCTGGTTGTGGAACCAGGCGGTGGCCGCCAAGCGGGAGCGCCGCTACTGGCTGAAGGACACGGACCTGACCGCGCTTCGCGCTACGCATGGTTGGTTGGCGGCGGGTTCGGTGGTGGCGCAGCAGCAGGTGTTGCGCGCCTTCCGGGCTGACAAGAAGGCGCGGCGTTTCAAGAGCGCCAGGCGCGACCTGCCCAGCCTCAACTACACCAGGCGCGGTTTCTCCATCCAGAAGGGCCGCCTGCACCTGCCGCGCAAGACAGTCATCCCCGTGGTGTGGTCGCGGGAGCTGCCCAGCGAGCCGAGCAGCGTGCGCGTCTACCGGGATTCGTTAGGCCACTGGTACGCGAGTTTCGTGGTCGAGCGCGAAGAGGCGCCTCTGACGCCGACCAATAGGGCGGTCGGGATCGACTGGGGCGTAAAGCAGGTGGCCACCACCACGAACCCCGCCTATGACCTGCCGCACGCGGAGCGCACCCGCAAGGCGGCTGCAAAGCTGGCGAAGTACCAGCGGCGCATGGCCAGGCGCAAACCTAAACCGGGCAAAAAAGCCTCGCGGGGCTACCAGCAGGCGAAACTGCAGGTGGCGAAACTCCACAAGAAGGTCGCTCGTCAGCTGCAGGACGCCGGCCGGAAGTGGGCGAGGAAGGTCGTAGCTGAGTTCGATCGGATCGCGGTGGAGGACTTCAAGCCCAAGTTCCTTGCGAAGAGCAGCATGGCGAGGAAGGCGGCTGACGCCGCCATCGGCGCTACCAAGAGAGAACTGATCGAGTTCGCGAAGCGTGCGGGTCGGGACGTGGTCCTGGTGCCGCCTGCTTATTCAACGATGACGTGCGGTTGTTGCGGGACGAGAGCCAAGTCGCGCCTGCCGCTCGATGAACGAACGTTCCGTTGCGATGCTTGCGGCCATATGGCTGATCGCGATCGGAACGCTGCGAGAGCGATTCTTGCCGCGGCTGGCTTCAACCGCGCTGGTGTTGACGTCGTAAGACGACCGGACCCGCTATTGGCGGGGATGGCCGCTGACTGAGTCAGGAATCCCCGCATTTCAATGCGGGGAGGATGTCAACGAAGGCACCATCGACATCAGCGGGTTCCGCCAGCAACTCCAGCCCCACCTAGACACGATCGGCGAGCACCTCGCGCGCACCAGGTTCCTCAGGCGCGCAGAATCCCAGCAGAACTACCGCACCGACCCCACACGCAAGACGTTCGTGCGATCACTACCCCTCACCCTCCACAAGGTCGACGGCAAATGGCTCGTCGCGCCTGAATAACCGCACGCCACAACCAAGCACCACGCGGGCCGCCTCCGAGCGGCCCGCCACATTCCGCCCGCGGCCAGAACCAGCGCGCCTCCCGGCGCAGGAAAGAAGCCCCTAACGGGGCAAGGCGATGCGCATGCTAGGCCCAACACGAGGCGCCGACAGGCGCGACCACACCCACACCCGCGCCTTCAACGAGCACATTCAAGCCAGCCTCAACACCACCTGCCCCGCATGCGAAGGCACCCTCAACATCACGCGCGCGCGACACACCAAGCAGCGTGCAAAGCACGCGCTCGAGCAAGACTGCCGCTGCCTCCACTGCGACGTCGCCTTCACGCGCGTACTCCCCATTCCACAACCCAACCGCACCTGGGAAGTCCTCACGGGAGTGTCCGCACTCCTGTTCAGCAGCGCGCGCGTGCAACTCACGCGAGCTGTGGAGGCTATCAGGGTCCTAGCGCGACCCGAGCAATAAGCGGTAACATAGAAACATGAGAACGCACGCGGAGGCGGAAACACTAGCTGGGTCCGCTGCGCTCTCGGTGCCCAATGGCGCTAGGACCGAAAAGGACAGGCGGCTTTGATACGCGCGTCCGTAGTTCTCTGCCTCGTCCTTTACGGCTTCGGCGGCATGGCCACAGTCGTTGAGGCCAGCACCAACCAGCCGGTCGTGGCCAGCGCCGCAGCCAACCTCATCGCCAAAACGCACGGCGCCACCCCACACCCCAACCCGCCCTACTGGGCGGAGCACGCCAACGTGCTCGTCGCGCCCACGCTCCCCGGCGACCAACTCGCCTTCACAGGCGGTAGCACCATAGTCATCAGCCAGCAAGCCATGAACGACGAAAGCGTCATCGCGCACGAACTCGTTCACGTCGAACAGTACCGGCGCCACACAACCTTCGGCGCCACCCTCATCTACCTCTGGCACGCCGCGCGACTCCTCATCCAAACCGGAGGCGACCTCGAAACCACCTACTTCCACCACCCATTCGAACTCGAGGCGTACCGCGCCCAATTCGGACCGCAATGGGACGACGCCCTAACCGCGCGCGCGGCCGTAAGAAGCGCTTCGCGCATTCGAGAGAACAGCCCGGAGAACACCGGGGATCCAAACGCCTACAGGAGGCACGAGCAATGAGAAACGTAGCGAACATTAAGCTCACGGGACGCGTGGTGAAGTCCGAGGACCGCACCACTGCCAGCGGTTTCCCCATCACCACCATCACGGTCGCCGGCGACGCGAAGAGCCGCGACGGCGCCAAGGACATCGTCTTCTACCAGCAGGTCGACATCCTGGGTAAGTACGCCGAGTTCATGCGTGACCAGATGCAGGTGGGCGCCAACGTGACGGTGCTCGGCACCCTCAACCAGCGCCGGTACGAGGACAAGGACGGCAACAAGAAGAGCACCGTTCAGATCGTTGCGGACAGTGTCGCGCCGCTCGCAGCCGACTTCGGCACCGTCACGGACAAGCGGGGCCAGGAGCGCCTCACCGGCGGGCAGAACATGGCCACCCTGCTCGGGAACCTCACCCGCGACCCCGAACTCCGCTACACCCCCAACGGCGCCGCGGTCACCAACCTCAGCATCGCCACCAACCTCCGCCAGGGGAAGGAAGAAGTAGTCAGCTACTTCGACATCACCGCCTGGAACGAGCTCGCGGAGCAGGCGGCCGAACTGAAGAAGGGCACGCCGGTGCTGATCGAGGGCCCCATCAACAACGACAGCTACCAGGACAAGGAAGGCAACATGCGCTACATCACGCGCTTCGAGGCCTTCAGCCTCAGTGCCATCCGTCGTCCCGCCGGCGCCGGCAGGGCCGAGGACCCCAGCGAGCGCCAGCCCAGCCCGCAGGACCTCGCGCCCACCATCGACCCGCTGGACGAGTTCCCCCCGGAGGAAGATCTCCCTTTTGATTAGCCCGTCGTTGACGGGCGAAACACGACCGTACGGCGCGTGGCCCTAGGTTGCGCGCCGCAACCCAAGAACCTCGGTACCGGGGGCGCGACCCGCTCCCGGTAACCAGTTGAGAGAGGCATTCTTGAAGAGAATGTTCAACCACACGACTAGGCTCCTGCTGCTGGCTGCGGCGCTCGTCTTCCTTACAGCCTGCGACCCGGATCGCGCTGGTGGGGGAGTCCCCGGCGAGATCACCGGCACCGTCACCGGCTACGACGGTCCGGATGCCGACGTGATCGTCCAGATTATGAACCACACTAGCGAGAGCGGACCCACTTTCCACCAGGTTGGCGAAGGCACCATCAAAGGGGACACCCTCTCCTTCGCACCCAAGCCCGCGCCAGTAATAGCCCTCTACACTCCCGCCAACATCGGACTCGAAACCGACCAGCCAGACCTACGAATCGGAATCGCAAAAGTACTACTCGCAGACCAAAGCGGCTCCTTTGACCTTGGCAAGAGAAACCCCAACCTGCCGCCCGATGAAGCCCAAGTGGGCGACGCCATCGCATACTTCCTCTACGCCGACAGGGCAGGCACCATAACTGTCCCAGAAGAAGCCACCATCAACGACGGAATGACTGGAGAAGCCGCCCTAAGCGAAGGCTGGAACGTCCTCACCATGACTATCACCAGCATCGACTCAGAGAACCGCGAACAACGCATGAGCACCGGCAGAGTCAACGATTACAACTGGTTCTTCGCGAGCCTGGGCGATAGCTGAATAGGCTAGAGCCTGTGCGTTAGGCTTAGGGTTATGTCGCCCTGGATCCCCTTCCGGGTGCGCGACATAACCAGTGTAGGGCGCCCGCCTTCCCCCCGTGGGCGCTCTGCCCATTGAAGTAAGCAAACTTCGTCACCGACGGGCAAAACACGATATTCTCAGTTACGGAGGAAACAATCATGACCAAGTCCGAACTTATCGACAACGTCGCAACCCAAACCGGCCTCAGCAAGAAGGACGCGGGCGCAGCAATCAACGCCGCGCTCGACACCATCCAAGGCACCCTTGCTAAGGGTGACGCCGTCCAGATCACCGGCTTCGGCACCTTCGAAGTCCGCCAGCGCGCTGCCCGCGAAGGCGTCAAGCCCGGCACCAACGAGAAGATCCGGATCCCCGCCAGCAAGGCGCCCGCCTTCAAAGCCGGCAAGACCCTCAAGGACGCCGTCAACAA
>ERZ778018.1538-NODE-1538-length-18051-cov-4.558958_pt1 | contig 18051 bp, 14 predicted proteins | sample MGYA00375748_ERZ778018 | MGnify/ENA primary metagenome ERZ778018 (study PRJEB29350, sample SAMN05509839) | bioreactor metagenome | biome: bioreactor; material: wastewater | place: South Africa: University of Cape Town | collected 2014-04-22 ... | reverse complement strand
GGGGCAGGAAGAGGATTGGGATCGCGCCTTTCAGGATCGGATCACCGAGGCGAGCCGCCAGCCGGGCTGGCTCGGTGTCAACCTGCTCATCCCAACCGACGATATGAACAAGCGTGTGGTCGTCGGCACCTGGCAGAGCCAGGACGACTGGGACCGCTGGCACCAGACCGACGCTTTCAAGCAGGCGCGCCCCAAACTCGCTGCCGCCACCAAAGACGACGGCCGGCCCCGCTGGTACAACGTCGACATGGCCAAGGGCCAGGCTGCCCAGGCGTGATCGGTCAACCGGTACTGCGCGTCGATGCGCGTGGCTGCGCCCGGCGTCCGCCCGGCCGTGAGCCGTGAACGGTCCGGGCTCAGTCCGATTGCCCCGTAAACGGAGCGCAGGAACGATTTGGCACCATCGTGGGGCATATATGGCACCATGATCAAACTTGGTGCGCCGTTCAGGCGGCAGCCGGCCTGCCACGTGGCCCGCGTTTCGGGGAAAATCATCGCCAAGAATGCGACCATTCGTGCTAAGCTAAGCCCATTGCGAGATTGCACTGGGCAGGGGATTGCGCTTGGCTACGAGACAGCTGCGACTGGTCGCTCCACACAACAACCAACAACTGTTTTCCGATCATTATCTGAACGAAAAGCTACCGGAGCACCCGCGCTGGCGCGCACTGGCAACCGAGTCAGAGCCGGTGCGGGTGGCCATCGCACGTATCCTTGACGGCTACCACGAGAGCAGCAACGAGGCGCAAACCGAGCGCGATCTGGTGAGGCCGGTGCTCGAAGCTCTTGGGCACATCTTCGAGGTGCAGGTGGCGCTGCGTACCCCGGACGGCACCAAGACGCCGGACTATGTCTTTTATCGGAACGAAGCCGGGCGGCAAGCGAACAAGAATCGGGCCGTCTCGGACGACGATTTACGTACGACCGCCTACGCGGTCGGCGACGCCAAGCATTGGGATCGGAAGCTCGATGTCGCACTCAAGGGCGCGAGTGGCGATCCGTTCAGCAATCGCAACCCGTCGTACCAAATTGCCTTTTACATCCAGCACAGTGGCGTCGAGTGGGGCATTCTGACTAATGGGCGGCTCTGGCGACTCTACCACCGCGCCAGTGCGCACAAGCTCGATCGCTTCTACGAAGTCGATCTGCCGGAACTTGTGAAGCACGATACCGGGGGGTTTCTCTATTTCTATGCCTTCTTCCGGCGCGCTGCGTTCGAGCCGGGCGATTTTGGCGTGGCCGAGATGCTCAAGGAGAGCGCCGATTACGCGCGCGGCGTTAGCAACAAGCTGAAGCTCCAGGTCTTCGAGGCGTTGCGGCATCTGGCGCAGGGCTTTCTCGACTATCCGGCCAACCAGCTGACGCCGGATGACGAGACGCTGAAATCAACCTACGATAACGCGCTCATCTTGCTGTATCGCCTCCTCTTCATTCTCTACGCCGAAGCGCGCGAACTGCTGCCGGTACGCGGCAACCCGAGTTATCGCGACGCATATAGCCTCTACGCGCTCACGCATCAGATCGCCGAAAACCTGCGGCACGGAAACCTGCTGCTGCCGACGTCCGCGCTCAACTGGCCGCGTCTGCTGCAGCTTTTCGAGATCATCAACAAGGGTAGTCCACCGCTCAACGTTGCCACCTTCAATGGCGGGTTATTCGATCCGGCGCGTCATCCGTTTCTGGCGCGGTATACCGTGGGCGACGCACACCTGCAACAGGCAATCGATATTCTGGCGCGCGTCGATGAGCAGTTCGTCGACTATCGCGATCTGGCCGAATATCACCTCGGATCGATCTACGAAGGGCTGCTCGAATATCACCTGGCGGCAATCGAACCGGAGGATGGCTGGACGGTCGCTTTGGAGAACGAGAAGGGCGAACGGAAGCAGACCGGCTCGTACTACACGCCGAACTACATTGTGAAATACATCGTCGAGCAGACGCTTGGCCCCCTGCTGCGCGCGGCGATCACGGACAAGGCGAGCGCGCGCGCGAAAGTCGACGCGATTCTCGGAATCAACGTGGTCGATCCGGCGATGGGGAGCGGCTATTTCCTGGTGGAAGCGACGGAGCAGATCGCGCGCTTTCTGGTTGATCAGGGGTTGGCACCGGATACGCCGGAGGTGGATGAAGCCGATCTCGCCTACTGGAAGCGCCGCGTGGTGCAGTCGTGCGTCTACGGCGTCGACATCAATCCGCTGGCGGTCGATCTGGCGAAGCTCTCGCTCTGGCTGGGCACGGTTGCCAAGGACAAGCCGCTTTCATTCCTCGATCATCACTTACGCGCTGGGAATTCCGTGGTCGGCGCACGCATCGCCGAACTGCGCCGCTTCGATGCGACGCCGAAGAAGAAGCGGAAGGCAACGCGCGTAGCACACGGCGCACCGGCCCAGATCTCGATGCTCGATAACGATCAATTCCGCCAGAGCATGAGCACGGCGGTCGATTCGATGTGGCTGATCGAACGCTCGGCCGGCAACACGGTCGACGACGTCAAGCAGCAGGAACAGGTTTATGCCCAGCTGCACGAAGACCTCACGCGTCGCTACGGGCGGCTCGCCGATCTCGTAACGGCGACGCATTTCGGCCTGGAGATCGACCCGACACTCTGGACGCCGCTGGCCGATTTCGCGACCGGCCGCACCATCGCGCCGCTACCGATATTCACGGACTGGCTCACACGCGCCGAAGAACTCGACGCGGAACATCACTTCTTCCACTGGGAACTCGAATTCCCGGAAGTCTTCTTCGACCGCCACGGCGAATCACGCGGCGACCAAAGCGGCTTCGACGCCGTCATCGGCAACCCGCCGTATGTGCGGCAAGAGCGACTGAAAGTGTTCAAGCCGTATTACGAGGCCAAATATTCGAATGTCTATACGAGTACTGCCGACCTGTTCGTCTTGTTCTTCGCCTGCGGAATTGACTTACTGCAATGTGGAGGGCGACTCTCGTTCATCAGTAGCAACAGCTGGCTACGAGCGAGCTACGCGGAGCGACTGCGCGCCTATCTGCGGACGAACGTCACCATTGAGACGCTCGTGAACCTCGGTGACAACCGTGTGTTTCTCTCCGCGCCGGACACCTACCCGGTCATCAGCGTTCTTCGCAAAGCAGACCCGCCTGCGGATCACTCCGCCAATGTCGCGATCTTCGCGCGAGATGAAGGTGTTCGAGACTTCGACGCACAGGTTGCGGATAAGCTCTTCCCTGTTTCGATCCACGATCAGCAGGACAGCGGATGGCAGTTGGCCAGTTCGGTTGAGCGAGCGTTACTCACAAGGCTCGTGAGTAATACCAAGTCGCTCGGGGATGTGAATCACGGCCGGTTACATCGAGGAATACTAACTGGACTAAACCCTGCCTTTATAGTTGATCAACTTACCCACGGCCGGCTCGTTGCTGACGACGCTGCATCACGCGAACTGCTGAGGCCAGTACTGCGGGGCGAAGACCTTCGCCCCTGGTTTCAGGAAGACGAGGGTAACTGGCTTATTGTTATTCCATCGGGGTGGACGCGAAGCCAGTTTGGTCCGGACATTGACGAAAGCAGGGCATGGAGCGCATTCGCATTACGTTATCCGGCGGTCGCGCGGCATCTCCAACAATTCGAAGCAGATGGGCGGAAGCGACAGGACCAAGGCGAGTTCTGGTGGGAACTGCGAGCGTGCGATTACTACGGTGCGTTTGAAACGCCGAAGATCATGTGGCCCGACATCGCGAAGTTTCCCCGGTTCTCTTGGGACGATTCAGGGTACTACCTCGGAAACACGGGATACATACTTGTCACGGATGAGCCATGGATCTTGGCTTTTCTCTCTTCGCGATGCGCTTGGTACCTGATCTCTCAGACTTCAATCGCGCTTGGCGAGCGAGCCGGAATCAACCGATACCGACTCATCGATCAATACATGCGCCCGCTGCCAGTGCCTGATCCTACTCCATCAGACCGCGACACCCTTGGGACTCTAGCCGAATCGATCACGAAGTGCGCCAAGTATCGCCGACAATTACACGAAAGAACACGCCAGCGCATCCTCTCCGACCTCGGCAGCGCGGACGGCAAACTGAACACCAAGCTCACCGCCTGGTGGGAACTCGATTTCTCGCAGTTCCGGGCCGAAATCCAGAAGGTCTTCAAGCACGAGATCCCGCTGCGCGAGCGCGACGAGTGGGAAGCATGGCTCAGCGAGCGGCGCGCCGAGCACGAGCGCTACACCGCCGAGATCATCCGCCTCGAAACGATGCTCAACGAGCGCGTCTACGCGCTGTTCGACCTGACGGCGGACGAGATCAAGCTGATCGAAGAGAGCACGAAGTATCGGTACGGCGAGGTGTAGCGAAGGCTGGCGAGGCCGACGGCACAGGACGACGGGTCAAACGACCGACGGGCCAACGGACCTCGGTCCCGGATCAATCGGCTTGCGAGCGATGATGAAACGGCTCAACCTCGGTCCAGAGTGTCTGGTTTGCATGATGGCGTCGTTGGTTCTCGATGTAGGCAACGACCTGGGGCAGGTGACGTTTGGAAAACGAACTGATCCCATAATCTGCTTGCCAGCCAAACGCGCCACCGACTTCAAGGTTGATTGCGTGCGAACTGGCACCTTTGATCTGCTTCATCGCCGCCGCGATCGCCAGCGTCGGCGGAATCGAGATTGCCATGTGAATATGATCGTCGGTTCCGCCAACCGCATGCACGAAGATTCGCTGGTGTTGGGCGATCTGTCGCAACTGCCGGTGAATCAGCGGTTCGAGCGACGGAGTCATCAATGGCTCGCGCCCACGGATTGCCCCGACAACATGGTAGTACAACTGCCACCACGACATCCCCATCTCTTTTTCGCAATCACATCATTTTCGCAACTCCGCCCGATCCACGCAATTACTGTCCGGTCGCACGGGATTGAGACAAAACCGTTTGCGTCTTCCTAGTCCTCCGCAGAGGACTTCGTCTACGGAGCACGGGACCGAGGTCCCGTGGCGTCGGTCCCGTGGCCATGACCGGGCTACGAAACCACGAGGTTTCCCTAGACGCCCCGCAATCTGGCGCGTACGATCAACTCAGTTGTCCCGATGGCGTGCGTTCGTCTCTGAGGACGCTTGCTTGAACACCTGAATTTCTGGACTTCGCGTTTGGTCGCGTCCGGTTTCAACGTGACACGTGACGGGGAGGAGCTGCGGATGATTCACCGTCTGATCCGGCGGCGCGTTGCCTGGGTGGCAGTCGTCGCGTTCCTTCTCTCCTCGCTGCCCTGGTTGGGGGCGACTGGCGCATCCGCTGCAACCCAGGCATCTGCCAGTTCCGTCTTCTGTAGCCCTGGGTCTGACGAAAGCTGTTCGAGCGATATTCTGGTCATCGGCCTCGGGGATTCCATCGCATCTGGTTACGGGCTTGACGATGACGGAACGGCGTGCCGACGGTCGCAAGCGGCCTATGCCTACAAGCTGGCGGATCGGATCGAGCGCGCCGTGAAGCGCGACGCCACCGTCCAGCTCCTCGCCTGTTCGGGAGCGACGGTGCGCGAGCCAGATGCGGCGACGCTCAGTCAGGTTCCGGATAGCTGGCTGCACAACCAGGTGATGGCCGCGAACGGGAAGATCGACAGTCTTCCCGCCGATCAGACGGTGGTGGTGGCGATCACGGTTGGCGCCGACGATCTCGATTTCATCTCGAATTTCCCATTGCTCACGAACCCGGACGATACCGCGCTCAAAGCGACGGTCGCGAGCACGACGAGTGAGGTTGCGAGCGGCTTGCAACCCGACCTCGAAAGTCTGCTGGCCCACGAGAACGTGCGCGTTGTCGTCACTGGCATCAACAATCCGTTGAATCCGACGAGCGTCTTCTTTCAGCTCTATGGCGGGCAAACCTGCACCTCGATCAACCCGGCCGGTTCGGTTGACTGTTACGGACGATCCAACGACACCATAACAACTCTGAACACGGCCCTGCGGCAGACGGTAACGACGGTGCAGAATGAACCAGGCATCGGCAACCGGGTCAGCTTTGCCGGAGACGTCTTCGGCCAGTTCCAGCAGCACTTCGCGTCGGCACCCGTCTGTGGCGGAACAGCGGTCGAGACGAGCTGGATTCAGCAACCGGCCAGCCTCGGCGCGCTCATCTCGGCCCAGCAGCACGGCAACGACTGTGTCCACCCCAATGCCGCCGGCGCCCAGGCGTACGCCGATGCCGTTCTCACCAGCCTGTACGGCGCTGAGGGATTCACGATCGGAGATCTCAACGCCATGACAACGGTCTGGACCTCGACCGATCGCGTGGTGGCGAATCAAACCATCAGCCGAACCTGGATCTGGGGACCGGGTCCCATCACTTCGTACATCGTCGAACCGTATCAATCGACGACATTGCCAACGCCCGGGTCGTGGCGCGTCGTCCAGTATTTCGATAAGTCGCGCATGGAAATTACCAACCCGGCCGGGAGTGTCGATGCGGGCTGGTATGTCACCAATGGCCTGCTCGCCAGGGAAATGATCACCGGCGAAATGCAACTGGGGGATGACCTGTTCGAGCAACACGCACCGGCCGAGGTCAACGTGGCCGGTGACCTGAACGACCCGAATGGCCCAACCTATGCCACCTTCAATCCGCTGATGGCCTATGGCGCGATACCGAACGGCTGGCTCGTCACGCAGACGGTTGATCGTGCCGGCACGGTCGCGACGGATGCGAGCCTGTCGAGCTACGGGGTCACATCGACCGATGTCGGCGCGCCGACGGCGCACAACGTCGCCTCGGTCTTCTGGGACTTCATGAACAGCTCCGGGCCGGTTGATCAGAACGACCAGATTGTAAACGGACCGCTCTTCTCTAATCCGTTCTACGCCACCGGCTACCCGATCACCGAGCCGTACTGGACGCACGTCCTCGTCGGCGGAGTCTCCAAGCTGGTGCTGGTGCAGGTCTTCGAACGCCGCGTGCTGACCTACACGCCCGACAACCCGGACGGCTGGAAGGTCGAAGCGGGCAACGTCGGCCTGCAGTACGAGCAGTGGCGCTACGGAGGGAATTGAGGAAACGAGCGGAGGAGCTGGCTCGCTGACGAACGATTCAACCTGAGTAGCGGTACTCCGTCGCGTCAGCCGCCCCGTTGCGCAACTCTGCCTCGCACGACGTGGGCTCCGTCATGGCTACCCCATTCTCCCAATCACCCCGGCCAGCTTCTCCGCCACCATGGCGGCGGGCAGGTTCGTGTTGGCGCGCATGAGGGTGGGGAAGATCGAGGCGTCGCAGACGTAGAGGCCTTCCAGGCCGTGGACGCGGCCGGTCGGGTCGACGACGGCGGTATCGTCGCCGGTTGGGCCCATGCGGCAGGTGCAGGCGGGGTGGTAGTCGATGCCGAGGTGCTGGCGAATGAAGGCCGGTGCGTCGGAGCGGGCGATCGGCTTGGCGCCGGCACGGAGTTCATCGCCGAGCAGATTGGCGAGTGGGGAGGACGCGACGATCTGCTGCATGACTTCAAGGCCGTCGCTGAGCACAGCAAGATCTTCGTCGTCGGGGTCGGTGAGATAGCCGTGGTCGATCGCGAGCGGGGCGTGCGGATCAGCCGATGTCAGTTTGACGCTGCCGTGCGAGCGCGGCGCCATGTTGGCGGCGGCGAGATGATAGAACCAGCGGCCATCGGCATCGCGACGGCTGAGCGTGTAGAGATGCAGATCGAACGCTTCGCGGCAGCGGCTACTGCACGTCTTGCCAAGCGCCTGCTCATCCGGCAGCCAGCCGGTCGCCTCGAAGTCGTCCATGGCACGATCGAGTTCGTCGCGGCCCCGGTAGAGGAGCGGAATCGTGACGTGGTCGGTCAGTCGCCGGCCGACGCCCGGCAGTGGATGAACCGGCGCGATGCCGAGCGCGGACAATTCGCCGGCCGGACCGATGCCCGAGCGCAGGAGGATGGCGGGCGAGCCGTAGGCGCCGCCGGCCAACACGATGCGCTCGGCCGGAATACGCAAACGCAGGCCCTCGATGATCGCTTCCACCGCCACGGCGCGACCCGCCTGCAGTTCGACCCGATCCACCAGCGCGCCGCCGATGATGCGCAGATTCGGCCGCTCACGAACCGGATCGAGATAGGCGAAGGCGGCGTTCCAGCGGACTCCATGATCGATATTGACCGGTGCCAGGCCAGCCCCGCGCACGTCGTCGGGATCGTTCAGATCGTCAACACGCGGGATGCCGGAGCGATAGGCGGCATGGATGAAGGCGGACTGAAACGGTGTCGCCTCGGCATCTTCCGGCTGGCGCACGCGCAGCGCTCGAACGACACGATCAAAAGCGGGCGCGACCGCTTCCCACTCCCAACCGTCGTTGCCGAGTTCGGCCCAATAGTCGTAATCGCGACGATGGCCGAGCCGGGCGATGCAGCCATTGTGCGACGATGAGCCGCCGAGGATACGCCCGCGTTCAAAGGCACGCTCCGTTGGGTGGTCCGATCGGAGTCGTCCGGCGTAGCCCCAATCGTGTGTCAGACCGAAGCGCCGCGCATCGAGCATCTCGCGCGGCCAGCGACCACCGGTAAACGGCCCGTAATCCGGCCCCGCCTCCAGCAGCACGACGTTCAGATCGGTGTCACGCGCGATGATCCCGGCCAGTGCGGCACCCGCCGTACCGCCGCCGACAATCAACAGGTCGATCTGGCTCGTAGCAGCCGCCGCGTCCATGGCCGAGTCCTTTCCCGATCGCGGTCGATTTCACCCCCCGCAGGTCGTCAGGCAGCCAGCTTGCAACGACTGGCGGTGTTCGTTAACGAGCGGGCTTCGTAGCCGGTATGGCAGACACCACCATCGTTCTCGATCCCACCGAATCGGGCGCCTCACCCGTGTCGATGCGCGTCAGCGTGAAGCCATCCCACGGCTGGTGCGCTGTTCGAGAACAGCCCATGCTCGAAGGGAACCGATGACGATGTAGGCGCTCGCGCATATCGAAAATGTCGTATGATTTTTCTGCCCGATGATGATACTGTCAGCAATCAGAGTTCCGCAGATCGTTCGTACACCTGGAACACGACCACGCATATGGTTACACTGAGGCCACATGTCACAACCAGCGCGTCGTTGGCCGGATGGATCGAATTGATCTGCTCGCTCGTCACTTACAAAATTCGTCCGAGACGACGCAGTTGTCGCTGGTGGTGCTCGATATTCATGGGAGGTGGGCTATGCATGGTGTTGTCCGTCGCTACGAGGGAGCCTCGGCACTCGGCGATGCGATGCTGGAGAACGAAGAAGATGTCCGGCAGTTACTCTCGAGCGTAAACGGCTTCGTGGCCTACTACGCGGTACGGTCAGCTGATTCAGTCGCCACGATTACCATCTGCCGGAATGAAAGCGGGACAACTGAATCGACTCGGCGAGCGGCTGAATGGGTCAAGGAACGGAACATCTCGATCGGCTCCGGCTCAACCCCGCAGGTGACCGAAGGCGAAGTCTTCATCCAGATCGTCTGACCAGCGTCTGAACCACGCAGAAGCCGCACGACGGCCGCGTGCGGAGCGTTAGCCTGCATCGTGACCGCATGTGCGGCGCTGCCGGGCGAACCGATCCTGAAGGGAGGATGCATATGAGCAGCGCAATGATTCAGGGCGAACTCTGGGGTGCCCGAGCCCACGACTATGCGTCTTACCTGGAGCAGGTGTCATTGCCGCTCTACAGCGCCGTGCTCGACGCCGCCCAGGTCGTTCCCGGCACAGAAGTGCTCGATGTCGGCTGCGGGGCTGGTCTCCTCGCACTGCTGGCCAGCCTGCGGGGCGCGACGGTGGCCGCGCTCGACGCTTCGACATCACTGCTGGAGATCGCACGGCAACGCTTGCCCAACGCCGATCTGCGCCAGGGGGATCTGGCAACCCTCCCCTTCGACGACGCGAGCTTTGACGCGGTAACCGCGGTCAACAGCATCTTCTACGCGGCAGACATGGCTGACGCCCTACGCGAACTCAGCCGCGTCGTACGGCCGGGCGGTCGGGTCGTTATAACCGCCTGGGGGCCGCCCGAGCGCTGCGAATTTCTGACCAGCGTGATGCCTGCAATCAGCCCGCTGATGCCGCCGCCACCGCCTGGCGCAGCAGGGGGTGGCCCGCGCGCGCTAGCAGCACCGGGAGCGCTGGCGGCCGCTCTGGAACAGGCCGGGCTCCGGCCACTGGATGAGGGCGAAGTCGCCTGCCCCTTCGCTTTCCCGAGCCCCGAGATTTCGTGGCGCGCGAACGCGAGCGCCGGCCCGAATCAGATGGCCATCAGGCACAGTGGAGAGGACGCGGTGCGCGCCGCCTTCGCAAAGGTCGACAGTGCGCATGTACGGCCGGACGGAAGCATTCACTACGAAAATATCTTCCTCTGGGCAGCCGGCAAACGGCCGTAGCAACCATCGCACCAGGCGGAGGCTGTCACACGCATCTGGCTCGCGTGTCTCGCGATGCTCACGCTGGTCAGTCCTCACACGAACGGTCACGTTACGTCTCGTCATCGTGCGCGTGATCCTCCACCAACCCGCGCAGGTCGCTGGCGGCGACCGGTTCACCGCCGCGCAGGTAGACGCGCGGCAGGCGGGCCGAGAGGGCGGTCACTGTTTCGTAGCCGATCGTGCCGCACAGCGCGGCCACCTCGTCGACGGTCATCGCGCCATCGCTCCCATCTGAGATGAGGGTCACCTCGTCCCCTTCGGCCGCATTGGGCGCATGCTCGACCTCGATTACGGTGAGGTCCATCGCTACACGACCGGCGATCGGACAGCGTACGCCATTGACCAGCGCCCAGCCCGTGTTCGACAGATGCCGCGAAATGCCGTCGCCGTAGCCGAGCGGCAGGGTCGCACAGCGCGTTGGACGTTCAGCGCGGTAGGTGCGGCCGTAAGAGACGCCCTCGCCAACTGGCAGCGTAAAGATGCGGGCAATGCGGCTCTTGAGCGTGAGGACCGGCCGGAAAGAACTCGGCACCGGCACCTCGGCCGACGGCGAGAGACCATACAGCGCGTAACCGGTACGCACCGCGGCCTGCGAACCGGGAACGGGCGGGATGATGCCTCGCAACGCGGCGGCGCTATTGGCGAAGTGCGCATACGGCACCTCGATACCGGCCGCCTGGAACTCGGCCAACGTCGACTCGAAGCGTTCCCGCTGCGTCTGCACAAACTCGTCGGCGATCTCATCGGCACCGGCACAATGGGTATACACCCCTTCCAGCGTCAGCAGCGGATCGTCCAGAATCGCTTGCGCCAGCGCCAATGCCTTTTCCCGCTCGATACCGTAGCGATGCAAGCCGGTCTCCAGCTTCAAATGGACATGCGCGCGCCGGTTCAGCTCGCGAGCTTTCTGGGATATGTCGTGTAGACAGGCAGCGGTGCCGGTGGCGACGGCGAAGCCAGCGGTGATGGCGGTGCCCAGCAACGCCCGGTTCGGCGGTCCAATGACGAGGATGCGCCCGTCGATACCATACTGGCGGAGCAGCAAGCCTTCTTCAATGCGTGCCACGACAATCCAATCGGCTCCCGCCTCCAGCGCGGTCCGGGCGCACGGCACCAGTCCGTGGCCGTAGGCGTTCGCCTTGACGACCGCCATCAGCTCGACGTCGTCGCCGATCAGCGCCCGCATGGCACGCACGTTCCCGGCATAGGCGTCGAGGTCGATCAGCGCATGCGTGCCGGCCAGGGCGGATTCCAGACGGGCTGAGAAGTCGGTTGGTTCGTTCACGGGTCCCTCAGTTCTTCTGCGTACGTACGCATAGTATTGGGGCAACACTCAGCTCCGCAACTCCTGTCATCCTGAGGCTGCGGCCGCAGGATCTCCCTCCCGTGCCCCGACGAGGACGCAGCAGGGAAACGAGGAAGAGATCCTTCGCTGCGGCTCAGTAGTCTGACCAACGTGCGTTGTCTGGTAGGGGCAGCCCCCCGTGGCTGCCTCGGTAGCCGACCGATCGGCTCGATGGCGCGCGAGCCGGGCAGCCACGGGGGGCTGCCCCTACCAGCGAACATCTCGGAAACCCGACCATACATGATGGTTCGAGTACTCAGGATGACAAGAAGACTATGTACAGACATAGTGTACGTACATATAGGTTCACCAAGGTCTCAGGAGTGAATCGCCAAAACCCGCCTGGAGCGTGAGCAGAAACAGGACGATGAAGAGGGCGAGCAGCAGGGCGAGCAGGAGCCAGTCGGGTGGGCGCATGGCGAGGTCGTAGAGCGTCGTACGACGGACCGGGGCGCCGAAGGCGCGCGCTTCCAGCGTCCAGCCGAGCTGTTCGCTCATGCGCAGCGTCGTCACCAATGACGCGATCAGAATCGGGATCATGGCGCGTGCCCGTTGCAGGCCGCGCCCTTCGAGCGCCAGCGCGCGTGACTGCTGCGCCTCCGAGACGGACTGGAAGAGCGCCGCGAAAGTCGGGATGAAGCGCAGGCCGATCGTCAGCGACATGCCGAGCTTGTACGGCATACCGAGTCGCACGAACGAGCGGACCAGCGCCCGCTGATCGGTCGTCGCCAGCCAGATGAGGACGCTGAACGAGATGGCGGCGAAGCGGAGCGCCGTCGTCGGACCGCCAAGCAGCCCTTCGGCCGTGATGCGCAGCGGGCCGAGCCGCAGCAGCTCGTGCGATCCTTCGCGCGCGAAGATCGGCCAGAGAACAGCGATCAGGATGAGAAAGGGGAGCAGCGCCCGCCAGAGTGTGCCGAGGCGCTTCCACGACACGCCGCACGCGACGAGGGCGACATGCGTCAGTACCAGCACCAGCACGAAAATCGGCAAATTGAACCAGAGCAAGAGCAGAATCGAGACGAGCACAACGTAGAGCAGCTTGACTCGTGGATCGAGCCGGTGCAGCCAGGAATGCCCCGGCACGTAGACATCGAACGTCGTGCTCATGGCTGCCCGGCCGTCCGGCTGCGGCTGAGTGTGGCAACACTCGCTACGAAATCCTCAACGGTTAGCGCCGCCGGTAGTCCGGCATCACGCAGACCGGCAGCCAGTCGTGCCACGGCCGGTGGACGGATGCCGGCGTCGTGCAGCAGATCATGGCGCGCCATCACCTCGGCGGTCGGGCCATCGGCGCGCAATACACCGCCGTTGATCACGACCATGCGCTCGGCATGTTCACCGACCAGCCGCATATCGTGGGTGATCAGCACGACCGAGCGCCCTTCGGTCACCAAATCGTGCAGCACCGTCATCAGCTGATCGGTCGCGTGCCGGTCGAGCCCGCCGGTCGGCTCATCGAGCACGAGCAGTTGCGGCCGCATGGCGTAACTGGCCGCCAGCGCGACGCGGCGACGTATCCCGCGCCCGAGCAGCATCGGGTGTCGCGCGCGCAGATCGCTCAGTTCAAAGAGGGCCAGCGCCGCCTCGACCCGCTCCTCCAGGTCGGCACCACGCACACCGAGATTACGCGGCCCAAAGCCAACCTCTTCGACGACCGACGGCAGGAAGATCTGATGATCGGGGTTCTGAAAAACGTAGCCGACGGTGTGCGCCAGCTCGCTGATCGGACGTCCGGCGGAATCACTGCCGTCTACGCGCACACAACCGCTACTCGGTCGCAACAGCCCATTAAAATGCTTGGCGAGCGTCGTCTTGCCCGAGCCGTTGGCACCGGTCAGCGCCACGAACTCGCCCGGCGCGATTGCCAGACTGACGTCGCGCAACGCCGGTGGGGAATCGTCATAGTTGAAGGAGACGTGGTCGATCTCGATCAAAGGCGTGTCAGTCATCGAGCGCGCTTCGCAGGTGCGGCCGCAACGCGCGCAGCGCCTCGTCGTGCGTCAGGAAATCGAAGTCGGTGCCAAGCTCGCTGTTCAGCCGCTGAGCCACCTCGGCCAGCTGTGGCACGGCAACACCGAGCCGCTCAAGTTCCGCCACACGGGCAAAGATCGCGTGCGGCGTCCCCTGCATGACGATCCCCCCGGCATCGAGCACGACGACGCGATCGGCGAATTGCGCCAGCAGTTCGGCATCCTGCTCCACCATCACGACCGTCAGACGCGAACCGAACTCCCGGCGCATGGCCTCGATGGCCGCAGCGACCTCAACCTTGCCGAGCGGATCGAGCTGCGCCGTCGGCTCGTCGAGCACCAGCACTTCTGGCCGCATGGCGAGCACCGCCGCGATCGCCACGCGCTGCTTCTGACCGCCCGAAAGCTGGTTGGCCGAGCGCTGCCGTTCGTTCGACATGCCGACCAGCGCCAGCGCCCAGTCGATGCGCTCGGCGATCTCGGACGGCGGCACGCCGAGGTTTTCCGGCCCGAAGGCAATCTCATCCTCAACGCTCAAGCCAACCAGATTGCTCTCGGGATCTTGAAAGACGAGTCCCACCCGTGTCGCCAGCTCCGGCACCTTGACCCGTTTCGTGTTCCAGTCGCCGATCAGCACATCGCCGCCGATTGAGCCGCCGGTCGCCTGTGGCACAAGTCCGTTCAGCGCCAGGCAGAGCGTGCTCTTGCCGCTGCCGGTCGTGCCGGTGATGCCGAGGAATTCGCCCGCCGCGATTTCCAACGAGATACCGTCGAGCGCCGTCACCGGCGCCTCACCCTCAGTCACCGGTGCGTAGCGATAGACAAAATCGCGAATGCTGATCAGGCAACCGGCCTCGTCATTCGCCTGGTTCACGCGGCGCTCTCCGTTCCAGCCCCACCTGCTGGCTCCACGCTCGGAGCCTACCCGACGACATGGCAGGCTGGCAAGAACGGTCGACATGACGCGCGCCCGGCAGCCGGAGCCGTCGGGCGCGGGCGCATCGATCAGGTCGAACTCAGGCGCGGGTCGGCTTGCTCGGCTCTTCGGTCCAGCTGCGGTTGTAGGCCCAGTTGTTGATCGGCGGGTACGCCTTGCGGATCGCCAGCACCAACGGGATGCCGATGATCGCGCCGCTCGCCACCTGCACGACGTTCAGTCCGGCATTCGTCCAGGCCGCGCCGACACCGATCTGCAGAATCGCCGACTCATAGATGAAATAGCCGACGACCACGATGGCCCCGCCGGCGATACCGGCTGCGATCATCCGGTTCAGCCCGCCGCGCCAGGCGATCAGCCCGGCGACCAGGCCCTGCAAACCATGAATGATGAAGGTGCCCGGTGCGTAATTGCCGTAGCCGGCCGCCAGGTCCGAGATCGAGGTGCCAAAGGCCGCCGCGATCACCCCAACCAGCGGTCCAAAAAGGAAGCTGGCGGCGTAGACCATGGTGTCACCCAAGTGGATATAGCCGCCGAATCCGACCGGAATCTTGGTCGCATAGGTCATCACGAAGACGACTGCGATCATCACGCCGGTAATCGCCACCAGCCGAGCATTCCACTCGAAGCTCAGCTTCTCCTTCAACGACTCCATCGCTCATCCCCCTCAAGCAACGAACGCAACCCCACCAGCCCAAACGACACCAGATAGCGCTCATTAACCGGATGTTAACCAATTCTTCAACGGCCAATGTCGGGCATCCAATTTTTGGAAGACACCGGCCAACGCCGGTCGAGCGCCACCTGAACGGCACGCATCAACCGCCCGAGGGAATCCAGGACCGTCGCCCAGAGAATTGAGTACGTCGCCTGGGACGCGTCAGCGCCGGACGCTCGCGAAGGAGACGGATGTGGCGTGCCGATGAAGGACAACTCACCGGAGGCCCGCCGGGGTGGAGCGGTCCGGCGGGCCGATTCGCCCCTTCTCGTCGGACGCCCAGGGGAGCAGTGTGGCGAGCCGATCGGCCGCTTCGCACCCGCGGCGCTCCCGGGGGAACGGATCGTGGGACCACGAACGGAGCGTCGCCTCGGCCCCGCCCGGGGATAAATGCCCGGGCTCCAACGACGAAGCCCACTGAAGGGGCGGGGTCGGGACGACGCCCCGTTCGGGGTCCACGACCCGGCTCCCCTGGGCGGGCCGCAGGCGCGAAGCGGTCAATCGGCACGCCGGACCGCTCCACCCCGGCGGAACTCCGACGACGACCCGTTTCGGGGCACGTGCTCAATTCTCCGGGCGAAGGTTTGGCAACACATCGCTTCTCGCTCGCCGCGGCCGCGCTCCGTTACCCCGCCATCAGATCGCCAGCAGCGTGAGCCCAAATAGCGTGGCGACGAGCACAACCCTGCAGAGGATGCCGAGGAGGACCGGCAGCCAGAGGCGTTCTGAGGAGTCGGGTGATGGGACGGTGACGGTGGCCGGAGGATCAATAGCAACCCGACCCTCCGGCTGCCGGGGGTGGTCGTTAGCCACGCTGCTCGTAAAGCTGGCGGGTGAGGAGCGCCTGGCCGATGTGCTCGCGGCTATGCTCGACTGCGTGGAAGATCCACCAGCTGCCGAGGTTGTTGCGGCCAAGCCGGTCGCCGGCCGGCGAGTGCTTCGTCGCCAGCGCTTCGAGCGTCAGCTTGTCGATACGCGACATGACGTTCGACTCGACGGTGTTGACCAGCTTCAAGAGCGAGGCCGGGTCTTGCGTCACGCGGAATTCGGCGTCGCGGTCGCGCTCGAACGATTCACCGGCGACCGTTGCCGTCATCGAGTTCTCGGCGCCAAGCAGGTGGGTATAGAGCACCGCGATCGAGTTCATCTCCGGCCCCGGCGACCAGTTAACGGCATCCGCGTCGAGGCCATCGAGCGTCTCGCGCAGCGTGTTGAACTGATCGGTCATGATCTGCTGCAGTCCCTCGCGAATGCCCTGAATCTCATCAGCCATTGACTTCCTTCTACCTTCCCTGCGTACGTACGCACCTTCTCGCGTCCATCGCGCTATGGTTCCAGCAACGGCTCGCGCAGCGCACGATAGCTCTCGTAGCGACCGGCGTCGATCGCACCCGCCATAACCGCCGCCCGCACCGCGCATTCCGGCTCGTCCAAATGGGTGCAATCGCTATAGTAGCACTTGTCTAGATAAGGGCGAAACTCCGGGAAATAATGGTCGAGCTGGCTGAAATCTATGCCCCAGAAGCCAAGCTGGCGGATGCCCGGTGTATCGGCGATGTAGGTATCGTCACCGAGCGGCATCAGCGTCGTCCAGGTTGTCGTATGCCGGCCCTTGCCAGTCGCATCGCTGATGGCGCCGGTGCGCTCGTCCAGATCGGGAACCAACGCGTTGATCAGGCTTGACTTGCCGACGCCCGATGGGCCGGCGAAGGCCGTCACCTTACCGTGCAAGAACGCCTTGATCTCGTTGACACCTTGCTGCGTACGTACGCTCGTTTCAAAGACCGGATAACCGGCCGCCCGATAGGGCGCGAAGCGTTGCCGCAGCTCGCCGCTCGGGTCGAGATCGATCTTGTTGGCGCAGACAGCGCCCCGGATACCGCGCGCCTCGGCGATGATCAGGAAGCGATCGAGCATGCGCGGATGCGGCTCCGGCTGGGCCACGGCGAAGACGACGATCAGCTGATCGGTATTGGCCAGGATCACCTGCTCGACGTCGTCGGTGCCACGCGCCAGCCGCGAGAGCGCCCGCTCGCGGGGCCAGACTTTCTCGATAACTCCTTCGCCCTGTGAAGTCGCCAGCACCTGCACCCGATCACCAACCGCGACCGGTGTCGTGCCGCGCCGCTCGCGCTTCACGGTCGCCCGCGCCGTACAGCGCAGCACGCCCACCGGCGTTTGCACATCGTAATACTGTCCATAGTTACGGATGACGATATTCGGTGGGCGATCCAAACGGAACTCCGCCCGGCGACGCGATGGGCGCGCGCGGGTCATGGGAAAAAACGAGCCAACGATGGAGGTGAGTGTAGCACGCTCAGCGTTTGACCGAACGGCGGACGTCGTCCTACTGGCGCGTCGACACGCGGCCGTCACGAGGCAACGGTCATAGTGATCGGGAACGATGGCGGCGCCGAACCGACGCCGACGAAACGATTGTGGCCCCGAGCGTCGGCTTCGCCCGCCCGTCCGCTCAGCGCCGTCCGAATCCAGCTTCGCGGGCGCGGATGATCGCTTCAGCGCGGTCGGTCACCTGGAGTTTCGCGAAGATGGTCGAGGCGTAGTTGGCGACGGTCTTGGGACTGAGATCGAGCTGGCGGGCGATCTGGCCGTTGGCACGACCGGCCGCCATCAGGTCGAGGATTTCGCGCTCGCGCTCCGTGA
>ERZ778018.1537-NODE-1537-length-18077-cov-4.806015_pt1 | contig 18077 bp, 15 predicted proteins | sample MGYA00375748_ERZ778018 | MGnify/ENA primary metagenome ERZ778018 (study PRJEB29350, sample SAMN05509839) | bioreactor metagenome | biome: bioreactor; material: wastewater | place: South Africa: University of Cape Town | collected 2014-04-22 ... | reverse complement strand
TTCGATGACCTTGCCATCTTTGAGCAACTCACCGGCATAAGGACGAATGGTGATGACATCCCCGGTTTCCAGCTGATCCACATTTACTTCGATGGGCAACGCGCCCGAATCTTCAGCCGTATTGAAGAAAATCGGCGCGATCTTGCTGCCCAGAACCACGCCGCCGGTGCGCTTGTTGGGCACATGCGGAATATCGCGCCCCATCGCCCATTGCACGGAGTTGATGGCCGATTTGCGCGAGGAACCCGTGCCGACCACATCACCCACATAAGCGACCGGATGGCCTTTTTCTTTCAAGGTAACGATATTACTCAGGCCATCGGCCATTTTGCTGTTGAGCATTGCGAGCGCATGCAAGGGGATATCCGGCCGACTCCATGCCTCCTGTGCGGGCGAGAGGTCATCGGTGTTGGTTTCGCCCGGTACTTTGAAGACCGTCACGGTTAGTTCTTCGGCCAATTCGGGCTTATTCAAGAACCATTCGGCAGCCGCCCAGGACTCAATCACCGCTTTGGCGCGCGCATTGCCCGCCCGCATTTTATCTTCCACATCTCGAAAAGCATCGTAGATCAATACGGTGCCTTTAAGTGCCGCCACCGCTGCGTCGCCCACCACATCATCGTCCAGCATCGCCACGAGTGGATCGATGTTGTACCCGCCAATCATGGTGCCGAGCCATTTGACTGCTTGCACTCGGTCAATCAACGGTGAATGGGCCTTACCGTTAGCGACATCGGCCAGAAACGCCGCCTTAACATAGGCTGCCTCATCGACGCCCGGCGGAACGCAATCGGTCAACAGATGCATTAGAAACGCTGTGTCTTCTCCCGCTGGCGGTCTCTTGATCAGCTCGATCAACGCCGCGGTTTGCACCGCATTGAGGGCTTTTGGCGGAATTCCCTGCTGGGCACGTTCGTGTTGATGGCTGCGATAGGCTTCTAGCATGGTGGTTTCCTCAAATTCAAATGTATTTCAAAAAAAGTCAGGAGCCTGTGATTAGAGCCGCGTCAACGACCCACATCATGGGCGACCTGTAAAAGAAAGATCAGAATATCGATCGCGCCTCTGTGTGATCGCCAAAGCAATCACCTGAGCCAAAAAACGGTATTGGAGCAATCTGTGCATCCCCATCTTCCTAGGTTAATCTGATTGTCTGGTTTTACCTTCATGGGCGCAAATGATTCTCACCCCATGAGGAAAAACCCAATATTTGCACTACTTTATTGCAGGGCAATCTTCAAAAAAACACAAATAACCAATTAATAAACAACAGGTTGAAAAATAAAACAACCGTGATGGTATTTATGCGCCAAAAATAGGCACGTGTTAACCGCCAACAAATTGCGGCAGATGTCGCTCCAGCCATTGTAAAGCAATGATCGGAGCCGCTGAACAGATGACCCCGGAATCAACCCGAGCCAAAGCTTCATCCAGCGACATGGTATGCAACTTGATGTCTTCATGCTCTTCGGGCAAGCCAAAAAACGTATTAGTCGGAGCCTTGTCGATCAGGGCAAGAAACAAATAGATGCTCTCCGTGGTGCCTCCGGGGCTGACCCAATAGCGCGTAATCGGTATCAGTTTCAGGGGCTCAAGACCGGCTTCTTCTGCCATTTCTCGGCGTGCGACCGATTCAACAATTTCGTTGGGCTCGATCATGCCAGCAACTATTTCAGTCAGCCAAGGCCCACTCGGCGCTTCGAATGCACCGGGCCTGAACTGTTCAATCAAAACAACTTCACACCGTTTGGGATCAAAGGGAAGAACCGCTACGGCGTGGCCACGCTCGAACATCTCCCGGCTGATTTCAGGCGACCAACCACCGTCATAACGCTCGAAGCGAAGACGATAGCGGTTCAACGCAAAAAAACCACGGTACAAAGGTTCTATATTCAGTAATTCGTACTGCATCGTTATCCTGACTGATTAAATTTAGGACCGGGCGGGTTATGCTGACTTAAGCTCAATGGTCTATTACAGCCAAACGGAAAAGCAGAAGGTGCCCAATGCCCACATCCTTGATTCAACTGCTGGAACCCCTGATCGGTAGCACGCTGACGATTGACCACCGCCGCGGAACGGTGATTGATATCTTAGAAGATCCGCCCTCACTGGTCATGAGCAGCTCCGAATCACAGGAAGAAATTCGCCTCGATCACCTGGGGAGACCTCAAGAAACCACCGTTCCCAGTTGGACAGTGAGCCTGTTCAGCAAATCCGGAAACGCCCTGCATCCGGATTTACAAAGACAACTCCATCCTGATCTTGCAATCAAGGCGCATGAATTTCTTAATAACAAAGATTAGAAACCCGCACTAAGCGCTCGAATTGCATCATCAATTTCCTGGTCAATCAGGCTCACGCTCAAATCGAGACCCAATTTTTCAGCAGCAGGAATTGGCTTGCCATCCGGTGTTTCGGTCAAACCTTTCGCTTGAGCGATCGCCGCGATAACCACATCGGCATGATTGGCAGGTCCCTCGTGCGTATAGTTGAGGTTATTCGCTTCTCGCACCACGTCTTCATACATCGGCGGGAAATCCCAGGCCTGGACAATCTTGGCGCCCAGCCGTGGTTGCAGGTTCATCACCAGTTCGTTTAACAGAGCCGGCGCCTCCTGTAACTTGGGAATATCCTCAGCGACCACTATCACCGGGATTCCCCCTACGCCGTGAAGCAATCCGGCCAGCAATGCCTGATCGACATCAAGCTTGGTGTATTCCCTGGCAATACGGTGTGCTAAAGCCGCAATCTGGGCAGAGAATGACCAATGCTCCTGCATCGCCTTCTTGATAACTGCATGATTGGCTTTGAAAAGCTGTTGAGTGGATAACGATACGATCAACTGGCTGACTGTGCGCATGCCAAGGCGTGTTATGACTTGATGTAGCCCGTCAATCTTCTGTACGTCCCGATACATTGCGCTGTTCGCAACCTGAATCAGGCGTGCGGCAATGGCTGGATCCTGTGCGACCACATCCACCAGATCTTGAATCGTGCTGTCCGGTTGCTCAGCCACACGCCTTGAGCGGATAGCAACATCCGGGAGTACGGGAAGCGCAATGCCCTTCTCCATGATTTTATTGATGATGGCCTGTTCCAATGCAGGATTAACCATTTCAAGCTCCTTTTTATAACTGGCGACTCAATGACGCCAGTAATCAGTTATTCACTGCTGGGTTCTTTTGGCAAAAACATAAAAACGCTTAGGCCAATCGGGTGTATTTGATCCGTTTGGGTTGATCGGCATCCGAGCCCAACCGCTTGTGTCGATCCGCTTCGTAATCTTGGAAATTCCCCTGGAAGAACACCACAGAGCCATCGTCCTCGAACGCAAGAATGTGTGTCGCGATTCTGTCAAGGAACCAACGGTCGTGCGAAATGACCAGCGCAGAACCCGGGAAATCGAGGATCGCCTGCTCCAGCGCCCGCAAGGTTTCGATATCGAGGTCGTTGGTTGGTTCATCAAGCAGGAGCACGTTGCCGCCGGACTTGAGCAACTTGGCCAGATGGACGCGATTGCGCTCACCGCCGGACAAGTCCTTCATGAACTTTTGCTGATCCTGCCCTTTGAAATTAAACCGACCAAGGTAAGCGCGCGAAGGCATCTCGTATTTGCCGACCGTGATGTTGTCATAACCGCCGGAAATCTCTTCCCAGACGGTCTTGTTATTTTCAAGATCCTCACGACCCTGCGCCACATAAGAAATTTGTACCGATTCACCGATGGAGATTTCACCGTCATCTGGTTTCTCCTCGCCAATCAGCATCTTGAACAGCGTTGATTTACCCACGCCATTGGGACCGATGATGCCGACGATCCCGCCCTTGGGCACAGAAAACGACAAACCTTGATACAACACACGATCACCAAATTGTTTGGACAGATTGGTGACGTCAATCACCTTGTCGCCCAAACGAGGTCCTGGCGGAATGTAAATCTCGTTGGTTTCCGAGCGCTTCTGGAATTCTTCTGATTGAAGCTCTTCGAACCGGGCCAGACGCGCCTTGGATTTGGCCTGACGCCCCTTGGGATTCTGCCGAACCCATTCGAGCTCCTGCTCCATCGCCTTGCGCTTGGCCGATTCGGTTTTCTCTTCCTGTGCCAGTCGCTTTTCCTTGCTGTCGAGCCATTGAGAGTAGTTACCCTCGAACGGGATGCCCTGACCGCGGTCAAGTTCGAGAATCCAGCCGGCCACGTTATCGAGGAAGTATCGATCGTGGGTTACTGCAACCACAGTCCCGTTGAATTCCTGCAAAAAGCGCTCAAGCCAGGCAACGGATTCCGCATCCAGATGGTTGGTCGGTTCATCGAGAATCAGCATATCCGGGTTGGAAAGCAGCAAGCGGCAGAGCGCCACGCGACGGCGTTCACCGCCGGAAAGCTTCGCGACATCTGCATCCCAAGGCGGCAGACGCAGCGCATCGGCGGCGATCTCGAGTTTACGATCCAGATCCCAACCACCGGCAGCATCGATTTTGTCTTGCAATTCGGCCTGTTCAGCCAGTAATGCATCAAAGTCGGCGTCCGGGTTGGCAAACTCATTGCTTACTTCATTGAAGCGTTCAAGCAACCGCGCAGTTTCACCCGCGCCGTCCATGACATTGCCGCGCACGTCCTTGGCGGGGTCGAGGTCAGGCTCCTGCTTGAGATAGCCGATTTGAATACCGGGTTGAGGGCGCGCTTCACCAACGATGTCCTGATCGACACCGGCCATGATGCGGAGCAAAGTAGACTTGCCCGCACCGTTGTAACCCAATACGCCGATTTTGGCGCCCGGGAAGAAATTAAGGTAAATGTCTTTGAGAATAAATTTTTTCGGAGGGACGAGTTTGCCGACCCCATTCATGGTGAAGATATATTGCGCCATACGACCTTTGGTTTTGAGAGTAAAATGTACGGGTATTATCAATCAGATCGAGGTAAGGATGCCAGTACCACCGACAAGCCCGCCCATCAGAAAGCATGCATCCACCATTTGCGGGCTACTTATTCTGCTGATTACCGGGCTGGCTTTCGTACCCGCACAGGCAGCAACGCCTCCGGAACTTCATGTGTTAATCGACGTTTCCGGCAGCATGAAGCAAACCGACCCAAACAATCTAAGACGCCCCGCCTTGCGCTTACTGGGTGATTTGCTGCCACCTTCCGCACAAATTGGCATCTGGTTTTTCGGCGACAAGATCAGCCCCATGCTAAAAACTGCCAGTGCTGATCCAAAGGTAAAGGAACGCGTCCGACAAACCGCCAAAAAAATCCGTTCCAACGAACCCTTTACCGATATTCCCGCCGCACTGACCGCGGCTGCAGCTACCTGGAACGATGGTACGGACCGCAACATTCTGCTGCTGTCCGATGGCATGGTTGATATATCACCGGACAAGTCCATCAATGTTCGAGCCCAAGAAGAACTTTTGCAGAAACTCGTGCCGCAACTCAGGGCCGAACATATTCGCGTGCACACGATCGCCTTGTCCAAAGATGCCGACAGTAAGCTGCTTTCCCAGATTGCAGCCGACACGGGCGGCATTTTTGTCGAAGCAGACTCGGCCGACGCATTGCAACGCGCTTTTCTCAAGATATTCGAAGCGGCTGCCCCACGTGACGGCCTTCCGCTGAAAGACAACAAGTTTCAGGTGGATAGCGCCGTCAAAGAACTGACCATTCTCGCGTTCAGAGACAAACCGGAAGAACAGACCAAACTCAAGCTACCCGATGGTCAAATCGTTGACACCCAAGGCAGCAAATCCAAAACGGGTTGGCGTTGGGATGACAGTGGCGGCCGTGATCTGGTTACCATCGAAAATCCGCCGGCCGGAGCGTGGCAGATAATCGGCGGACTCGATCCGGACAACCGAGCGCTGATCATCACTGATCTCAAACTTCACCTGACGCCCTTGCCGACGCGTATCTACCCGGGGGAACGGATCGATGGCGCGCTGATGCTGACCAATCATGATCAACCGATCACCAAGGCCGCATTAACGCAGACAATCAACGCAACGATCGATGAACAAAAAGGAAGCGAACTGATTCAGTCGATCAAACTTAATGATCAGGGCGCAGACCCGGACATTATCGGCGGTGATGGAAAATTCAACTATCAGCTCCATCTGATTGATCCTGCGGGTATTTACAGCCTGGTCGCCACGGCAAGCAGCCCGACCTTCCAACGTGATTGGCGCCAGAATTTTGCTATGGCACCGTTGCCACCAGTGCAACTCAAACTCGTTTCATCCGTAGTCGAAGTATCACCAGCCGAATCTTCGAATAGCCCGGATGGACACCCCGCCCAACCCGTCAAAAAGACCCTGCGTCAGATTCAAGTCACTCAGGATCCCACGGTACTTGAACCTAATACGGCCAAATTAATCGGACAATGGCAATGCGAACGGCCCCATTCAAATAAGCCCGATGCAAATAAACCCGATTCAAATAAATATGGCGCGCCCATACCCATCGAATGGCATTTAACCGACACCAGCATGATGTTCCCTGCGCCCGATGAGACGACGGCAGACTGTGTGCTGAACGCTGTGCTTAAAGCAAAACTGACGACGCACAGAGACATCGATCTGGTGCTTGAACCATTCAAGCTACCCGCGCTATCTCACCCCATGCCACAACCCAAGCAGGCAGAACCTGTCCAACAGGCGCAAGAGGGTGCTTCGGGTAGGACCAACTGGATGCTCATCATCGTTATCAATGCCGTGGCGCTGCTCCTGATCGGACTGGGGACATGGCTTTGGAAACGAAAAGTGAAACGTACACACCGCCAACTGCTTGAAGAGGCACAATCAGTATGACAACGACAGCCGCGACACACGCTGTGTTCACACAAAACTGGGCTATTCTGGCAACGGAGGCTGCTGTCGTTTTATTGGTTTTTGCTCTGGGCATTGGTTTAATCAGTTGGCTTGGTCGCCGCAAACGGATCAATGCGGCCCGAGCGCTTCTCGAAGATCGGGATGAGTTGGCGGACACGGCCGCCACAACGTTTCATACCCATGTTCAAGCGCTGGCAACCGGCAAGACACTGACCCCCGATGAGCTTGACGATTACGAGCAGCGTAGCCTTCAAGTGGTCAACGAACTGGTGGAACCCTGGCTCGAACCGTCTGCGGAAAACTTGCGCTATGCCGTGCGTCAAATTATGACGATACGACATAACGACCTACACCAAATTGCGGCCATATTCCGCCAGCAGCAAGCGGCTGAACCCATTTCCGACAATTCGGCAAACGCACCACAAATTCAGCAGTTACAAACCGAGCTCGCGGCCAGCCAGAAAGCCGAGGCAGAACGGTCGGCCCAACTCGCTGAAGCATTGAAATCGGTAAGCATCATTGTTGGTGAATACGGGAGAAAATTCGGTGTCGAAGCCGATTATCGCGTTCCACAGATCTTGCGTGCGCTGATTTATCTTCAATCCATTGATAAGGGCATGAATCAGAAGGAAGCCTCGGATGCGGCTGATGCCAGCATGGACAGTGGCATTGATGTGTTTGATGAAGAGAATTTGGCTGACGAAAGTGTGAAAGCCACTCCGACAACACCTGCCACCGATCCTGTATCAGCGTCATCTTCGGAACCCAAGGCGGTTCACAAGCCGGAATCCAAGCCGGCTCCCAAGGCCCCTGAGAATGAACCTCAAGTTGCAGACGCCACTGCAAGCACAGCCCAAACAGAAATTGGAAAACAAACGGCATCCACGAAGGAAACTGTAACCGCTCCAGATAAACAACCGGAAAAACCGAAGATTGTTGATCTTGCAGAAACTAGCAGCGAACCAAAATCAGATGAGATTAAATCTGTCGAAAAGGTTGGCACAGAAGAACACGAAACCACGGAAGAACAAATAGATCTGGATGCTGTTGAGCTTCCGGAAAATGCGCCAGATAACACGGAGTTCAACCTTGATCTGGATGACATCGATGCGCTACTGGACGCAGAAATCAGCCGCCAGCAGGAAAAGGCGACCACACCAACCACACTCCCCAATCTGGATGACGACGAGCTCGATTTAAGCAAAAAACCTTAAGGAAGCTCTGAATAATTCCATCCTGGAATCCTCAGAGCACGCAAAGCAAAAGGCGTGACTTTTGCTTTGCTTCATTTTCAATCACGTACGTGATTGAAAATGGCGGCACGTCCTTGTGCCGCAAGGAACCTCTGAATTAATCAGAAGTTCCTTAACATCAGAATCATTACAACCTGGAACTCAATAGGCTTAATGTCTAAAGTAGTTAGGCAGGCAATTAAATAAGGGACCATCTCATGTTCGATCATCACCTTCACCGATCCAGACAACAGCGACTAATCCCGTTCTGGGCCAGTATGCTCCTAACATTGTTCATTTTTAATGCGCCAATATATGCGCAAACGGCAACCGCGGCGCAAGATCGAGTGGTTGCCCAAAATCTGATGAACGATCTTGCCGATTCCAGCTGGATACAAGATGGCACCGGATCAAAGATTGTTTATCTATTTTTTGATCCAAACTGCCCGTACTGTCATCACGTGTTCGATTCGTTGATGAATATCCGAAAAGACAGCCCCGATCTGCAATTTCGCTGGATACCGTTGGGCATGCTGGGCAGCAATTCGACGACCAAGGCGGCAGCCATTATTCAGGCGCCCGATCCGCTCAAGGCTTTTATGACGAATGAGAAGAATTATGGTTTTCTCAATTCGGATACCGGTGGCGGCATTCCACCCGCCAAGCAGGTGGATGCAGAATCGCAAACCATCCTGGATGAAAACCTTTCGATTTTGCAGGGGCAGAATTTGTACGGCATCCCCGTGGTGGTGTTTCAAGCCGATGATGGCAAACCCTTCTATTTCTCAGGTCAGCGCAGTGAGGCTCAGTTAAGGGAAATTCTGGCACATGTAGTAGCCGGCAGCTTTGGTGGCGGGCAACCAATTAAAGGTCAGCAGAATAAATAGTTTCATTTGTTTCAGTTATTTCAAAAAAAGAAAGCCCGAATTGATCGGGCTTTTTTACGTTATGTCACCTTACGTGCTGCGACACTTCACTCATGAATGAAATCAGAGTGACTTTTTGCAGAAGTACCAGTCAACACATTCGTATTCACCGCTATTCATACGCGCTTCAGCCTCTTGTGCCGTTGCTGGTGGTGGCACGATAACCTTGTCGCCTGGCTGCCAGCCTTCAGGAGTGGCTACGCCATATTTGGTTGAGGTTTGCAACGCTTTTACCAGACGAAGAATTTCCGGAATCGAACGACCGTTACTCATCGGGTAATAAAGCATGGCACGCAAGGTACCTTCCGGATCGATCACAAAAGTGGCACGAACCGCTTGAGTATCCGAAGCGCCCGGGTGCACCATTCCGAACATGCTGGCGACGTTCATCGAAAGATCGGCAATGATCGGGAAGGTAATTTCCACGCCAAACTTCTCTTTGATGTTGCGCTCCCAGGCAATGTGAGAGTAATTGCTGTCAATCGACAGGCCCAACAAATCGCAGTTGATCGCATTGAAATCAGGCGCGGCTTTGGCAAACGCCATGAATTCAGTGGAGCAAACCGGGGTAAAATCTGCAGGGTGTGAGAACAAAACCAGCCACTTGCCTTCGTAATCTTTGAGGGTTTTACGACCGTGGGTTGTGGGGGCGTCAAACTCAGGTGCGCGCTCGTTCAAACGGGGTAAAGAAATGGAAACATCACTCATGGTCAATTCTCCTGGTTGGTCGATACATTGAGTCAAACGATTCATTTGCCTGATGGCATCGTTCTACAGCCGTGCTGTGGAATTAAATTTACCAATGGAAGATAAATAAATAAAATGAAATCTTCCTATCAAATCGATAGATTTAAACTATCTATCTTTGTAAATCGATTAAAACACAACTGTCTTTCAGAGTGATTACACGATCAATGGTTCCGTTTTTAATCGCACGGCGAAATGCTTCCAGACATCCGCTTCGATTGCTTCGGCCAGTTGAAGGATTTGCTTGCCATTGGCACCACCTCGATTAATCAGTACCAAAGCATGACGGTCATAAACGCCGGCGGCACCAAATAAGCGCCCGCGCCATCCCGCTTGTTCAATCAGCCATCCGGCAGAAAGTTTGACGGAATCGGAATCATCCAGTGCGTAGAGCGGGAAATCGGGCCATTTAGTCTTCAGCATGTTGGCGTGCTGCATAGATACAATTGGGTTCTGAAAAAAACTCCCCAAACTTCCGGGGAGCGGTTGGCGCCAATCGGGGAGCTTTTTTCGTCGCACTCGGGTCACGATTTCGGCCATATCAATGGCAACAAGTGAAGTTATGGGTTTTTTTTCCGTCTTTGAGTATGCCTCGGCCTCATCGACCAGACCCGGATATGCAAATTTCGGCCAATCTGCCGGCGGTTTTTTGTGCAAACGAACCCAAACGCGCAGGACCAACCATCGATTCGGTTCCGACTTGAACCGACTGTTGCGATAGCTTAGATGGCATTGTTCGGCCGTCCAGCGAAGTCGTACTTGTTCCCTGCGATCCCAAACCTCGACGGATTCAAGCACATCAGACAACTGCATGCCGTAGGCGCCTACGTTCTGGATCGGCGCGGCCCCAACCGTGCCCGGAATTTCTGCAAGTCGCTCCAGCCCATACCAACCCTGTGCGGCGGTCAAACGAACCCAATCATCAAGGCCCAAGCCCGCTTCGGCGAACGCCAGTACGGTCTCACCCTCATCAACGAAACCATGCTCAGCCGCTATGATAGCCACTACTTTACCGATACGCTCCGTCACAAACAGGATGTTACTCCCGCCGCCAACGACCAGTGTTTCCGTATCGGCAAGCCATGTCTCGCACAATTCGGGGTTAGCCAAAGCGTGCTCAATATGATTGATTTGCAAGAACTGATCTGCGAGAGCGTCGACCCGCATGGTGTTGCCAACGGGTTCATCGGTACGAAGATTAAATCCCAAGTTCACAAAATAACCCTATATGCTCATTTTGCATCGGCAGCGGCGGTAGATTGTCGTTCCAGCACTTGAATAATGGATTCAACGACGATGTTGGGCTGATTGAATGGTGCATGATCCAAATTGATCATCTCTTGGGTGGCCCAACGGGTGGAGATAACGCCGATACTGCTCGCCGAATCATTGGGACACAAGCACAGCCCCGGTCGACCAAGCGCTGCGGCAAGCCAAGCACTGGCGTTCAACCCGGTCAAAATATAATGCGCCGTCGCAATTTTTGACCAGTTTTTAAGCAATCGCTGAGCCGAATTAAACCCACGTTCTTCTTCAAGATAAATCACTCGTAATGGCGTTTCAGCGATTCGTTCTCTAAATTGCTGAAAAAATTCAGAATCCCATGGGAGTGCGCTCACGTCGACAATCAAATCAGCCGCTGTGTTGCCTTCCGCCTGATTTGCGTCAACGGGTGAGGTCAGAAAACCGTAATTTGGAGCGAGATCATGGAGGGAGTAGTTCAGTGCAGCTGCAAACAAAACCCGTATGGACTGGAGCAGGTGAAGTTCGGGCGGAAGCGGGAAAACCGACGAATAATCACTGTCTCGACTGGGTTCCGATAGATCGGCGATACCAACCCGACGCCAATTTACAAGGCGTGAGAATGCGCGTGTTTGCGTAGTACCAAACGGGTCAATCACGACATCCGGTGTGGGGAGCAACGCTGCACAGGCCAACTTGACGTCACGCCGTGCCGACCAACCAGAAGGATGCCAGCGCGATAGGGACAGTCCTTTCTCGTCCATCACCACTTTACCGGTTACAGCCGGATGCGCCTTTATGCACCGAATGATTTCAGGCGTACCGGCAACCGTTATTTTCAACCCGGGAATCGCATCTTGCGCGTCCGTAAACGCAGCCCATACGGGCAAACTACGCAGGGGATCAGAATCCAAACAAACTAGAATATGCATCCTTATAAACACCGTCCATTAGGGGCCGAAAGCTGTTTACGGGTTTTGTTGTGGAATGCGTCTATCACCTTTCACATCGCCTCAACGGCCTTTTATCGAGTCCTCATGCTAAACTTCGCGGCCAGGTTTTCCTAGAAATTTATCTGGACTTTTATCTCGGAACTATTGCGTTTTATGACACTTCAAGCTCCTCGTCGCATCTTGGTGACATCTGCCCTGCCCTATGCCAATGGCCCGCTTCACTTGGGGCACATCATCGAAACCATCCAGACGGATATTTGGGTGCGCGCACAAAAACTGTTTGGCAATGAATGCCGCCATCTGTGTGCGGACGATACGCATGGCACGCCCATCATGCTCAAGGCGCAGCAAGAGGGAATCACGCCGGAAGAGCTCATTACGCGCATAGGTAATAGTCACAAAGCCGATTTTGCTGATTTCATGATTGGCTTCGACATATTTCACAGTACGCATTCCGAAGAAAACCGGCGTATGGCCAGTGAAATTTTCAAGCGGCTTGACGCACGTGGCTTGATCAGTCGCAAAACCATCAAGCAAGCCTATGATCCGGAAAAGGAAATGTTCCTGCCCGATCGCTTCATCAAGGGTGAGTGCCCCAAGTGCGGCGCCTTGGACCAGTACGGTGACAACTGCGAGAAATGTGGCGCTACTTACAGCCCGACTGAACTGAAGAATCCGCGCTCGGTGCTTTCCGGTGCAACACCCGTCGAACGCGATTCCGAACACTATTTCTTCGACCTGCCGAAAATGCAAGATCGGCTCAAACAATGGTTGAGCGAGGACCGTGTACAGCCCGCCATTCGCGCAAAACTGCAGGAATGGTTTGATAGCGGCCTGCAGGCCTGGGATATTTCACGGGATGCGCCCTATTTCGGCTTTGAGATACCCGGCGCACCCGGCAAATTCTTTTATGTCTGGCTGGATGCGCCCATCGGCTATATCGGCGCATTTCTGAAACTGGCCGAATCGACAGGGCTTGATTTCGACGAATATTGGGGCGAAAACGCCCAAACCGAACTCATCCATTTTATCGGCAAGGATATCGCCTACTTCCACACGCTATTCTGGCCCGCCACGCTCATGGGCGCTGGGTTGCGCACGCCGACAGCCGTGTACGCCCATGGCTTTTTGACCCTCAACGGCGAAAAAATGAGCAAGTCGCGCGGCACATTCATCCAGGCCCGCACCTATCTCAACCACCTCGACCCGCAGGCCCTGCGCTACTATTTTGCGGCCAAGCTCAGCAGCGGTATCGACGACATCGATCTCTCGCTCGAAGATTTCCGGCTGCGCGTCAACTCGGATCTGGTCGGCAAGGTCGTCAACATTGCCAGCCGTTGCGCCGGTTTCATTCACAAGCAGTTCAATAGTGAGTTGAGTGCCGAACTTGCCCACAGCGAACTCCACGAACAACTCGTGGCCGCCGCCGAATCCATCAAGACACGCTATGAGCGCCGTGAAACCGGTCAAGCCATGCGCGAAATCATGGCGCTGGCTGACTTGGTGAATCAATACATCGATGAGAAAAAACCCTGGGCCATGGCCAAGTCGCCCGACTCGCTTGCCGCCGTTCAAGGTGTGTGTACCGATGGCCTGAATGCCTTTCGCATCTTGATGACCTACCTCACGCCCGTTCTGCCGGCCATGAGTGCCAAGGCGGCACAATTCCTGAACCTGGCTGAATTCCGTTGGTCGGATCTTGCACGTCCGATGGTTGGGCACAAGATCAACGCCTTTGAACCGCTGATGACGCGTATCGAACAGACAGCCATCGATGCGCTGATCAAAGCGACACAAGAAGAAGCGCAAGCAATGAACCAAGCGAACACCACGCCACCCACAGAATTGAAAGCACCGCGTTCCGAAATTGAACCGATTGCGGAAGAAATCACCATCGACCAATTCACGGCCGTGGATTTGCGCGTGGCAGAAATCGTCAACGCAGAGCACGTCGAAGGTGCAGCGAAATTGTTACGATTGACGCTGGATATCGGTGAGGAGAAAACCCGCCAGGTGTTCGCCGGAATCAAATCAGCCTATGATCCTACCACCCTCGTTGGCCGCCATACCGTCATGGTCGCCAACCTGAAACCTCGTCAAATGAAGTTCGGTTTGTCGGAGGGCATGGTGCTGGCTGCGGGCGATGGCAAAGGCGGGCTATTCATTTTGTCACCCGACGAAGGCGCGACCGCAGGCATGCGTGTGAAATAGTTCTCAAGTTGTAGGCACGAGAAAACCGCCAATTGGCGGTTTTTTTTTGGAAGAACGAATCTGTTAGCTCTTACTTTGAGGTGACTTTGATTCCAACTTGGTATCCTCAGGTGAATGAGGCTGTGTCGGAATACGAGGATCATCGTCATCCATCAGAATACGGTGGGCGGGACCTTCCAAATCTTCGTATTGATTGTTCTTGATCGCCCAGAATGCAGCCCAGACCAAGATCCCGGCAACCACCATACTCAACGGAACAAATAAATATAAAACAGTCATCAGGAAACCTCTGAACACGATCACGGCAATAGTTTGTGCTTACTGCCTGCTTTTACGTTTGAGCCTACGCTAAAAAGACAAGTTCCGCATCCTGCAAACAAAAAGCCTGCAATAAGCAGGCTCCAGCTATCAGGGCGTTGGGATCGACCCAAACCACCCGAAGATCGTCATCCGTTATTACTGCACCGTACCGGTACGCGCGCCAAAGCCTGAGGATTGACCGTGACGTAAGGCGGCGATGCGTTCGTCAAGCGGTGGATGCGACATGAACAAGCGCCCAAATGAACCGCGGTGACCTGAAATGCCGAACGCAGTCATCTGCGAGGGCAATTGAGCAGGCGTGTCGTAATTCAACTTTAATCGCTCAAGCGCCGAGATCATCTTCTGACGGCTGGCAAAGCGAGCGCCTGCCTCATCTGCACGGAACTCACGCTGGCGGGAGAACCACATCACAATGATACTTGCCAGAATCCCGAAGATGATCTCAGCCACGATCGTGGTCACATAAAAGCCGATACCCGGACCATCACCCTGATTCTTGAGCAGAACGCGATCGACAAAATAACCGACGATACGCGCGAAGAAGATAACAAACGTGTTCACCACACCTTGAATGAGGGTCAAGGTAATCATATCGCCATTTGCCACGTGGCCAATCTCATGGCCCAATACGGCTTCTGCCTCATCACGCGTCATGTTGGCAAGCAAGCCGGTGGACACCGCGACCAGCGCGTTGTTTCTGCTCGCACCCGTGGCGAATGCGTTGATCTCCGGTGAGTCGTAAATCGCGACTTCCGGCATGCCGATTCCAGCCATCTTTGCTTGGCGCTCAACGGTTTGCATTAACCAGCGTTCAGCCTCATTGCGCGGTTGCTCAATCACCTCGGCTCCTACACTGCGCTTAGCCATCCACTTGGACATCATCAGCGAAATCAGGGAACCCCCAAAACCGAATACCGCGGCCAGTACAAGAGTGGAGCCATAATTGATGCCATTCTTATCCATCGTCACGCCAAGGCCGAATACCTTGGAAATTACAAACCAGGCGACGGACAGGATCACCATGACAGCCAGGTTGGTCAGTAAAAACAGAATAATTCGTTTCATGGCAGGAATTCGTTCTCCAAAAAAGTTAAAGCAAGTTCGGTTCATTCAGAACCTGATGCTTATGATCAATACTCTAACTTAAAGTTTGGTTCATTTGATTTTTTTCAAGTAGCTTTGCATATCATCTTCTGATGCAGCAACTGGGGCACGGGCCAAGTGTTTCGGGCGTCTCACTCAAGACAGTCGTCCAGTTTTGAGATAGACGACCAATCTTGCCTCTTGCTCAAGATCAGCCCATGTTTGTCGTTCGGATCGTGGCTGCGAGAACAACGGGAGGTTTTTCAAGAGAGTAATCTTTTGCAAACGATTCAGATATTCAGTGCTTGATATGTATGCGGGGGCAACAGCCAAGGCAGAATCCAACATTTGAATCGCGCGATCAAAACGCCAACTCAACCAGAGCATGCCGATGAGATATTCGGCCACCAACCGATGGTCTTCGCGCCGACCCGCCGCCGCGCGCAGCAGTTCGGCTTCGCTGACATTCGGCATTTTTAATTGCGCATCCGCCAAAAACTTCCGCACTTGTCGCTCAAATTGCGGATCGATTTCGGATTTGATCGGCAAAATCAGCGCTTCGTCCACAAGTAAGCCGCTCTGTTATGAATAGCGGATTAGTTTAGCGCCATTTTGCGGAAGATCGGTAAACATCAGGCAGCTCTTTCAGCAATTCAGGCCGCCTGACGTGGTTTGAGCGAATCGAGCAGGCCTTCCTGTTTTCGCTGAACAAAATGCCGAACATAACGACGTTGAAGATTTGCCCGTTCCAACCATATAAAAACATCGGCTGTATTAAAATCCTCATCCCAAAACGGTTCACCGCCAATCTGGGCACCAAGACGAAGATACGCCTTCAATAAAGGGGGCATGCGAACATCTTGTTCGCGTAATACTTTGTCCTCATTCTTGGGAGGAAGCATTCGCAGAGAATTGACCCGTAACGAATCCGGCGTGAGATACCGATCACGTAATTGATCCATGATGAGATTGGCCTTAACACCGCCATCATCCAGAGAAATGCTCGCGCATCCCATCAGGTACATGAACCGGTTATTTTCCATAAATTGCGCCAGACCAGACCAAAGACAGCCGATGGTGGCGCCATTGCGGTAAGCCGGATCGACACAGGTTCGACCAATTTCCATCACACGACCATCAATATCGCGCAGACAAGAGAGATCAAACTCTTTTGCCGAATAATATCCGCCCGCAACCTGAGCCTGGGTATCTGTGAGAATGCGCGTACACGCCACCGCTTCACCCGAATCGAGATCTCGCACCAACATGTGGTGGCAATACTCGTCAAAATGATCACTTTCCAGCCCCAAAGGCAATGCACAATCGATTTTTGCGCCTAATTCTTCAACAAAGATCCGATAGCGCAGACGAAAGCAGGCATCGATCTGCTCTTGGCTCAGCGCCAACTCGACTTGTAATCGGCGATCTGAATCGGTTTTGATTTTTGGCTTATTACTTCGAGAAGTCGTGTCGCGATCTAAATTCATTACACAGCACACCCAAATTGATATGGGGTGAAGTTAATTGACGGATATGTCATTACTGTGTTCGGTTTGTTTCTGCGTACTGACAGGATCGTGAAATTTTGATGAATGCACGAAAGGAAGTTCGGGGGATCGGATTGCGCCCTGACAGCGGTCACGGCAAACTACACGGCCAAACTGACGCCAAGTGATCACGCTTTTATGAATCTATACCCGTTGATACGCGCCTTGCTGTTCCGATTCGAACCAGAAACGGCTCATCGACTGACGTTTGCCCTTCTCGACATGGCGGCCAAAACGCCCTGGTGCACCTACTCGCGTGGAAAGGTAACGTCGAGTCCGGTGGACGTCATGGGGTTGACCTTCCCTAACCGAATCGGTCTGGCGGCCGGGCTCGACAAGAACGGCGATCATATCGATGCGCTGTCCTGCCTCGGATTCGGATTTATCGAAATCGGCACCGTTACGCCCCGCGCCCAACCCGGCAACCCGCGGCCACGGTTGTTCCGACTGGCCGATGCCGAAGCGCTGATCAACCGCATGGGTTTTAACAACGATGGCCTCGAAAGCTTTCTTGATAATGTTCAAAATCGAAACAGCAAAGGCATTTTGGGCCTGAATATCGGTAAGAATTTTGACACGCCTATCGAGCGGGCACTGGATGACTATTTGATCGGGTTGAAAGAAGTCCATCGTTTCGCCGACTACGTCACGATCAATATTTCATCCCCGAACACAAAAAATTTACGCCAGTTACAGGCATCGGATCAGTTCGGCCCCTTGCTCGCCGCATTGAAGAAACAAAAGGATGAACTTGACCGGCAGAATGAACGCCAAGTCCCGATCGTCGTCAAGATTGCGCCGGATCTGAGTGGTGAGGAAATCGAATCCATGGCCCGACTTCTCCTTGATGAAGGCATGGATGGAGTGATCGCCACCAACACCACGATTGATCGCTCCATGGTGGCGGGCCTGCCGCATGCCGACGAGGCGGGTGGATTGAGCGGGCGTCCTGTTCGTAAGGCCTCGACTGAAGGTATCCGCCAGCTT
>ERZ778018.1534-NODE-1534-length-18108-cov-6.673129_pt1 | contig 18108 bp, 17 predicted proteins | sample MGYA00375748_ERZ778018 | MGnify/ENA primary metagenome ERZ778018 (study PRJEB29350, sample SAMN05509839) | bioreactor metagenome | biome: bioreactor; material: wastewater | place: South Africa: University of Cape Town | collected 2014-04-22 ... | reverse complement strand
AGGTGACGCAAAATCTTTACGCTCCGGCGTGCGTCCACCTCTACCTGAAGCTTTGCATCGGTGAAGACGTGAGGGTGAGCGGCAGCCGGCATTACGTCAACGCTGCTCAGAATGAGGGTGAATCCAGCTGCGGCCTTGTTCATTTTCATGTTTCCGCTTTTCCGGCATCTCATGGGTGGGGCTCGCATGCCGGCCAGGATAATCTAGTCCTGTCTATTTTACCCTCCGGAGGGGGTAAAGCGCGAGGCTAGAGAATAGGAATCACCACGGAACACCTGCCGGACCCGTGTGATCTGCTGCTCCAGAAAGAATGTTTCGCGCTCGATGATCAGGCATGGCTCCCCAGACGCAATCTGCAGCCAGCCAGCAGTATCGTTGTCCGAAATCGCTGCGGACACTTTGTGTCTTGCTTCCGTCCAGGCGACGTTTTCAATCAACCACCGGCCCGGTGCAATTGTCTCGAAGTTAACGTGATCGGCTTCGTGCACAGTCGTCAGATTGATAAGCCTATCTTCGAGGACAAGCGGCTTGCCGCCGGCCAGATGCAGACAAAGAATGTCCAGGCGGTTTCTGGTGTGGTCGGCGCGATGACGAAGGCAGCGTTAGCTATAGTGCTCGCCGCGGTTTTCGATCTCATGGCCGATATCGACTATCTCGCTGACGCCCGATTGCAATTGCGGACGCCGGACGATCGTACCCGCACGGCGATTTCGCTCCAACTGGCCGCTCGCTACGAGCCGCCCTACGGCCTTTGAAACAGTCATCCGGGAGCAAGCATACATCAGGCACAACTCTTGTTCCGAGGGAATTCGTTGACCTGGAGCCCACATCCCGGACAGGATGTTATGTTCCAGATCACGACGTATGCGATCGGCAATACCTCCCTCCTTCGCTGCCGCAGGCCGCCCGCATGTCACTGCGCTAGCACCTCCGGCCGGTGCCTGGTGTCAGCCAACAGGCAGCGGGCGCTTCCACCATGCCCAACCTGCCTCAGGTCGGGTGCTTCGGTGCTGCACCTTGGTTCGGCGATCGGGCAACGGGTGTGGAAGCGGCAACCCGACGGTATTGACAAGGGCGAGGGGGGATCTCCAGCCAGAAGAATTCGTTGCCGACCTTCTTCAATTCGCGGGTCGGCCGATGGTGCGGCCGACAGAAGTGCCTGTGTATATGGATGCGTCGGATTGGCGAACAGTGCGTCGGCAGAGCCTTCCTCCACAACTTGCCCCAGATACATCACCGTCACCGTCGTGCAAATTTCGCGAATGATGGCAAGGTCGTGTGCAACCATGACAATAGTCAAGCCGAGTTCGCTCTGAAGACGGCGAAACAGATTGACGATCTGCGCCCGGATGGACACATCGAGTGCCGACAGTGGCTCGTCGCAGATCAGAATCTTGGGTTCCAGGGCGAGGGCGCGAGCAATGGCCACACGCTGTCGTTGTCCACCGGAGAGCGAACGTGGAAGACGGTCAAGCACTGTTGCCGGCAACGAAACCAAGCGCAGAAGTTCCTCTATCCGCCGCTCCGGATTTTTGTGGCGATGTATCAGCAACGGCTCTTCCAGCGTTTGCCGAACTGTCTGCCGGCGGCTCATCGAACCGAGCGGATCTTGGAACACGAATTGTACCGTGCGGGCAAAATCCAGCCGGTCGGCCTTTTGCCATTCCTCACGTTCTCGCCCCACGACGCGCACAGACCCCGAGGTCGTTGCCTGTAGCCCGATGATTGATCGGGCAAGAGTCGTTTTACCGCAGCCTGATTCTCCGATGATGCCGTGAAAGGCCCCGGCAGCAACGGACAAGGTCACTCCGTCGACAGCGCGAACAGCACTGCCGCTGCCGCTTGAGAAGTGTACCTTGAGGTCGCGCACCTCGATCGCCGACACCTCAGACATGACCTTTCCTTTCGCGCAAGCTGACCGGGCAAGCTACCTTTCGACCTTCGGATAGCGTTTCCAGATCAGGTCGGCGGACCCGGCAGGACTCCTCCGCCTTGGGACAGCGTTCGGCAAACCGACAGCCTGGCGCCAGACGCGACTGGTCTGGTGGAAGACCGGGAATCTCGCTCGCCGCGCGCCTGGCGCCTGCACGGAAATCCGGTACCGAAGCCAATAGACCTTGGGTGTAAGGGTGAATTGGCTCGGTCAGCACCTGCTTTACCGATCCTTCCTCGCAGACGCGCCCGGCGTAGAGGACGACAACCCGATCAGCCGCCGCCGCGACTGCACCGATGTCGTGGGTGATCAGAATGATCGTGATCTGCTCACGACGCTGAATATCCCTGAGCAATTCCAGGATCTGGGCCTGCACTGTCGCGTCAAGCGCTGTCGTAGGTTCATCGGCGATCAGGACCTTTGGCTGCGGCGCCAGCGCGAGGGCGATCATCACGCGCTGCAGCATGCCGCCCGACATCTCATGCGGATAACGGTTGTAGCGGTCTTCCGGATCGGGAATGCCGGTTCGGGCCAAAAGCGATATGGCGGCTGCGCGCGCGTCCTTGGCCGATAGGCCGCGATGTCGCCGTGCTTGCTCGGCAAGCTGCGGCCCGACCTTCAGCATCGGATTGAGAGCGCTCATGGGATCCTGGAAGACCACGCCGAACGCGGTGCCACGAACACGTGACAGAGCACGGGCATTCATGTCAATCAGCTCCTGCCCGTCGACTCGCGCCGACCCGCGCAGGTCCACCCGCACGCCTTCCGGCAGCAGCCCAAGTGGTGCGAGCGTGGTAACCGTCTTGCCTGACCCGCTTTCGCCGACGATGGCCACCGTCTCGCCTGCCTTGGCGTGGAAGCTGACCCCGTCAACTGCGCGGATGCTGACCGTTGGTGCGTAGAGGTCGATGACCAGGTCGTTGATGGCGTAAACTGTCTCGCTCATGCTCTACCCTCCGACTTGTCACGCGCGACTTCCTCGGCTGCGCGCTCGGCCCTCCTCCGCCGCCATAGTCTTCGTGCGATTGGACGCGGCACCTTGTTGAGTGCGAAAGCCTCGCCGAGAAGGTTGAAGCTGACCACGACCAATGTCAGGGCCAGCCCCGGCAGGATGACGAGCAGGGGATACTCCTCGATGTAGCTCATGCCATCGACCAGCATCTGACCCCACTCTGGCATAGGAGGCTGCACGCCCAGGCCGAGGAAGGACAGGGTGGCAATCGACAGCACCAGAGCTCCAGCATCGGCGCTGGCATAGACGACCACCAGGCTGAGGACGTGCGGCAGGATGTGGCGCACGTAGATCCACAGGTGGCTTGCCCCCATAACTCGGGCTGCCTCGATGTATGGCTGCTGCAACTCCGTTGCGACCACGGCGCGGCTCATTCTGGCGTAATTGGCCCACCATGCGAAGGTCAGCGCGGCAATCATCGACCAGTAGCCGGTCCCCATGATGCCTATCAGGGCGAGCGCGATAACTAGGCTTGGCAGAGCAAGGATGATGTCGATGATCGAAATCATCACCTGTTCGACGACCCCACCGACGTAGCCGGCGAACGAGCCGATGACGACGCCGATCAGGAGTGCGGTCGACAGCACAATTGCCATGGCAACCAGTGATACGCGCGCTCCGGTGACCAGTCGGCTAAATAGGTCTCGCCCGAGATAATCGGTGCCGAGCCAATGAACCGATGATGGTCCTTGCAGGAGCGCGCTGTAGTCCTGTGCGCCAGGGTCATAGGGTACGATCCAGGAGCCGAATACAGCCAGGAAAATGAAGATCAACACTGGGGCAATTGCGGTCCAGGGCAGGCCGGAAAACTTGCGCAGCATGGTTCAGTTCCTCCCCCGACGCAGGCGCGGATCCACCAGCAAGCAGATCAGGTCGACCAGGAAGTTGGCCGTCACGAAAAACACGACAAAGAGAAGAAGCGTCGCCTGCATCCCGATGAAGTCGCGGAAACGGATGGCATCGATGAAAAACGAGCCGACGCCACGAAGCGCAAACACCGTCTCGACGACAATGGCGCCGATGGTCATCAGGGTGAATTGCGCGCCGAAGGTGGTGAGGAAAGGAACGGCGATGTTTGGCAGTGCCTCGCGCAGGAGCACGCTCCCTCGGGTGAGTCCCTTGGCGAAACCGGTGGTCGCAAACGGACGCGCCATCGCTTCTTGCAGGTTGACGCGCACGACCCGAGAGAGAACGGAGGCGGGAAACAGCGCTATGGTGACGGCAGGCAGGATCCAGGAAGCGGGGCCAGAGGCACCGAAGCTCGGTAGCCATCCCAGGGTTACCGCGAAGGCGATGACCAGCAGGGCCGCGACGAAGAAGTTCGGAGTAGACGCCCCGATCAAGGCGACCGCGTGCAGAACACGGTCGACCACGCCGCCATTCGAGGCCGCTCCAGCCAGACCCATGGCCAGTGAAAGAAGAAAGGCGATCACTCCGCCAAAGCCCAGCAAGGTTGCCGTGACCGGGATGCGGGCGGCGAATTCCTCCGCGATGGGCTTGCCGGTGCGTAACGACACGCCGTAGTCGCCGACCGCCGCATGGCTGAGCCAGGTGAGATAGCGGATCGGCAATGGATCGTTCAGGCCAAGTTCCTGTTCGATACGTGCAATCATGGCACCATCCGCCCCGGCGCCCGCGGCACGTTCTGCGATAAGCGCAGCGACATTGCCTGGCGCGGCGGCGATGATTGCAAAGATAAGAGCCGAAGCGGCAACGATGAGCAGCAGGGCAAGACCCAGCCGCCGCAATAGCAGGCGCTGCATGAAATTTCTCCGGAAAAGGGGCCGCCGCGGCTATCGCCGGGCGGCCGGAAGCAAACTACGCCGAAATGCCTTTGAAAGGTAGGTCATAGTCCGTGGCAGGCAGCGTAAAGCCTTTGAGGCGAGGGCTGTGCGCCCACACGCGCTTCTGCACGACCAGCGGGCAGATCGCCACATTGTCCCACAGCCAGTCATAGACGGCCTGGATCTTTGCTTCTCGATCGGCGCCGGTGGCGGCTAGCGCGCCGGTGACGAGGGGGTCGAGTTCGTCGGAGATGTAAATCTTTCCGTCTGGACCGGTATCGGAGGCCTTGACGAAGGAGGCACCGAGCGTGCCGTGGGGATCGTATGGCGCACCATAGGTGGTGAAGAAGGCGAGATCATACTTGAAGGCCGGGCGCCGGTCGTGGATCGTCGCGTTGTCGACAGAGGAAACGGTCACGGTGATGCCGACTTCGGTCAGCATGCCCTGGACGATTTCGGCAATTCGACGCGATCCGGGCAGCGATTCCTCTGAGACCAGCAGGTCAAGCTTGAGTGTCTGGTCACCCTTCATCCAGCTTCCGCCGTTATCCGTCCAGCCGCCTTCGGTCAGCGCGGCTTTTGCCGCTGCCACGTCGCGTACAGGAACGTCGTGGCGCTTGCCCGACGAGGGAATAACCGCCGGGAACACATCGGCCGTCGGTTCGGCGAAGCCTTCGAACAGAACAGCCGCGATGGCTGCACGGTCAATGCCGAGGAAGACGGCCTTGCGCACGGCAAGATCCTGCACCATCGGGGAGACGGGTGAATAGCCGAGATGCATGGTCGCCGTTCCCGGCTCGGCTACAACAGGAATGCCCTCGGCCTGCAAGGCTTTAGCGCGACGAGGCGACAGGGTAGCGACCCAGTCGCCACCGATGACGTCGAGGTCGCCGGCGCGCAACCCGTTGGCGCGGGCCAGTTCATCAGGTACGACCACCAAATCGATCTTCTGGAAAAACGGCTTGTCGCCCCAGTACTTGTCGTTCCGCACGAGCACGGTACGCGCTGAATCGTAACTTTCGACAATCCAGGGACCAGTGCCCACAGGAGCGCTCTGAACACCCTTCGCATCGACCGCCTTGGGCGACAGGAAACGTACCGGCCGCACAATGGTAAGTTCCATGAGAGCTGCCGGCACCGGTCGCTTGAGCTTCACCGTGACCTTGTTCGGTGCATCGACGACGACGCTCTCATAGGCATCGGCGACGCCGATCCACGAGAAATCGGGAACTCCCATCCAGCGCTTGAGGTTCCACTCGACGGCAGCTGCATCGAATGGCGTGCCGTCGGAAAAGACAACGCCTTCGCGCAGATCGAAGCTGATGGATTTACCGTCCTCGGCAACCGTCCAAGCCGTGGCAAGGCCCGGCTCGAGCGTGCCGCCTGGTCCGTAGTGGATGAGGGCATCGAAGACGACGGTATAGGCGGAAAGTGTCGAAACGTTCTGCAGCAAGTCGAGGTTGCCAGTCTCGGCGGAGATAGCGATCTTCAGCGTCTCATGTTCGGCCGCAAATACTCCGTTGGGAAGCGCCGCTATGAACGGGATCACGGATGCTGCGGTCAGAAAATTGCGCCTTGAGATATCGGTCATGATTACGTTCCCCATTGTGTTTTGCTTCTTGCACGCTAGCAGCGCATTTAATAATGTCTAGACATTATTTTTTGACCGCTTCCTAACCTGAGATGGCCGCGGACGACCGGCGGCATGGCTTGCTCAGTCAGTCCCCTCCGCGAGCAAACCATTCTCTGTCGGCCAGCGCATGAGGATCAGCTGAGTTCACATGTTGATGCAGGTGCGGACCGTCGAATTGAACGGCGAGCTTCGGGATCGGCTTCGCGCGCGATTTCGCGAGCCAGAGCCTGAAGTGCCTTCGCTGTTCAAACCCAAACTGAGGTGGTACCGGTTTCTGAGACACGGGCATAAGGTGGATCGCCCGATGAAAAGGACGATCCAGCATGAAGATACGCAGACTGTCTATCCACCACCTCGGTCACGTGCGACGGTCGTGATGGACGGATGGTCCATGAGCCATGCCTGCGATGTCACCGGCCTGCAGCGTTCGAGATTGCAGACAATCGTCCCGTATCGCTGACCGCGCCGGAATGCAAAGTCGTTAATGCCGATGATGGTGAGCTCATCACGCGGCTGTTCAGTCCTGCGGCGCACGACACGCAACATCGTATCGTTGCTCATCGGCATCATGAGGGATCGGCGAAAGCCACAGCCGGCCTGCCGCCAAACGTGTGCCCCAAGTGATGAACGATCGTCTCAGGACGTCCGGTCCTTCGCGATAACGGAGCCAGAATATCGGCGCCAAACCGCTCGGCAAAGATGCGGCGGCGGCAAAACACGGCGCCGCACCAGAAACGGTGAACCGTCACCCGCAGGAAAACCCGCCGACCGGCGATCGGCAAATCAGCGGCTTGCCACAAATATCGAATCTGCGTCCGGCGTGAACTGGCCCCGCAGCACAGGCATGTTGCCGAAACCGCCGTAGCGTGCACGTCAAGAAATATGCAATCCGTATCGATCTCCGCATGCCCGATCACGAAGCCCGCCGGCGCCAGTTTCGTTGACCCAGATCTCCGTTCCATCGCGCTATTTCTCCCGCGGAAAAATCGCGACTTCGGCCTTCGCATGCAGCGAGATTGAGTCTGACCCCCTCTTGCGCGAAAATACGGGGTACCGATGCAGTGGTCATTGACAGGCAGCGAAGCCATTTGCGCTCTACATCTAGAAAGAACAGAGCCAATGGAGTAGATGATGTCGAGGTTTCTGTCATGGCTGACAGAGGGAAAGCCGATAAGCTGATCCAGAAACGCGATTACTCGAAAAAGGCGCGTTCTGTATCGGTCAGAATCGAATATTCTCTATGAACCGCTTAGCAGGCCTGCTGCTCTTGCGGGGACCTCTGAGGCGAAATGGCAGGCGCTCCGCTGCAGTGTATTCTCACCCTCGAAAAGCGACGGGATGTCGTGCATGCATTTTTCTTCCTTCATCCAACATCTGGTATGGAACAGGCAACCCGAGGGGGGCGACATCGGACTGGGCACATCTCCTTTTAATACGATAGCCTTCCGTGATTGTTCGACACGTGGGTTGGGGTCAGGAATTGCACTGAGCAAGGCGCGCGTATAGGGATGTCTGGAGCTACGATAGAGCGTTTCGCTATCGCCCATCTCCATGAGCCTACCCAGATACATGACAAGGATCCGCTGACTCGCCTGATGCACCAGAGCGAGGTCGTGAGCGATGAATAGGCTAGCCACATTGAGTTCGCGGCTCAGCTTCAGAAACACGTTCATCACCTGCGCTCGAATGGAAAGGTCGAGGGCACTCACCGGCTCGTCGCAGACCAAGACGCGAGGTTCCATAACCAAAGCTCTAGCGATGGAGACACGCTGCCTCTGGCCGCCCGAGAGTTCGCGGGAGTAGCGAGCGGCGATTTCCCCGCTCAGGCCGACCTGAGGCAGAAGCATCTCAATTTTCGAGTTGCGTCTACGGGCGTCTTTCTCGCCTGCCACCCGCAAGGTCTCGTCAAGTATCTGCCCGATGGTTTGGCGGGGGTTAAGTGAAGCGTAGGCATCCTGAAAAATGTATTGAATTTTTCTGCGATGCTCACGCAATTTCCTGCCACTCAAACTCGCAAGGTCGACGCCGTCAAATACGACTCTACCGGAGGATGGCCGCTCGAGCCCGACGATTGACCGCCCGAGTGTTGACTTGCCGCATCCGGACTCGCCGACCAAGCCCACGATCTCACCTTCATTCATCGTAAAGGATATGTGATCGCAAGCGGTGATGCGTGACCCCGGGCGCGATCCAGGAAAAGTGGTCACAATATTTTCCACCTGAAGAACCGGCGCTCTCATACCCCCACCTCCAGTTCTGCGTCAGCCGAGGCGAAACAAGCCGATGTGTGCAGCCCTCCCTCGTGAACGTCGAAAAGCGATGGCCGTGCCTCTACGCATTTTCCGAAAGCTTTGTGACAACGCGGCGAGAACGCACACCCGCTCGCTCGTACCGCTAGCGATGGAGGCGAACCGACAAGACCACGAAACTCAGTCCCCGGCAGATCGGTGTCCCGTGGCAGGGAGTTCAATAAAGCTTGAGTGTACGGATGAACTGGTCTCGTTAGCACTTGCTTTGCATAGCCATACTCGGCTACCCGACCGGCGTACATGACGACAAGCTTGTCTGCCATGCCCGCCACGACACCAATGTCGTGTGTTATGAGGACAACAGCCATTCCCAAACGGCTTTGAATATCCTTGATCAATCGGATGATTTGCGCCTGCACCGTGACATCCAAAGCCGTGGTAGGTTCGTCGGCAAGCAGCAGCGATGGCTCGGCAGCGATCGCCATGGCAATAACAACACGTTGGCGCATGCCACCGGAAAGCTCGTGCGGATACTGGCGCATTCTCATCGCCGGTTCCGAAATCCCCACCATCTTCATGAGATCGAGAGCGCGCGCCTCCGAAGCGGTGTGCGAAAAGCCCAGATGCAGTTCCGCCACTTCCGCGATCTGCCGGCCAATAGTGCGTGCAGGATTAAGGGCGCTTAGCGGATCCTGGAAGATTACTCCGATCTCAGCGCCGCGCAACGCACGCAGTCGCTCAATTGAGCATGTGAGGATGTCCTCACCCTTAAAGAGGACCTTACCTCTTATGTCCGCCGAAACGCCGACAGGCATTAGGCCCAGCGGAGCCATGTTACTCACGGTCTTACCGCTGCCGCTTTCACCGACAATAGCCAATGTTTCGCCCTGCTCCAACTCGTAGCTCAACCCGTCCACTGCATAAACCTTGGATGCTCGGGAGTAGAGCGCAATGGAAAGCGATTGGACTTTAAGAAGTGGAGATCTCGATAGGGGTTGATCGTACGCCATTAAACCGCCTCCCTTAGTTGCTCGGACCTGATCAACCTCAGCAATCTGCGAGGCAGAGGACGCGGCGTCTTGTTGAGGGCAATAGCTTCACCCAATAAATTGAAACCGACAACGACAAGCGTCAGAGCCAACCCGGGAAAGATGACCTCAAGCGGATGTTGCTCGAGATACGGGAGCGCGTCGACGACCATCTGCCCCCATTCGGCGGTTGGCGGCTGAATCCCAAGGCCAAGAAAGCTCAGCGTTGCGATCGTGAGTGCAATAGCGCCCGCATCGGCCGTCGCGTAGACAAGAACGGCACCGGCGGCGGATGGGAGAAGATGGATGAAGAATATTCTCCAAGGGCTTGCGCCGATCACATGCAGCGCTTCGATGTACGGCTGCCGCAAGACCGTCGTTACCGCAGCCCGGCTGATGCGGGCATAGCCAGGCCACCACGCTAGCGCAAGGGCAATGACCATGATCCAGAACCCTGTGCCGAATACCCCGATCACGGCCAATGCAACGATAAGGCTTGGAACGCTCTGACCGACGTCTACAACCCTCATGATTGCCTCGTCGACGAGGCCGCCCAAGAAGCCTGCAACGGCACCGAGGATAACGCCAATGGTAAGCGCGAAGGCCAATACGAAGCTTATTCCAACAGCGGAAGTTTGAGCCGCAGCAAGTATTCGACTCAGTATATCGCGTCCAAGCTTGTCGGTGCCAAGCCAGTGCGTGAGGCTTGGGTTTTGATGCACTGCCAGTAAATTTTGGGCGGCTGGATCATAAGGTGCGAGCATCGGCCCAAAGACGGCAACCGCTAAGAAGATTGCGACCGGCACCGTTGCAAGGCGAGGCATTGAACGTGGGTATCGGAGAAATTCTTTTAAGCGTCCCATGGTCGTTTCCTTAAGCGCGCCTGACTTTAGGGTCGAGCGACATGGCAACGATGTCGACAACGGTGTTCAAGACTATAAAAAAGGTCGAGAAGAGGAGAAGACACGCCTGAACAACAGTGAAATCACGGAACTTAGCGGCCTCGATAAAGTAGTAGCCAACTCCGTGGATGGAGAAAAGAGGCTCCACGACAACAGTCGTGAAGATGAGAACTCCGAACTGGGTGCCAAAAGACGTAACTAGTATGGGAACGAGGTTTGGTGTCGCATCTCTCACCAGGATATGTCCACTTGCAAAGCCCTTACTGGTCGAAGTTATAATAAACGGCCGCGCCATTATGTCTTCTAGGGATACGCGTACCACTCGGCTGAGCAGGCAGCCGGGGAAAATACCAAGGGTTATCCACGGCAATATCCAACTCCTCAGTGTCCCATCATCAAATGTAGGCAACCACGATAGCACGACCCCAAACACCAAGATCAGCAGAATTCCCACGAAAAACGTCGGCACTGACACGCCAAATACACCGATCGCCCTTATGCCGTTGTCGAGCGCTGTTCCTGGCCATACCGCACCAAGATATCCTAGGCCTAAGCCGACTACTATGGCGATCAATCCCGCTCCTAGAAGCAACATTCCGGTTTGAGGTAGTCGCTTTGCAAACCCGATAACAATATCCTCACCAGTCCGGAGAGAAACTCCAAGGTCTCCTTGGACGGCTCCAACCAACCATCGACCGTACCGCACGGGAATAGGGTCATTTAACCCGAGGTCTTCTTCGACTTTTTTGACAGCTTCGACGGTAACAGTGCCTGACCTTTGCTCTGCAATCAGTATTGCTACGTTTCCTGGTGCTGCTATCACGAGTAAGAAGCAGAAGATCGACGCAAGGATCAAGAGGGCGGAGGCGCCGACCACTCGACGCTTTATGAGTTGGATCATTCTCTCGGCTTTCAGCTCGACAGTGTAATGCCGGCATAGGGCATATCATACTCAGTGGGTGGGATCTTGAAGCCCTGCACTCGATTTGAGAATGCCCATATGCGCTGCGGGTGAAGCAAGGGCGCGATGACTTTGCGCTCTTCGATCCAATCATACACGCGCTGATACTTCTCTTGCTGGTCCGTCGAAGATTCGATTGCATCAAGAAGCAGCGGATCGAGTTCTGTACTGGTATACATCTTCCCGTCCGCACCGTTGTAGAACGTGGAGAGGAAATAGTTCGTTAGCGTACTATGCGGGTCGTACGGCGCTCCGATCGTGAAAAAGAAAGTCAAGTCGTACAGGCCTTGGGGGATATCACCATGGCGACTTGCATGATCAAGTGAGCGAATGGCGATTTCGATTCCTACTTCGCCCAATTGAGCTTGAATGACCTCACCGACAGCGCGCGAACCTTGAACGGCTTCTTCTGAAAGGACGAGCTCCAGCGACAGTTTTTCACCGTCCTTTTCGCGTACGCCGTCCCCTGCCCAGCCGGCATTATCCAACAAAGCTTTCGCACGCTCCACATCGCGCACCGGGACGGGCAACCTCTTTCCCGCAAACGGAAGAGTGTCCGGCAGAAGGTTGGCGGTGGGCTCAGCAAAGTCGGAATAGATCACCGAAGCCAGCGCGCTCCTGTCGATCGAGAGCGAGATGGCCTCGCGGACGCGCGCATCCTGAAGCTTGATGCGCTGCTGATTAAAGCCCAACAGAAACGTGTTCGTTCCGAGATTGGTGATAACCGGGATATTCGCCGACTTTAGAATGAGCGCCTGCTCCGGAGTGATCGGCGATACATAATCGCCTCCACAAATATCAATCTCCCCAGCGCGAAGCGCTGCAATACGGCTATTGCCGTCCGGGATCACCACAAATTCGATGCGAGAGAAAGCCGGCTTGGGTCCCCAATAGCTGTTGTTTCGTTCAAGAATAGTCCTCGCGTCGTCGTTCTTGAGGACCTTCCAGGGTCCGGTTCCTATCGGTGCCTGGTAATCGCCTTCGGCATCGGTCGAAGTCGGACTCAAGAAACGCACGGGTCGGCAGAGAGACAGCTCGGAGAGAACCTGTGGAATCGGCATTTTAAGGCTCAGTTTAACGGTGGACGCGTCTTCAGCAACGACATCCTGATACTGCGCCGATGTAACAAGCCAACTATGCTCGTCCTTTCCTATCCAACGCTTGAAATTCCAGACGACAGCCTCCGCGTCGAAAGGAGTGCCATCGTGAAATGTGACGCCAGCGCGCAGTTTAAACGTATAAGACTTTCGGTCTTCTGAAACGTTCCAAGACTCTGCTAAGCCTGGCTCGATCTTGCCGCCATCGGTGTAAAGCACAAGCGGATCAAAGATAATCGACTGCACCCCCCAGATCGCCCGATAGATATGCGGGTTGAGGTTGCCCGTGGGCTTCAGCAGCGCAATGCGCAGAGTGCTGTTATCGACCTGAGCGAATGCGAATTCCGGAATACTAGCCGCGCCCGCTGCGCCGGCAGCTATAAGCATTTGGGTAAATGCTCTACGGGAGAGAATAGTCATGTCAGACCCCCATTTCCTAGCTTTGGATCCGTGCCCCTTTTTAATTCGGCTTTTTATCACGGAGTTTCTCATTCGTTGCACATTAAAAGCACATTGTCGATCATTATTTTGAATAAATCAAAATTCATTATCGTGTCTACGGCTGAGCCTGTCCTACCCCGCCTATCAGCACGCTCTTCCACCGGAGATCTGCGTCAATCAACTGGTGCGCATATCCTTTTCGAATCCCGAAAGCCTGAAACCACGAGTCGGTAGATTAAAATCGAACGTCCTTCCGCATCTATTTGTCCAACGGTTCCCAGGTATCTGCAGCATGGCCCTCAGCGTACGCCTTAGATCGGCTGTGTGGACGCCGACGGCTAGACCTAATTCATGTAAACCAGCTAGCGCGATGCCTCCTTCCTCCGTCTCAAAAGTCTGGCCCGTGAGGACACGCCCAAATATCTCCTGCTTGATGGCAAGTGAATTCTCCTGAACCCAACGCCTCTATACAGCCCAGCGTGACAAGATCGGGATCGATAAGAGCTGTCCATCGGCGCGGAACAACTGCCCTGTCTTGAGAGGAGGCAACTCCGCCAATTAGTCGTCCGCCTCGCATTGTCGGCTTTCTCGACCGTTTCATCGATCTCTGCGTCTACACTCTCGGGGGTTCCCGCGTAGACTACCCAGTCAAACGACCGGCACATATCAAGCAGTCGGGCACCTGCGATACGCGATCCGCCAACAAAATTATAACCTGATGCAATTTCAACGGAATTCGGATTTAACGACAGGCTCATACGAATACCCCAATGACGTCCCAATAATTCAGTAGAATGAACAAATTTGCAGGATAATATACAAACTCAGACTGAAACGATTGATTTGGGCGGACCCGGAGTGTATTAGCTTCTCGAATAGAGGGCGTTCCCTCTGGAAAATCGAGAAAGGAGTGTGCGAGATGGACGTGGACGGCGGGCGAAAGCGACTACGTTATAAGCACTCTTCACTATAATGGATACGACGCAATCGATGAAACTCGTGAGGAGTAAATGTTGCAGCGCTCAGCGAATGCCAATCCTGCGGTCGAAGATGCATCGGGCGAATTGATGGGTTATAGAATACGCACATTGCGCCATCAGCGCGGGCTTTCGGTCAGCGAACTAGCAGCTAAGGCTGGAGTATCATCCGGTATCGTCAGCCAAATCGAACGTGGCAAAGCGAACCCTTCTCTCAAAACACTGGAACGTATCCGCAGCGCGCTGGATGTTACACTCAGCGCAATCCTCGAGAGCGTTGTCGAACCACATTCCGATAGCGGCCCTTTAGTCCGCCGGGCGACAGAGCGGCCTCGCTTCAAAGTGGGACGATTTCCGCTCGTGAAGGAGCATCTTTCCCCGACGGGCGGTCGAGATCTGCAGTTTATGATCATCTCCTTCCCCCCAGGTTCAGAGTCGGAAGATGTTCTAATCGGCTTAGGAGAGAAGGCCGGCTTGGTCATGAGCGGGCAGATTCGACTCGTCGTCGGAGATGCGGAATCGATGCTATTTGAAGGAGACAGCTTTCAGTTTTCAAGTGAGCTTGCTCACAAGGTGATCAATGAAAGTCCTGGAGAAACGCGGGTCCTTTGGATCATGAGCCAATCTCCAACGGTTCCTCACTTCTAGGATCACTGCGATGCTGGTCCTTCGCCTGCAGGTCATGGCAGCCTCATGATCGAGCCATATTGGTGGCGTGATGCGCCAAGGATCGAGTCGAAGGAGAAACCCCTCAATGGAGCTCTGATGCTGTAGTTATCGGGAGCGGTTACGCTGGTCTCGCTTGACGATGGTGATCGTTGCGCGGGAGGTCGCGGACCATGTTTGCTTCCTGCACAGCGGGCGCATCGCAGAGGAAGGGCAACAAGCGATGTTCTCACCAATCCAAAGGAGGAGCGCACGCATGATTTCTTGAGACGCGTTGTGCATGAAGTCAACTGATTCGCCGAATGCTGGGCCATTCGCTTTCCGCTCGAGTTGGCGGCGAGGCAAGAAAATTAGGGAGGTAAACGATGAACGGTTCAGCGAATGGCATTTCATTAAGGCCAATGCAGCCGATTGACGTCTCAAGAGGACAAGAACTGTCGGCGAGGCTCTTATGGGTGCATCGCCGTGAGGACTGGGCGCAAATGTTCAGGCTGAGCAAAGGCGTTGTACTGGAAGCCGCCGGCGGCTCGATCATCGGCACGTGCTTTACGACACTTCAGGGCAGCTACGCCACTGTCGGTCTGGTGCTTGTAGATTCAGAATATCAGGGACGCAAGCTTGGCCGGCGGCTGATGAGATGGGCTATAGACGCAGCCCAGCGGCGTTCAATTGTCCTCAACGCCACGGAGGCGGGCCTTGCTCTCTATGAGAAACTGGGTTTTCGGACATTCAGTCATGTTCGCCAATATCAAGGGGAAGGCATTGCGGAACCAGCCGGCTTCGATAGCAGCCTGATACGTTTGGCAACCGCGCCGGATTTTGGCCGGATCATCCATCTCGCCGATATTTCGACCGCGTTCTCCCGGCAAGCCGTGATTACCGAACTCTGCACAATTGCCAAGAAAGTGATTGTGCTCGAGAAAAACGGAGATGTCGTTGGGTTCGGCCTCTCACGCCCATTTGGCCGCGGATATATGATTGGCCCCGTGGTGGCACACACGGTGGAACATGCTCGAAAGCTTGTTGCCAGCCTCGTGATGGACCTGCGGGGAAGCTTCGTTCGCATCGACTGTTCCGAACAATCCGGGCTCGAAGACATTCTTCAAAGGGTCGGGTTGAAACAGGTTGGGCAGGTTCGGACGATGGTGCTAGGCGAAGAACCACCCGTCGTACAAGCGCGGCAGTTCGCCATAGCCAGCCAAGCCCTGGGTTAAAAGGCAGCCCTATAGCGCTATCGCTCGCGGAGACGTGGCTTTTCTTGGACCTGCGTCCATCCATCCTCAGTTTGCCAAGGTCATTTCGGAATGCAGATCGAAATCGAGAAGGTTCAAAATAGCGACGCCTTTCCACAGCACGTCGATGTCGCCGTGATCGGTGCAGGTATTGTGGGAACCTGCACCGCCTACGAGCTCGCTCGTAAGGGGGTGTCGGTCGCCCTGTTCGAGAAGGGAATCGTCTCAGGTGAGCAGTCGGGCCGAAACTGGGGATGGGTGCGCCAGCAAAACCGCGATATCCACGAGCTTGCGCTGGCAATGTTTAGCCTCCGGCGTTGGGAAGAATTAGGCACGGAGGTCGAGGCCGATCTAGGGTTTCGTAAAACGGGCATTCTTTATGCAACCAACAACCCGGCGGATTTGTCCCTGTGGGAACGATGGGGTGTGTCAGCCCGCGAGCGGGGCTTCCATAGTGAAATGCAATCAGCCGAACAGATCTGGGCTCGCACCGCAAACAGCATCACGCGATGGCTAGGTGGCGTTTGGTCACCTTCTGATGGACGGGCTGAGCCTAACAAAGCAGTCCCTGCTATTGCCGAGGGTGCCAAGCGACTCGGTGTATCGTTGCATCAAAATTGCGCCGTTCGAGGGCTCGATATCCACGACAGGCGGGTTGCCGGCGTCTGGACGGAGCGCGGCCTGGTCAGAACCACCCGGGTTGTCTTGGCCGGCGGCGCCTGGAGTTCACGATTTTGCCGACGGCATGGAATTGACCTGCCAATAGCCAACATCGGCGGGACCGCGCTTCGCACCACGGCCGTGGCGCAGATCGTCGAGGCCGGCTGCCTATCCACGCCAGGATATGCGTTGAGGCGCCGCGTTGACGGGTCATACACTCTCGCGGTACCCGGCCAAGGCATTGTGAACATTGCTCCGCAGTCCATAAGGCATGTCTCGAAATTCCGACAAATGTTTCGTAGTAACGTCGCCAAAAAGATAAAATATAGATTGAACGGATTGTTCCTAAATGGACCAGAGGCACTTGGTAGTTGGGATTTCGACCAGATTTCACCGTTTGAAAAGATCAGAATTCTGGAGCAGGTTCCCGATCCGGCTCTACTCAAAGTGGCGATTTCCCGCTTGATCAGCGATTTCCCGATGCTGGAAGGCATTCAGATCGCGCAGGCCTGGGGCGGGATGATCGACACTTCGCCGGACCTGGTGCCGGTCATTTCGAGGGTCCCTGACCTGGGAGGACTCATTATCTCGTCAGGCTTCAGCGGCCATGGCTTTGCCCTAGGACCGGGTGCCGGCCGGTTGACGAGCGAACTCGCGATGGATGAAACCCCGTTTGTCGACACCGATGCCTTTCGGCTGGATCGCTTTGGCTGGGGCTCGAATATCCGCCACCCGGAGATGATGTAATCGTGTTTTTCCAGCACCGTTGAAGAAATAGCAGGCCGGCGATGACAATCTCATTTGACCCTTCACTTGTCGAGCTTCCAGTTGGCCACTGGATCAATGGCAAATATGTTGAAGGTCGCGGAGAACTGGAACTGCGCAGGCCTTCCGATGCGTTTGCCTACACGGCTTCACCTCTCGCGGGCGAGGATGTCGTGGATCGAGCCGTCGCGGGGGCGAAAGCTGCGTTGAGGTCAAGCGGTTGGGGGGGCTGGAGACCAAGGGAACGGGCATCCGTGATGCATCGTCTGGCCGATCTTATGGAGGCCAATAGCCAGAGGCTGGGCCAACTGGAGTCTCTCGCTTCGACACGGCCCATTGGGCAATCTATGAGTGTTGATGTTGCCGTCACCGCGGAACAGATACGTTTTTTCGCGGAGTTTTCGGACAAGGAAGGCGGAGACGTCGTACCGACCGGCGGCGAGCATTTGGGCATAATTCTGAGCGAACCCTATGGTGTGGTCGGAGCCATCACACCTTGGAACGTGCCGTTGTCGATGGCCGGCTGGAAGCTTGGGCCGGCCCTTGCAGCAGGCAATGCGGTGGTTATCAAGCCATCAGAATTCACTCCATTTTCCACGCTCTATCTGGCCGAACTTGCTGTTCAGGCGGGAATTCCAAATGGTATAATCAACGTCGTTCTCGGCGATGGTGCGACAACCGGAAACAGCTTAGTCGCGCATCCTGATATCGCCAAGATAAGCTTTACCGGCTCGTCGACGGCGGGGGCAGCCATCCTGACGACCATCG
>ERZ778018.1532-NODE-1532-length-18128-cov-5.654844_pt1 | contig 18128 bp, 17 predicted proteins | sample MGYA00375748_ERZ778018 | MGnify/ENA primary metagenome ERZ778018 (study PRJEB29350, sample SAMN05509839) | bioreactor metagenome | biome: bioreactor; material: wastewater | place: South Africa: University of Cape Town | collected 2014-04-22 ... | reverse complement strand
CGAAGCGCTTGACCGCCTTCATCAGGCCGATATTGCCTTCCTGGATCAGGTCGCCCAGCTGCAGCCCGTAGCCGCTGTAGCCGCGGGCCACGTGCACAACGAAGCGCAGGTGCGACAGGATCAGCTCCTGCGCCGCGGCGATGTCGTTGTCCTCGCGCAGGCGATGGGCCAGCCGCTGCTCGTCCTCCACCGACAGCACCGGGATCTGGTGCACGCCGCTGATGTAGGCCTCCAGCGAGCCCATGGCGCTGGGGATCGGCAGGTTGTTGGCGACAAGCGCGTTGGTGGTCATGCTGGCTTCCCTCATGCGGCCGATTCTAGCAGTCGCCATTTATGACTGCTGCCCACGCCAGTAGTTCACAGTCGTTTCACCCATGGAACAACGGCAGCGGGTTTCCGTTCAGGAAACCACGGCGTATCCAGACGAGCTGGGGGCGTTGCATAGGGTCTGCAAGCCCGGTGCGCGCTTGACAGCGTGAAGGCCTCCACCGATCCTGCGCCCATTCCGAGGGGAGCCCCGTACGGGGCTGAGAAAGCGTCGAGCTGACCCTTGCACCTGATCCGGGTCATGCCGGCGTAGGAACGGAAAACCACATGCAGCGCGCGCCGCGCTGCGTGCCGTTGCAGCGTCAACTCCCGGATCTCCCGCGTTTCACGAGGAGGAGATCCATGCAGCCGTCCGATACCCGCCCGGGCACCGTCACCACCGGCCCGATCCGCGGCTCTCGCAAGGTCTACCTGTCGCCGCCCGGCCACCCCAGCCTGCGCGTGCCGCTGCGCGAAATCGCGCTGGACGACCCGCAGACGCCCCGCCTGCACCTGTACGACACCTCCGGCCCCTACACCGAAGACGGCGTCGCCATCGACCTGGCCGCCGGGCTGCCGCCAGTGCGTGAAGATTGGCTGGCCGCGCGCGGCTTCGAGACCATCGAAGGGCGCAGGGTGCGTCCCGAGGACAACGGGTTTGCCAGCGGCGAACGGCTGGTGGCGCCCTGTCCGGCGGCGCGCACGCTGCGCCGGGGCGGTGACGGGCAGCCGGTGACCCAACTGGAGTTCGCCCGCGCCGGCATCGTCACCGAGGAAATGGTCTATGCCGCCCATCGCGAAAACCTGGGCCGCATCGCCTCCAGCGACGAGGAGGAGCGCCGCCTGGCCGAAGGCGAATCCTTTGGCGCGGCGCTGCCAGCGTTGGTGACGCCGGAATTCGTGCGCGACGAGATCGCCCGCGGCCGCGCCATCCTGCCGGCCAACATCAACCATCCCGAACTCGAGCCGATGGTGATCGGCCGCAACTTCTTGGTGAAGGTCAACGCCAACATCGGCAACTCGGCGCTGTCCTCCGGCGTGGCCGAGGAGGTGGAGAAGCTGGTGTGGTCGATCCGCTGGGGCGCGGACACGGTCATGGACCTGTCCACCGGCCGCAACATCCACAACTTGCGCAGCTGGATCCTGCGCAACGCGCCGGTGCCGATCGGCACGGTGCCGCTGTACCAGGCGCTGGAAAAGGTCGGCGGCGACCCGGCCAAGCTGGATTGGGAGGTGTTCAAGGACACCTTGATCGAACAGGCCGAGCAGGGCGTGGATTACTTCACCATCCATGCCGGGGTGCGGCTGGCGCATGTGCCGCTGACCTCGAAGCGGGTCACCGGGATCGTCTCCCGCGGCGGATCGATCCTGGCGCGCTGGTGCCTGCGCTATCACCGCGAGAATTTCCTCTACGAGCGCTTCGACGAGATCTGCGACATCCTGCGCCGTTACGACGTCGCCTTCTCACTGGGCGACGGGCTGCGCCCCGGCAGCATTGCTGACGCCAATGACGCCGCCCAGTTCGCCGAACTCGACACCCTCGGCGAGCTGACCAAAGTGGCCTGGGACAAGGGCTGCCAGGTGATGGTGGAAGGCCCCGGCCACGTGCCGATGCACAGGATCCGCGACAACATGACGCGCCAGCTGGAGGTCTGCAGCGACGCGCCGTTCTACACTCTGGGCCCGTTGACCACCGATGCCGCCCCCGGACACGACCACCTGACCTCGGCGATTGGTGCGGCGATGATCGGCTGGTTCGGCACCGCCATGCTCTGCTACGTGACACCGAAGGAGCACCTGGGCCTGCCCGACCGCGACGACGTCAAGACCGGTGTGATCAGCTACAAGGTTGCCGCCCACGCCGCCGACCTGGCCAAGGGCCATCCGGCCGCGCAGGCGCATGACGACGCGCTGTCGCGGGCGCGCTTCGCATTCCGCTGGGAAGACCAATTCAACCTCTCGCTGGATCCCGACACCGCGCGCGCCTACCACGACGCCACCCTGCCCAAGGACGCGCACAAGAGCGCGCATTTCTGCTCGATGTGCGGGCCCAAGTTCTGCTCGATGCAACTCAGCCACGAGCTGCGCGACGCGGCTGATGCCGGGATGCAGGCGAAGTCGGCGGAGTTCGTCGCCGCCGGTGGCGAGCTGTACGTGGACGCCGCGCCGTGAGCGCGCGCGTCACCGTGCTGGGCGCCGGCGTGGCCGGTTTGGCCGCTGCATTGGAGCTGGCGCAGGCGGGCGCGGAGGTGGAGGTGCTGGAAGTTGGCAAGCAGCCCGGCGGCGAGGCTGCCAGCCGCTTTGCCGGCGGCATGCTGGCGCCGTGGTGCGAATGCGTCAGCGCTGAACCGCTGGTGGCCGAACTGGGCCGGCAGGCGCTGGACTGGTGGCCGCGGCAGTACCCCGGCACCGTCCGCAACGGCACGCTGGTATTGGCCGCTGCGCGCGATGCCGGCGAGCTGGAAGCCTTTGCCCAGCGCAGCGACAACTACCGCCGGCTGGACGCCGATGGCGTGGCCACGCTGGAGCCGGAACTGGCCGGGCGCTTCCGCCAGGGCCTGTTCTTCGCCGACGAAGCGCACCTGGATCCGCGCGCGGCGCTGGCGGCACTGGTGGCGCGGTTGCAGCCACTCGGCGTTGCCATCCACTACGGCGTGGACGCGAGCAAGGCGTCAGGCGATGGCCGGACCGTGCTCGACTGCCGCGGCTACGCCGCCCGCGACCGCCTGCCGGAACTGCGCGGTGTGCGCGGCGAGATGCTGCTGCTGCACAGCGACGATGTGCAGTTCGCGCGACCGATCCGCCTGCTGCATCCGCGCGGCATGCACTACCTGGTGCCGCGCGGCGGTGGCGATTACATGCTGGGCGGCAGCATGCTGGAAAGCGATGATGCCGGCGCGACCAGCGCGCGTTCGGTGATGGAGCTGCTCAACGCCGCTTACGCGCTGCACCCGGCGCTGGCCGAAGCGCGCATCCTCGAACTGGGCCACGGCCTGCGCCCGGCCTTCCCCGACAACCTGCCGCGGCTTGAGCAGCGCGACGGTCGCTGGCATCTGAACGGGCTGTTCCGCCACGGCTACCTGTTGGCACCAGCGCTGGCGCAACAGGCCGCGGTGCGCCTGTTGGAGGCGGCGTGATCCAGCTGCAGGTCAACGGCGAGTCCCGCGCCATCGAAGCCACCAAGCTGGCGCAGGCGCTGCTCGAGCTGGGCTATCACGAAGCGCATGTGACCACCGCCCTCAACGGCGTGTTCGTGGCCGCCGGTCAGCGCGCCGCGCAGCGGTTGTGCGAAGGCGACGCGCTGGAAATCCTCGCCCCGATGCAGGGAGGTTGAGATGCAGGTGTACGACATCGAACTGGGCTCGCGGCTGTGGCTGGGCAGCGCCCGCTACCCCTCGCCGGCGATCCTGTCCGAGGCAGTGCGCGGCGCGGACTGCGACGTGGTGACGGTGTCGCTGCGCCGCGAAAACGCCCGGGCAGGCGCCGGCCAGGCGTTCTGGTCGCTGATCCGCGACCTCGGCGTGCGGGTGCTGCCCAATACCGCCGGCTGCCATTCGGTGAATGAGGCCGTCACCACCGCGCAGATGGCGCGCGAGCTGTTCGGCACGCGTTGGATCAAGCTGGAAGTACTGGGTGAAGGCGAGCTGCTGCAGCCGGACGTGTTCGGGCTGGTGGAGGCGGCGCGGATCCTCTGCGACGACGGCTTCGATGTGTTTCCGTACACCACCGCCGACCTCGGCGTGGCCGACCGCCTGCTCGAGGCGGGCTGCCGCGTGCTGATGCCGTGGGGCGCGCCGATCGGCAGCGGTCGCGGGCTGTCCGATCCGTTCGCGCTGCGCGCGCTGCGTGCGCGCTTCCCCGACGTGCCGCTGGTGGTGGACGCCGGCCTTGGCCTGCCCTCGCACGCAGCGGCGGCGATGGAGCTGGGCTTCGACGCAGTGCTGGCCAACACCGCGGTGGCGCTGGCCTCCGACCCGGTGCGGATGGCACGCGCATTCGCCGATGCGGTGCGCGCCGGCCACGCCGCGCATGCCGCGGGGCCGATGCCGGTGCGCGACTTTGCCGAGCCGTCCACGCCGGTGATCGGCCAGGCCTGGCGATGAGCCGGCTCGATCCGTTCTATCCGGTGGTCGACAGCGCCGCATGGGTGCAGCGCCTGCTGCCGCTGGGGACGAAGTTGGTGCAGCTGCGGATCAAGCACGCCACGCAGGCGCAACTGCAAACGGAGATCCATGCCGCGCTGGCCGCCTGCCGCGCACACGCCGCGCAGCTGGTGGTCAACGACCACTGGCAGCTGGCGCTGGACGCTGGCGCGGACTTCGTCCATCTCGGCCAGGAAGACCTTGAGGATGCCGATCTGCCGGCACTGCGGCGGCACCGCGTGCGCGTTGGCCTCAGCACCCATGACGATGCCGAACTGGAACGCGCGTTGTCGCTGGCGCCGGACTACATCGCGCTGGGCCCGGTGTATCCCACCACGCTGAAACAGATGCCGTGGTCGCCGCAGGGCCTGCCGCGCATTGGCGAATGGAAACGCAAAATCGGTGCGCTGCCGCTGGTGGCGATTGGCGGCATCACCCTGCAGCGCGCGCAGGGCTGTTTCGACGCGGGTGCCGACGTGGTTGCGCTGGTCAGCGATATCACCCGCCATCCCGATCCCGAGGCGCAAACCAAAGCCTGGCTGCAGGCCACGCGGGGCCGCGCATGAAGCCGCTGGCGCTGAGCATCGCCGGCTCCGATTCCTGCGGCGGTGCCGGCATCCAGGCCGACCTCGCTGCATTCGCCGCGCTGGGCGTGCGCGGCGCCACCGCGATCACCGCGGTCACCGCGCAGAACCGCAGCGGCGTGCGCGCGGTGCAGGTGTTGCCGGCCACGCTGGTGCGCGAGCAGGTCGATGCGGTGTTCGAGGAAGAGCCGGTGCGCGCGGTCAAGCTGGGCATGCTGGCCGAGGCGTCGATCATCGAAGCGGTGGCGGCCAGCCTGCGCCAGCATCGCGCCGCCGCGGTCGTCATCGATCCGGTGATGATCGCCAGCTCCGGCGCGCGGCTGCTGCGCACCGACGCGGTGGCCATGCTGCGCCGCGAGCTGTTGCCGCTGGCCGATTGCCTGACCCCCAATCTCGATGAAGCGGCCGCGTTGCTGGACGTGCCGCGCGCGCGCGACGAGGCGCAGATGCTGGCGCAGGGCCGCGCACTGCTGGCGCTGGGGCCGCGCGCGGTGCTGATGAAGGGCGGCCACGCGCCGCTGGCCGAGGCGGTGGACCTGCTGGTGCAGCCGCAGTCGGCGCAGCGTTTCGCCGCGCCGTGGATCATCGGTGCCGATGGCCACGGCAGCGGTTGCACGCTGTCGGCCGCGGTGGCGGCCGGGCTGGCGCTGGGGGACGGGCTGGAGGTGGCGGTGGGCGCCGCCAAGCGGCACCTGGGCAGCTGGCTGGGCGAACGCTTCAGGTCGTCGTGAGCAGCGCCCGCGGCGGCAGAGTCCAGTCGATCGGGGTCTTTCCGCAACGGGTCAGGTATTGGTTGGCGGCCGAGAAATGGCCGCAGCCGAGGAAGCCGCGGTGCGCCGACAGCGGCGAGGGGTGCGGCGCCTTCAGCACGCGATGGCGGCGTCCGTCGATCACCGCGCCCTTCTTCTGCGCGTAGCTGCCCCAGAGCAGGAACACCAATTGCTCGCACTCGCGGTTGAGCACGTCCACCACGTGGTCGGTGAACCCTTCCCAGCCGCGGCCCTGGTGGCTGCCGGGCTTGCCGTCCTCCACCGTCAGCACGCTGTTGAGCAGCAGCACGCCGCGCCGCGCCCACGGCAGCAGGCAACCGTGGTCGGGACGGATGAAGCCGGTATCGCGCTCCAGCTCCTTGTAGATGTTCAGCAGCGACGGCGGCACCGGCACCCCCGGCAGCACCGAAAAGCACAGCCCGTGCGCCTGCCCGGCGCCGTGGTACGGATCCTGGCCGAGGATGACCACCTTCACCGCGTCGAACGGCGTGGCGTCGAAGGCGGCGAAGATGTCCCTGCCGGGCGGGTAGATGCGCGCGCCGGCGGCTTTGCGCTGGCGCAGGAAGGCGGACAGTGCGCGCATGTCTTCGCGCGCGAACCATTCGCCCACGCGCGCCTTCCAGCTCGGTTCCAGTTGCAGCGCGGCGGCGGCGTCCATCGCGCTCAGATCACGCCGCGCTTCTTCTCGAACAGCAGGTAGGCCACGCCCAAGGCGGCGCCGATCCCCAGCGAGGCCGGCCAACCCAGCGGGCTCAGCCACTTCACCAGCCCGGCCAGCAGCAGACCCAGCACCACGAACTGCGAATAGCGCCAGCGGCTGTCGCGGAAGTTCTTCAGTTCCGGGCCGGCCATCGGCTCAGACCTTGTAGCCGGTGTGGATGGCGACGATGCCGCCGCTCATGTTGCGGTAGCTGCAGCGCGCCAGCCCGGCCGCTTCCATCATCGCCTTGAGCTCGCGCTGCGGCGGATGCTTGCGGATCGACTCGGCCAGGTACTGGTAGCTCTCGGCGTCGCCGGCGAACAGGCTGCCCAGCTTCGGCAGCACCTTGAACGAGTGGAAATCGTAGATCGGCCTGAACCACTCGGCCTGCACTTCGGAAAACTCCAGCACCCGTGCCTGCCCGCCCGGGCGCAGCACGCGCGCGATTTCGCGCAGCGCGGCGTCCTTGTCGGTCACGTTGCGCAGGCCGAAGGCCATTGTCACCAGGTCGAAGCTGGCGTCGGGGAAGGGCAGGCATTCGGCGTTGCACTGCACGTATTCGAAGCCGCGGACGAAGCCGCGGTCGGTCATGCGGTCGCGGCCCACCCGCAGCATGTCGCCGTTGATGTCGCCCAGCACCAGTTCACCGGTTTCGCCCACTCGGTCCTTCAGCAGCGCGGCGATGTCGCCGGTGCCGCCGGCCAGGTCCAGCACGCGGTCGCCCTTGCGTACCTGCGTGGTGGCGACGAAGAAACGCTTCCACAGCCGGTGGATGCCCAGGCTCATGGCATCGTTCATCAGGTCGTACTTGCCGGCCACCGAGGTGAACACCTCCGCGACCAGCTTCTGCTTCTGGGCCACCGGCACGTCGCGGAAACCGAAGTGGGTGGTGCCGGCTTTGTCCTGGGCTGTATCCATGGCGGGGATTATCGCACCATGGATTGATCCCGATCATGCCCGCCGGCCGCCGCCCGGCGAGAATGGTCCCGACCGCCGCCGGAGCCCGCCATGCAATCACCCCATTCGCACCAGCCCTTGCTGATCGCCGACGATCCCGCGCTGGACGCCTACATGGCCGACGTGCACGGCAAGAATTTCGCGTCGCGACGTGACGGCGGGATCGCGCTGGCGGACTGGCTTGCCAGCGGCGACGACGCCGAGGAGCGCAGCTACCGCCATGCCGAGCGCCTGGGCCTGCCGCTGGTGCGGCTGCCCGAGGTGGCGGTGGACCCGCAGGTGGCGGCATTGCTGCGGCCCGAGCAGGCGCGCCAGCTGCGGGTGGTGCCGCTGCGCCTGCACAACGGCTTGCTGGCCGCGGCGATGGAGGACCCCACCAACCAGCAGGCGATGGCCGCGCTGGAGTTCGCCACCGCCCACCACGTGCTGCCGATGGTGGCCAGCGCACGCGGCATCCGCGAGGCGATCGCCCACAGCTACGACCTGGCCGAGGACCGCGAAACCGTGCGCCAGCTCGGCCTGGACCCGCATGCGGCCGGGATCGAGAGCGAGGCCGAGGCCAACCGGCTGGCGCGCGAACAGCCGATCGTGCGGCTCGTGCACGGCCTGATCGCCGATGCGGTGGCACGCCGCGCCTCCGACATCCACCTGCGCCCGGGCGAGCACGACACCGACGTGCTGTTCCGCATCGACGACGAGCTGGTGCCGGTGCGCAGCCTGATGCGCGCCCTGCATCCGGCCGCGATCAGCCGGGTGAAGGTGCTGGGTGCGATGAACCTGGCCGAACACCGGCTACCCAGGACGGCCGCACCAGTTTCGTCCTCGACAACGGCGGCAAGGTCGACCTGCGCATCTCGATCCTGCCGACGGTGAACGGCGAAAGCGCGGTGGTGCGCCTGCTGGACCCGCGCGAGGGCCTGTGGAACCTCGACCAGCTGGGCCTGAGCGAGGCCGACAAGCTGCGCGTGGACGACGTGATGACGCGCAGCCACGGCATGTTCCTGACCACCGGCCCCACCGGCTGCGGCAAGTCCACCACCCTGTACGCGATGCTGCTGGAGATGCGCAAGCAGCGCATCAACATCCTCACCATCGAGGACCCGGTGGAGTTCCACATCGCCGAGATCCAGCAGATGCAGGTCAACCGCGCGGCCGGCTTCACCTTCGCCAGCGCGATGCGCAACTTCCTGCGCCATGACCCGGACGTGATCATGGTGGGCGAAATCCGCGACCGCGAGACCGCCGGCATCGCGGTGGAAAGCGCGCTCACCGGCCACCTGATGCTGAGCACGCTGCATACCAACACCGCGGCGACCACCGTCACCCGCCTGCTGGACCTGGGTGTGGAGCCCTACCTGCTGCGCGCCAGCCTGCTGGCGGTGATGTCGCAGCGGCTGGTGCGCTTGACCTGCGCGCACTGCCGCGAGGTCGAGCAGGTGCCCGCGCGCATCCGCGAGGCGCTGGGCGTGGCGGCCGACGACGTGTTCCATGCCGGACGCGGTTGCGCCCAGTGCGAGGGGCTGGGCGTGCACGGGCGGCGCGCGGTCTACGAGCTGCTGGTGATGAGCCCGCGCCTGCGCGAACTGGTGGTGCCCGGGGCCGAGGCCGACACCATCCACCGTGTCGCGGTGGAGGAAGGCATGGTGCCGATCACCCAGGCCGCGGTGGCACTGGCGCGCAGTGGCGAGATCTCGCTGTCGGAAGCGTGGCGGGTGCGCGCGGACTGAGCGCGCCCGCATGCGACACTGCGCGCATGCACATCGAACCCGCCGCCTTCCGCGGCACGCCTTGCATACGCATCGCCGCTGAGGGCGCCAGCGCACTGGTCGCCCTGCACGGCGCGCAAGTGCTCTCGTGGATGCCCGCAGACGGCCGCGAGCGCCTGTTCCTGTCCGAGCGCGCGGTGTTCGACGGCCGCGCCGCCATCCGCGGTGGCATCCCGGTGATCTTCCCGCAGTTCGGCGAACGCGGCCTGTTGCGCAAGCACGGCTTCGCCCGCAACCGCAGTTGGACATACGCGGGTGTTGAAGGCGATCAGGCCGTGCTGGCGCTGTCCGGCGACGGCAGCGACACCGACTGGCCGTATCCCTTCATCGCCCGCCTGCGTGTCGGCCTGGCCGCCGCGCGGCTGGCGGTGGCGCTGGAGATCGACAACACCGGCGCCGCAGCCTTCGCCTTCACCGCCGCCCTGCACAGCTACCTGCGCGTGGACGACATCGCCCAGGTCGCCCTCGAAGGACTGCAAGGCTGCGACTACGAAGACAGCGCAAGCGGCGGCACCCTGCACCGCCAGCACGACTACGAAGTCACGTTCGAGAACGAGACCGACCGCATCTACAACGACGTGGTCGCCCCGCTGGTGCTGATGGATGGCACGCACCGGCTCGACATCGAGCAGGACGGCTTCGGCGACGTGGTGGTGTGGAATCCGGGCGAGCAGCTGTGCGCCCGCATCGCCGATCTGGCGCCGGACGACTGGCGGCACTTCGCCTGCGTCGAAGCCGGACAGGTGCTGCAACCGGTGGTGCTGGGGCCGGGAGAAACCTGGCGGGGCGCGCAGGTGCTGGGCCGCTAACGCAGAACGCCCCGCATCACTGCGGGGCGTTCCGTTTGCATCGATGGCGCGGTGGCTTACTTGCGCATCGAGCTGAAGAACTCGTCGTTCGACTTGGTGTTCTTCATCTTGTCGAGCAGGAACTCCATCGCCGCGACGATCTTTTACCATCCGACTCAGAAATTCTTCGAGGATTTCGATCTTCCCAGACAGTCCAGAACCCTTTGTTTATAAGGCTTTCAAGCATGAAGTAAAGCTGGGAATGATCTAAAGATCAAGTTCCGCTTCATATCCCATGGATCGCGATTCTGGCCCGCGTGGGGTGCAAGGTTTGGGTGCAGGGCAGGAGCCAAGGCGGCATTCAGCTGGAGTCGCAACATATGCGCCGGCATCTGTCTAAGAACGCAGCCATCTAGCAACAGCGCAGGCCTTCATGATCGGGTCAAGGGGGCCGGCTCGCGCAGCAATCGGAACTCGAATCGGCTATCGTGCAACCTGCCGGAAATCTGCCTAGGACGCGGCTAGGGTCGGCTAATCACAAGGGGGCTGCTTAAGACATGAGCGACACAACGTTTCGATTCGTAGACCTGTTCGCGGGGCTAGGCGGATTTCACTTAGCTATGCATCGGCTTGGCGGCAGATGTGTGTTTGCTGCTGAGTGGAAAGAGAGTCTTCGCGATCTTTACGAAACGAATTTCGGTTTGCGTCCAGCTGGCGATTTGACACTCGTTGATCCAAGGATGGTTCCAAACCACGACGTGCTTGCGGCTGGGTTCCCTTGTCAGCCGTTCTCGAAGGCTGGTGATCAACTGGGATTCGAATGCACGCGACAAGGCGGTCTTTTCTTTGATGTTGCCGAAATTCTGAAGCTGAAACGCCCCTCGTTCTTCATCTTGGAAAACGTGCCCAATTTGCTCAAGCATGACGGCGGGCGAACATGGGAAGAAATCCAGCGAATCCTTGGGCTGGAGGGGCTCGGCTATCACATCAGGGCTACAAAGCTTTCCCCACACAACTTCGGCATACCTCAGATTCGAGAGCGCGTGTATATCGTCGGCTCGCGCAAGCCGCTGACCAATTTTTCTTGGCCGCAACAGTCAGATGTCGAGACCAGCATCGAATCTGTGCTTGACGATTCTCCAGCTGATGCGAAGAAATTTTCTCCGCGTGTTGCCGCCTGCCTTAAAGCGTGGGATGGCTTCCTGAAGGCCTGTCCGAAGAGTGTGAAGCTGCCTTCATTCCCGCTCTGGTCCATGGAATGGGGGGCGACCTATCCATTCGAAGAGACGACTCCGTACGCGCTTGCCAAGAAGTATGGAAAAGAAGGATTGAAGGGCTTCAAAGGAAGCCATGGCTACAAGATCGGATATCTCTCTAGCCTTGAGGATCGCTGGGAGAAGTTGCCGAGTCACGCGCGTACTGCTGAGCTTCAGTTCCCGAAGTGGAAGAAGGACTTCATCCGGCAGAACAGAGCCTTCTACGCGAACAATAAGGCATGGATCGACCCTTGGCTTCCGCAGATTCTTGATTTCCCATCCAGCCTTCAGAAGCTCGAGTGGAACATTCAGGGCGGTGAGCAGGACCTCTGGCAATACGTTCTTCAGTTCCGAGCTTCAGGGTTGCGGGTAAAAAGGCGTACAACTGCACCGAGCCTTATCGCGATGACAGATACGCAGGTGCCCATCATCGCTTGGCAGAAGCGATATATGACGCCTCTCGAGTGTGCTCGCTTACAGAGCTTGGAAGGCCTCAAAGAGTTGCCAGCCACATCCAGTCAGGCATTTCATGCGCTTGGTAATGCCGTGAACACGAAGGTTGTAGAGCTTGTAGTGCGTGCGCTTCTGACGGGCGTTGCCCCGTCCTACAGGATTGACATCAGTGAGGTTGCAGCATGACTGGGTCTGCATCGGAAGGCGATGGAAGTCTGCCACCGATCCAAATCCGACCAGAAGTAACCGTTCTATCGGTGCTTCGACATCTGAACTACAAAGCTTGGTTTGCACTGGCTGAGTTCATCGACAACTCACTGCAGAGCGCTATTGCCAATCATGAGGCACTGAGCGTGCTGCATGAAGGTAAGTACCAGCTGTCTGTGGACATCATGCTGGATTCGGGACAGCCCGGGCAGATTACGATTCGGGACAATGCGGCAGGCATCGCCATAGCTGATTACCCCCGAGCGTTCAGGCCGGCTCAGGTTCCGACTGACAGGACAGGACTATCCGAGTTCGGCATGGGCATGAAGAGCGCTGCGTGCTGGTTCGCCGAGAACTGGACTGTGAGGACAAAGGCCATTGGCGAGGATGTCGAGAGGACCATCAGCTTCGACGTCAAGCATATCGTTGAGAATCGGATAGAGAGTCTTGGAACAACGGTCAGAACTGTTGATCCTAAGGCGCACTACACAGTTGTTTCTCTGCGCAATCTGCATCACCTTCCACAAGGAAGGACTATCGGCAAGATTAAAGATCATCTCGCGAGCATCTATCGTGTCTTTATTCGGGACGGTCGACTCCAACTCACGTTCAATGGCGAGCCGCTGCAGTACGAATCGCCAAAGACCTTAACTGCCGACAGATATTCATCTCCCGGCTACGTAGCCCCAGATGATTCGGGTAAGCCAGTTGAATGGCGTAAGGACATTGATCTCGACTTTGGCGAGGGCCAGCGTGTCAAAGGCTTTGCGATGATCCGCGAAGTTGGCTCTACACCATTGGCTGGCTTCTCGCTTTTTCGCCGCGACCGCTTAATCGTAGGAAGCCACGACGAAACTTACCGGCCATCTCAAATTTTCAAGCAAACGAACAGCTATGCCTACCAGCGTATTGCGGGGGAACTGCACGTTGAGGGCTTTGAGGTCAGTCACACGAAGGATGGATTTCGTTGGGAGGAGTTTGAGGACGAGTTCCTTGATTGCCTGAAGGATGAGTTAACCAAAGCGCCGCTCAACCTAATATCACAGGCCGAAAACTATCGGGCCTTGTTGCAAAGGAAGACAATTGAAAAGGCCGCTTCGGCAGCTTCGCAGGCGGTAGCGGAGCACGTAGAGAAAAACGTGCGCCCCTTGCTAGTAGAGTCCAGACAGAATCCAAGCGAACCTGCGCCGGTTCCAGCTGAGGTTCTGTTGTCATCGCCTCCGGCCTCTGAGAGAGATATCCGTGTTGATGATGGGCAGTACGTCTGGCTGATCAAGCTTAGGACAACAATAGATCCATCGATAGAGAACTGGATTTCGCTAGGGCTTGTAGATCAGAAGAACGGCGATACCGGATACATTCGCCGACTAGGCATTGACATTGCATTGGCGCACCCATTCTCTTCCGAGTTCATTGGTGCCGATTTCTCGAACGTAGAACTCTTCCTGCGGTTCGCGGTTGCTGTTTCGATCTCCTTGATGCTGACGGAAGATCTAACAGGTCAGTCGCCTGATACCGCGTTGAGCAACCTCAATCACCTTATGCGAACCTCGATGGCGCAGGCTCAGCTATGAATGACAAGTGTGAAGTGAGCATCCTAGCTAGGGTTCAACCTCCTCTTCGCTGGGAGCCTCAGTGTGGTGCGGCGACCGATGAGTTCCTCAAGAGGAAGATGAACTCACTGAGCGGGCCATCAGAGGAAGAGTTGATGGTTGGCGAGGGGAGTGTGCTCCATGAAGCGAGGCGAATTCTAGGGCGTTGTCTACCCCCATCGAACACCGATGGTGCCGAGGTTGGATTAGTTGTCGGCTATGTCCAGAGCGGAAAAACACTTTCATTCGAGACAGTCATATCTCTGGCAAGAGACAACTCTTATGGCCTCGTAATTGTTCTCGCTGGAACCAAGACCAATCTTCGCGAGCAGTCGGAAGAAAGGCTGATCAAAGATCTTGCTGTGTACGAGCGGCGACATTGGCGACACTTCTCTAACCCGACGCCAAGCGACACGTCAAAGATCAGGGATGGGCTGGCTGCGTGGAAGCGCCAACCCGTCAGGAAGCAAACTGTCCTTATCACTCTCCTCAAGCAAAAAAACCACCTGTCCAATCTGGCCGAGTTGCTAGGGGCATTGGACTTGCGTGGTGTTCCGACATTGCTAATCGATGATGAGAGCGATCAGGCTAGTCTCAACACAAATGCTTCTATGATTAAAGCGCGACGCACTGCCAGCAACGCTAAAAGTGCGGTCTACAATGGCCTCTGTGAGGTTCGTGCTACGTTGCCTCATCATTCATTCCTGCAGTACACGGCGACGCCACAAGCCAATCTACTTTTGGCGCAAACGGATCTCCTCAACCCTTCTTTTGCGGAACTGGTTACACCGGGCGCCGGATACACGGGCGGGCATTCCTTCTTTGGGGGTTCCAACAAATTAGTTGTCCGTATTCCCGATAGGGAGATTCCAAGTCAGAACAATCAAGTTCGATCTGTTCCAGCTAGTCTCACCAGTGCACTAAGATTCTTCCTGCTTGCGGCAGCTCAGCATTCACTGACGAAAGGTGATGGTTGCAATCGGTCAATGATGATCCACCCTGCGATGCAGACGAGGCCGCACCGGGATTACAAGGACTGGATCGAGAAGTCATTCAAGACGTTGAAAGGCATGGTGCGAAGGGGCCATGACGGCAATGCCGCAGCAGTCACCGCGCTTTTCCAAAGTGAATATGACCAGCTTGCCGAGACATTCCCTGCGATTGAAAGTCTTCCAGACTTGATCTCTGAACTCGCTGAGGAGGTCTTGGATTGGGTAGAGATTGCTGAGATCAATACAAGCAAAGACGCCCTTAAAAAGGTGAATTGGGAGGCTTTTCCCTACTGGATTCTTGTAGGTGGCGAGAAGCTTGGGCGTGGTTATACGGTCGAGGGGCTAGTCGTCAGTTATATGCCTCGGCCGCTGGGTGTCGCGCCAAACGCAGACACGTTACAGCAGCGAGCCCGCTTTTTTGGATATAGAAGCAACTACCTCGGTCTTTGCCGGATCTTTGTTCCGGGGGATGTCCATGAAGCCTTTGTCAAATATGTTGAACATGAGCGTTCTGTTCGAGGTGCGCTTGAGGCACACAGGGGAAAGGCACTAAGAGCGTGGCGTAGGGATTTCATCCTCGACTCTTCAATGCGAGCGACTCGAGCCAACGTTATTGGAATTGATTCGCGAAGAATACTGGTTGAGTCATGGCTCAACCCTAGCGTTCTTCATCGCGATCCTGACGCCATTGCGCACAACAGGGCTTTGTTTGGCAGGCTGAGGGAAGATTGGGGCAAGGAATTCGGCGAGGTCGCGGTGTCGCATCTTGATCGCTTCAAAGGAGCGAAAAGTTTGCCGCGTCATTCAGTTATTGAGGGGGTCCCGCTATCTCGTGTGGTCGAAGACTTCATGTTGAGCGTTTCGATTAGGGATGAACGCGATTCCGAAGATCACAGCGCAATGCTTTTGGCCCTCGCTGCGCTGAAGGATGGAGATGAAGCGCTCCTCGTGGATGTCTACCTTCTGAACAATCTTGATGCCCAGTACCGATCCCGAAGGAAGGGAAGAGGGGAAGAGGCGGAGAGCTTGAATGCCCCCATTGGTCAGTATTTTAGTCAGAGCGCTAACTCGCTCAACGACAAAAGCTTCTGCACACAGGATCGGATTAGCTTGCAACTCCGCATGTTTAACGTTGGTCAGAAAGCCCGCGATGAGCAGAATCCAGATGTTAAGGACGTTCCATGGTTTGCCCTCTACGTCCCGAAAGAGCTACAGAAGCACGTGCACATTGAAACCAAATGAGCACATCACTGCACGCGCGCTTCGCTGAGATAGCTGTTGCTAGCGAGGAAGCAACATTTCAGGCGATACCAATCTCGGACAGAAGGCGCGACTATCTTGCAAAGACCGCATCAGGAGCGCCTGTATTCCTGCTTCACGATGCTGGCCGCACCAAGTACTACCCCGGCTATAGCTTCAGAAATCTCACGGTCGAGTTCCAGTCGACCTGTCGTGTTGTTGCCGATGGTGTGAGTCAAGTTGGGCAGTTTTGTCTGGTTAGCTGTGACCCATCGGTGCCAGATCTGTTCGAACTCTTCATTAGCTGCGTTTGTGCGGCCGTCGACCAGTTGCCTGAGAGTAGCGGAACCGAAGAACTTGAGGCTTCTCTGCTGGATGTTCGTGAATTATTCCGAGCTTTTTCAGCACCTAGCGGCCGGGAGATCACCGGGCTTTGGGGGGAGCTGTTTGTAGTCTGTGCCTCAGACTCTTGCGAGCAAGCCATGACTTGTTGGAGAGGGGCCGGAACCGAGCGCTATGACTTTTCTTCCAGCGACCTACGGCTTGAGGTCAAGTCGACTACACAGGCAATTCGTGCTCACGCGTTCTCCTTGGAACAACTCGTTCCGCCGCCATCAGGGCGGGGATATGTGGCGTCCCTGCTCCTGCAAGTTTCGGTGAATGGACTTGGCATTCTTGATCTTGCCAATCAGATTGAGGGGAAGATTGCGGGCAAGCCGCATCTAAGAAGAAAGCTTTGGAAGAATATTGGATTAGCGCTCGGCAGTGACTTCGAGGAGGGTCTCGACATGCGCTTGGATGTGGAATTCGCCAAGCGTCACCTTGCCGTTTTGGCGATGGGTGAGGTCCCCCAACCACCCGTGCCCCGAGACCCTCGAGTGTCTTCAGTTAAGTTCACCGCTGATCTATCGGGTCATGTAGCGAAGGGTCAAGCTCAGGAGCTTGAAAGGCTCAGGTCGCTTTTCGTTAAACCGGGCGATGGCGCAGCTTCCTGAATAAGCGGGATGGTCCCATTTTGTATACCCATTGAGACAGGTGCAAAAACCGTCTCAAAACTCATTCCAAAGGCTTGTATCAAATGTCCTTAGGAGTTATGATACGAGAATGACGCAAATGATTGGCTATGCCCGCTGTAGTTCGCCTTCGCAGTCTCTTGAGGTTCAACTGGAGCAGTTGAAGGCTGCTGGGTGCGACCGGGTGTTCTCGGAAAAGCGGTCTGGACGCGAGGCTGACAACCGTCCAGAGCTGCAGCGATGCCTTGAGTACGTCAGGGAAGGCGATGTTCTCGTCATTTGTAAGCTAGACCGCATGGCTCGCTCCCTGCTCGACTTGGCGAAGATTTCCGACCGACTGAGTCGAAAAGGCGTCGCCTTCCGTGTGCTTGATCAGGCAATCGACACTACGACGGCGGAAGGCCGTCTTATGTTCGGGATGCTCGGAGCGTTTGCTGAGTTCGAGAACGACTTGCGTCGACTTCGTGTAGAAGCGGGTGTTCGGCTCGCAAAGGAAAAAGGCGTGAAATTTGGGCGGAAAGAAGCCCTTACGCCTGACCAGAAGGCAACGATTCGTCGACTGAGGTCAGAAGAGGGCTTCAGCATTGGTCAATTGCAGACCAAATATCAGGTTGGCAGAGCCACCATCTATAGGAGCTTGGCGGAGGCTGCGAGCTGAGAATCGCTCGTGGGCAGTGAGCTATCAAGGCGTTTTGGCTTTTAGCTCAGCAGCGATTTTCCGCTGCTCCGAATTTGGCAGCACCGAAACCGCGAGAATGATTTCTGCCAACAAATCGTTATCGGCGAGCAAGTAGGCAAGAGGCACGCCTAGCTCATTGGCGAGCTTCAGGGCGGTGGCGAAATCGGGTTCCGATGAGCCTCGTTCATAGCGTGTCACGCGACTGGACACTACATCCTCCGGAAGGCCAATCCGCCTTCCTAGCTCTCGTTGCGATAGGCCTGCTGCCAAACGCGCTTCCTTCAGGCGCTGGCCGAACACGGTTCGCAAGTTGGGAAGAGGTAGGGCCATCCGGAGTCGATAGCGGGACTCCTGCCAGCATGGCCTGGTAATCCCCCCGCCAGTTAGCTGACACCAGAAGTGGAATTTTCTCGTACGCTTTCCCGAGGAGGTTCCATGAAGAAGTCCCGCTTCACCGACAGCCAGATCATCGCCGTGCTCAAGCAGGCCGAGGCCGGCACGCCCGTGCCGGAGCTGTGCCGCGAGCACGGCATCAGCTCGGCGACGTTCTACAAGTGGCGCAGCAAGTTTGGCGGCATGGATGCGTCGTTGATGTCCCAGCTCAGGGAGCTGCAGGACGAGAACCGGCGGCTGAAGAAGATGTACGCCGACGCGCAGCTCAGTGCCGAGCTGCTGAAGGAGGCG
>ERZ778018.1530-NODE-1530-length-18161-cov-9.552911_pt1 | contig 18161 bp, 13 predicted proteins | sample MGYA00375748_ERZ778018 | MGnify/ENA primary metagenome ERZ778018 (study PRJEB29350, sample SAMN05509839) | bioreactor metagenome | biome: bioreactor; material: wastewater | place: South Africa: University of Cape Town | collected 2014-04-22 ... | reverse complement strand
GTCGCATGCGGGATCCGATAAGTGTCGGGTCGTCAGCCCGGCGGGAGAGGGGACGTAAGTCGGTTGCCGCCACGGGATCGCGCTACATCGACTTCGACGAACGAACCCGCCGCGAAATCGCAGTTAACTTAAGTCGGTTAAGCGATTTGCGACGAGCCAGACGCCGCCCTTGGCGCGACGGGCGAACCCAATCGCGACGGGGTCAAAGCTCGATGTGGGGGGTCTTGATGAGGGGTTCGTCGGCGGCCTGCTGGAACGGGGATCGGGGAGGGCGGGCGGCGGGGGGGCCGATCACCTCCTGGTCGACGGGGAGCAGGAACGGGTCGGTCGCGCCGGCGCCGGAGGCGGACGAGTGCCGCGACGACCGCCGCGCGGCGGGTCGGGAGCGAGGGGAGGGCGGGTCGTCGAACTCGTCGGCCGACTGGAGCCGGGCGCCTCGGATCTCCACCGGGGCGCCCAGGCGGACGTCGACGCCGTCGTCGCCGCCGCGGGCGACGGCCGCGCCGCGACGCTCGGGGGGGGGGAGGGTCTCGCGGATGGTCGTGTCGTCCGCGGCGGCGTCGGGCTCGCCGCGGGATCGATCGCGGCTCAACTCGGCGAGGTCGATCGACTCGTAGCCGCTGACCTTCGGCGGGGCGAACTCGGCAAGGGCGTCCTGGGAGAACTCCACGTTCAGCTTGGGGCCGGAGATCTTGCTGGACATGGCGATGTCCAGCGTCAGCTTCTCGTCGACCCAGCGGAGGGTGAAGCGGTCGGGGACGTGGCAGGTGGCGGGCGAGGGGGGCACGTCGGGATCGGCGTCGGCGTCGGTCGGGGGAGGCGTCTTCACGGCGACGTCGTAATAGCGCTGGATGGTCGCCTCGCCCAGCAGGGTCTTGCCGTCGCGGTCGTAGGCGCGCAGGCCGATCAGGCGGTTGGTCTTCTCCTCGACGGTCATCTCGCGGACGTAGGCCGCGGCCGGGTCGCGGGAGGGGCCCAGCCGCACGACGCTCAACCCCGGACGCTCGCCGGGGGAGACTCGCGCCGCGGCGGCCTCCTCGCGGGTGATCGACTTCAGGCCCATCGCCGTGACGATCCAGTCGGGCTGGTAGGTGGCCTTCAGGTTGCTGGCGGCCAGGTCGTCGAAGGCGCAGCGGTAGACGCCCTTGTCGGCGTTGTCTTTGACCCAGAACCAGAACTCGTGCTCGTTGGAGCCGATGTCGGCGACGTTGCTGGTGGTCACGGGGCGCTGGACCAGCAGCTTGAAGTCGTGGGGCTGGGCGACCATGAGCCGGCCGTTGAGCCCGCCGGCCACCGGCTCGCCGCCGTCGGGGGAGGCCATGGTGACGCTGATGGAGGGCTTGGCGTTGATCGTCCGGATCAACCGCGCGTTGCGGTTGTGCTCCTGGACGAAGTCGTCGAGCCGAAACGACGAGGTCTGAATCTCCGGCGCCGCCGGCGGCCGGTTCGACCGCGAGGTCCCGAACGCGCGACAACCCGTAAGCGCCGCCAGCGCCGAAACCGCGATCAGTATTCGAAGCGCGGCCTTGGCCTTCATGGGGTCCGGCTTTCCTGAGTTGACCCGGACGATCGCTCGACCGGGGGGACTGGCGGAACGGCGCGAAGGTTCGAGAAGGGGCGGACTCGCGAAGGGTCCGCACCTTAGCTTACCACGTCGATCCCCGCAAGGCGGATCGGCGGGGCCGCGGGGCGCGATCGGGCCCCGCGGCCCTTCGATTCCCAGATATCGGCCGGGAGGGCGGCTCAACTCGCGAGGAACTTCTCCAAGGCGTCGAATCCTTTCTCCAGGGTCTCCAGGTCGGTCGCGAACGACATCCGGGCGTAACCCTCGGCACCGAAGGCCGAGCCCATCACGAGCGCCACGTTGGCCTGGCTCAAGGCGGTGAGGCAGAACGAGGTGGAGTCGGTCACCTTCCGGCCTCCCAGGGTCCGGCCGAAGTGCGGGGAGACGTTCATCCAGGCGTAGAACGCGCCGCCGGGGGGGAGGCAGGAGACGCCGGGGAGCTTCTCGATCCGCTCCAGGACGTAGGCCCTGCGCCTGGCGAACTGGGCCTTCATCGCGGCGACGGAGTCCTGCGGGCCGGTGATCGCCTCGAGCGCGGCGTACTGGCTGACCGAGCCGGGGTTGCTGGTCTCCTGGCTCTGGAGGTCGCCGATGAACTTGGAGACGGCCGCCGGCGCGACGCTCCAGCCGATCCGCCAGCCGGTCATCGCGTAGGTCTTGCTGACGCCGGAGATGGTGATCGTGCGGGCCGGCAGGTCGGGGTGGAGGCCGGCGAAACAGGTGGGCTCCGCGTCGCCGTAGGTGAGCTGTTCGTAGATCTCGTCGGAGAGGACGCCGACGTCGGTCTTGAGGACGGCCTCGGCCAGGGCGGCCAACTCGGAGCGGTCGTAGACGACGCCGGTGGGGTTGGACGGGCTGTTGATCATCAACAGCTTGGTCCGGGGCGTGACCGCGGCCAGGAACTGGTCGGGCGTCAGCTTGAAGCCGGCGGACTCGGGCGTCGAGACGACCACGGGGGTCGCGCCGGTGAGCTTGACCAAATCGGAGTAGCTGACCCAGTAGGGGGCGGGGATGACGACCTCGTCGCCGGGGCCGCAGACGGCCATGAGCGCGTTGTGGATGGCCTGCTTGGCGCCGTTGGAGACGACCACCTGGGCCGGCTCGGTCGCCACGCCCTGACCGTCGGAATAGACCCTGGCGACGGCCGCGCGCAGCTCGGGAATGCCGGCGGGAGGGGTGTAGTGGGTCTTGCCGTCGCGCATGGCGCGGATGGCGGCTTCCTGGATGTTGGCGGGGGTGTCGAAGTCGGGCTCGCCCAGGGCGAAATCCAGGACGGCGATCCCCTGGGCCTTCAGCTTCCGCGCCTCGGCGCCCATCGCCAGGGTGGCCGAGGGCGCGATCAGGTTCGCCCTGTCCGCCAGAGAAAGAGGCATGCTCGGACCTTTCGCTTTCGTTTCAGGGAGGCCGTCGCCGACGCTCGGCCGCGCGGCCGTCACATCCCGGCCACGCCGACCCGGCCGGCGGCTCGACGCCCGCTTCGCTTCATTGTACCCCGCGCGGATCGGCCGATACCTCAAGACGGCCATGCCATCGGTCGGGTTCGCGGGCAAGCGCTCCAGGGACGAGACGACGAGAAGCCTCGAAGCCGACCAGAGGAGGACGCGCGACGACGCGCTTGGGGCGTTGTGGGATTTGCCTAATCCCCCTAGTTTTCACGACTGGTTTGTATCGCCGCGAAGTCGTGTTAAGATAGCATGGCGAGGCAAGAGGGGCCGCTGAACGGGTTGGGGTCGCTCTGGCACGAAGTATGCTGCCTTATGAGGGACGGGCGAGGTTGGGCGGGATGACCGGGAGGTTGACGGATCGTTGCGACAGGGAAGTCGAAGGAGCTTGAGAGTACTGGGACGGGAATCCCACACGGCGAATTCGTCGGGCACCGGGTGAGGTGGGCATTATGCACCGCGTGGTGATCACGGGTATTGGGGTGGTCGCCCCCAACGGCGTCGGCGCGAGGGCCTTCGAGGAGGCGATCGCCGAGGGTCGTTCGGGCGTCGGCTACATCGAGAGTTTCGACACGACCGGCCTGCCGATCAAGATCGCCGGCGAGGTCAAGGACTTCGACGTCACCCCGTATCTGGGGGCGCACAAGAAGAACGCCAAGCTGATGAGCCGCGCCATGCGGTTCGCCGTGGGGGCCGCGGCGATGGCGGTGGAGGACTCCGGGGTGGAGGAGGGGAAGCTCGACCCCACCCGGTTCGGCGTCTGCATGGGGACGGGGATCGTCCCGGTCGACGTCAACGAGTTCGTGGGGCCGATCCGGGCGGGGTTGGACGCCGAGGGCGGTTTCGACATGACCCGGTTCGCGGCGTCGCGGTCGGAGTCGATCTTTCCGCTTTGGCTGTTGCGGCATCTGCCGAACATGGCCGCGGCCCACATCTCGATCCTTCACCAGGCGATGGGGCCCAACAGCACCGTCGTCACCGCCTGCGCCGCGGGGACTCAGGCGGTCGGCGAGGCGTTCCGGCTGATCGCCCGCGGCGACGCCGACGTCATGCTCGCCGGCGGTTGCGACAGCCGGCTCGACCCCCAACTCCTGGTGGCCTACTCGGCGATGAAGGCGGTCAGCTCCTCGATCCGACCGCCGCGGGAGGTCTCGCGCCCCTTCGACGCCGATCGCGACGGCTTCGTCATGGGCGAGGGCGCCGCGGTCCTCTTCCTGGAGAGCTACCGCCGGGCCAAACGCCGGGGGGCCCGGATCTACGCCGAGGTCACCGGCTACGGCTCCTCGTTCGACGCCCACGGCATCACCCGGCCCGAGCCCGAGGGCAAAGGCGCGGCGCTCTCCATGACCTCGGCCTTGCGCGAGGCCAGGCTCGACGCCGACAAGGTCGACTACATCAACGCCCACGGCACCAGCACCCGGCTCAACGACCTGATGGAGACCGTGGCGGTCAAGCGGGTCTTCGGCCACCGCGCGCAGTCGATCCCCATGAGCAGCCAGAAGTCGATGATCGGCCACCTGATCGGCGCGTCGGGCGCCGTCGAGGCCGCCGCCACCGCGATGGCGCTTGAACGGGGCGTCGTCCCCCCCACCATCAACCTGGCCACCCCCGACCCCGACTGCGATCTGGACTACGTTCCCAACACCGCGCGGGCGATGCCCCTCCGCGCCGCCATGTCCAACAGCTTCGGCTTCGGCGGTCAGAACGCCAGCCTCGTCCTGCAACGAGCCTGACCCAACGACGCGAGCGACGACCAAGACCCCCTCGGAATCCGCCCCGGAACCATTCGCGGCGGTAGCGAGAGGCCGCTCGAAACGACGAGGGGCCGTCCCCGACGTTCCCTAAAATGGCTCGTCGCCGCCCCTCGCCCCGACACGGCCGCCCCCGCCCGTCATGGACCGGCGGGGGCGGCCGTCCTTCGTTCCCACCCCTCGCCCCCCGCGATCCGCGCCTTGGAGCCCGCGCGTCGAAGGCCGACGAGCGAGCCGCTCTCCAACATCCGTGAACGACGGCGGTTAAGACTCCATCACGACTGCATCGCCATGATGGATGGGCCGATCGAAAGCCCAAAAATTGGTCTTCCCAGGTTCTTGACAGCGCGAGGAGCGGGCGCTAGAATCGCCGCTCGATGAGATTGAGATCAAGTCTCAATGTCATTGGGGCCGACGATCTGGAACGAGTCGGCGTCCTTCACGCGCTTACATTAACCTACCCTGAAAGAGACCCCCATCATGGATCTGGCCCCTCCCCCCCCGGGCCAAGGCGAGTCGATCGCCGAGATCATCGAACCGTCGCCGCGGACTTCGGGACTTCCTCGACCGGGGGGCCTTCGGGAAGCCCGCGACGGCGAGGCCCGGACCCGCGCGAGGAAGCCGAGGCTTCGCGGGCTGATGATGTTTCTTCGCCGGACCCACCTGTACGCCGGCCTTCTGATGCTCCCCTGGGTGTTGCTCTACGGACTCACCGGGATTCTGTTCAACCACCCCACGTGGTTTTCCGATCAGTCGATCATTCCGTTCGGTTCGTCGGAGACGCGGGGGACCCCCCTGGAGGGGTTGCCCACGGCGAGCGACCTCGCTCGGGGGGTGGTGGCCGCGATCAACGCCAGAGCGGACGAGGATTACCGACTCGTCGAACCCGAGACGGCCCGCTTCGATCGGGGCGGCCTGACCGGGAGCGTGCTCGCGGGCGGGAAGTCGTACACGGTGTCGCTGGATCCGGACCAGGGAAGCGGCGCGATCCGGGTCGGCCAGGCGCCGGCCCGGGGAGGACCGCAAGCCGGCTCCCGGCCCACCCAGGCCCGAGGCGAACGGGACGGCGGTTCGCCCGAGGGGCGGGAGGGTCCGCCCCGCGGCGAGCGGGGGCGGCGGGACGGCGAGGGCGGGGGCGAGCCGAAAGGCCCCCTGGACGCGCTCGGCCGGATCGAGATCCGGGAGTCGCCGCTGGATCGGATGAGGCAAGGGCTCCCCGACGTCCTGGCGAAGGCCGGGCTGCTCGGCGCGTCGGTCTCGGAGGTCCGGGCGGCCCCCCTGTCGTTCCTCGTCGAAGGTCAAGGACGACGCTGGCGGGCGAGCTACGACCTTCAGTCGGGTTCGGTCTCGGCCCGACCGGCCGACGAGGCCGCCGCCGCGACCGACCTGACCGCCCGCCGGTTCCTTCTGCGATTGCATTCGGCCCACGGTTATCCCCCGGAATTCAACGCGCGGTGGGCCTGGGCCGTCATCGTCGACGTGATGTCCGTCACCATGCTCTTCTGGGGCGTCTCCGGAATGGTCATGTGGTGGCAGATCAAGCGCGCCCGCTGGCTCGGGTCGGCGGCGTTGGGGATCAGCGCGGTCGCGGCCTCGTGGGTCTTCGTGGAAATGCACGGCCTGCTGTCGACCCTGGGCCGTTGACCGTCGATCTTCCGGCGGCCCCCCACCATCCCCTCCTCTCCGACGACCACCCTCCAAGTTCCCTCCCTCCCTCCAACCCGAGGAAACCACACATGAAGACACGACGTGGATTCACCCTGATCGAGTTGCTGGTCGTGATCGCGATCATCGGCGCCCTGGTCGCGTTGCTCTTGCCGGCCGTCCAGAGCGCCCGGGAGGCCGCCCGCCGGGCCCAATGCACGAACAACTTGAAGCAGATCGCCCTGGCGATGCACTCCTATCACGACGCCAACGGGTGCTTCCCGTTCGCCATGATTTACGGAAGCGGCTCGTCCAAGTACGCCAGCTTGACCGGGGTGCTGCCGTATGTGGAGCAGGCCCCGCTCTTCGCCGCCTACAACATCGTCCTCGGATCGCGCGACGTGGCCAATACGACGGTTTCGAGCACGCTGGTCTCCTCGTACCTCTGCCCGTCGATGACGATCCCCTACGCGAAGCCCGACTTCGCGCTCGACGACTACCTGGCGCCGAGCAGCTACGCGACCTCCAACGGCGACGCCTACGCCGACCTGTACAAGCGACGGCACCTCTTCGGAACGCCCACGGGCGTCATCATCGGCGACTCGACCACCAACACCGACGATCCGTCGGCCCCGTTGACCAAGCTCGCGTCGCCGACGATCAGCGTGGGATCGATCACCGACGGGTCGTCGCAGACGTTCATGATCGGCGAGCAGGACTACGCCTTGAAGAACGACTTCTTCACCGGGACCACGCCCCGCGCCGGGCGGTTCCGCGGCGGCCAGGGGGTCTGGGCCCACGGTTACCCGCGGCAGGGGAACTTCTCGACCTGGGGCGTGTTCAACCGCCACGTGATTAACGACGACGCGACCAGCGAGGCGAGCGGCATCTACGCCTTCCGGAGCCAGCACCCCGGCGGGGCGAACTTCGCCTTCGCGGACGGCTCGGCGCGATTCGTCAAGGAAGCGATCGCCAGACCGATCTACCGCGGCCTCTCGACGAGAAGCGGCGGCGAGGTGATCTCCAGCGACAGCTACTGAGCCCCGTCGCGCCAGACCAGGTCCATCGCCAGGGAACATCGCGCATGAGAAGCTTTCATCGCTCCGGGTTCGTCGTCCTGGGGTTCGCGGTCTTGACGTCCTGCATCGGTTGCGGTCCGCCCACCGATCCCTCGATCGTCTACAAGAAAATGACCCCGGAGGAGTTCGCGGCCCTCCCGCCCGAGGACCGGGAGTTGCCCGAGGTGATGGAGAACATGGGCGATCAGTGGAAGGACCCCAGCCTTCGCGAGAACGCCTCGAACCCGCGCGGGCGCGTCTCCCATTCGAGACGCTGACGCCCTCGGCGGTCGTGCCCGAGTCAGCCTCGGCCCGACCGTCGCGCTTCGATTCCCGCGGGGATCGACGCCGAAATAACTTCCCGGAATCGAACCACGGAGTCACGGAGGACACGGAGAGGAAATCGAGAATTGAAATATTTTAGATTAAGAGGTTAAAGACGGACGAATCGCTCCTCGGCCTCTCTCTCCGTGCTCTCCGTGACTCCGTGGTTCCCTATCTTCGTCCCATGGATTCGACAAGTTGATTCGGCAGCGTTCCCAGGAGCCCGCCCCGTGAATCTCCGATGGGTCGCCATGCTCGCCGCGCTCGCCGTCGGAGGCGGCGCGGCGATCGCTCTTTTCATCACGCCGACGTCGAGCCGGCTCCCCGTCGGGGAGCCCGCCGTCGCCGTTCGGCCGTTAGGCGAGCCCTTCCTCGACGGCCCGCTCAGGTTGCGGGCGGTGACGGGGGAGGCGCTGGACCTTCGCGCGCCGGCCGGCGGGGCGACCGTCGTGGTCTTCTACTCGACCGAATGCCCCATCGCCTCGGCGATGTTGCCCGAGATCGCCGAGATCCGGTCGCGGACGTCGCCGCGGTCGCTGTCGATGGCCGCCGTCTGCGTGGATCCGGACGCGACCGACGAGGAGATCGCCCGCCACGCCCGCGAGTACGGTCTGGAGGTCCCGATCGTCCATGACTCGTCCGGCGAGTTGACCGGCCGGTTCGGGGTGGCCGTCGCTCCCGAGGCGTTCGTGCTGACGGGGGCGGGTCGGCTCGCGTACCGGGGGCGGATCGACGACCGGTTCGCGGCCCGCGGCCGACGTCGCTCCACCGAGCCGTCGCCGGACCTTCGCGACGCGGTCGCGGCGGTCCTCGACGGTCGCGAGCCCTCGGTCGCCCGTCACGAGCCGGTCGGCTGTCCGGCGCCCGAGCGGTACGAGGATTCGCCGAGGGAGGGGCCGACGTTCGCCAGGGACGTGGAGCCGATCCTGCGGCGAAGCTGCCAGGGCTGCCACGGTCCCGGCCAGTCGGCCCCGTTCCCGTTGCTCACGCACGCGCAGGCCGCCAAGCGAGCCAACGACCTCGTCGCCGTGACCGAGGAGAGGTTCATGCCCCCCTGGAAGCCGTCGTCCGGCGTCGGCCCGCCGCTGCGGCACGATCGCTCGCTGCTCCCCTCGGAGATCGAGGTCCTGCGGGCCTGGGCGGAGGCCGGCGCGCCCGAGGGCGTCGCGGAGGGATCGCCGGGCCCCGCCGTTCCCGAACCCGTCGACGGCTGGGCGCTCGGACCCCCGGACCTGGTCCTGGAGATGCCCGAGGAGTTCGCGATCCCCGCCACCGGCGACGACGTTTACCGTTGCTTCGTCCTCCCGACGCATCTCCCCGAGGACCGGATGGTCACCGCCGTGGAGGTCCGGCCCGGCAACCCTCGCGTGGTGCATCACGCCTTCAACTACATCGACGTCCGCGGCCTCGGCCGACGGCGCGACGCGGAGGACCCCGCGCCGGGCTACACCTGCTTCTCCGGTTTCACCGGCGATCGGATCTTCGGCGCGATGGGGGGCTGGACCCCCGGCAACGAGCCTCACTTCTTCGAGGACGGCGTCGGCCTGAACCTACCCAAAGGCGCCGACGTGGTCATGCAAGTCCATTATCATCCCAGCGGCAAGCCGGAGCGGGACCGCACCCGGCTGGGCCTCCACTTCGCCCGAAAGCCGATCCGACGGTCCATCCAGTGGGTCTCCGCCTCCGCCGACCCCGACGGATTCGCGCTGCCGGCCGGCGATCCCGAGGCCGTGGTCACGGCCTCGCTGACGATCCCGATGGACGTCGAGCTGCACGCGATGACGCCTCACATGCACCTGCTGGGCCGACGGTTCTCGGCCACCTTCACCCCCCCCGACGGCCGAACCGAACCGCTGATCGAGATCGACGACTGGGACTTCAACCGCCAGGACACCTACCACCTCCGCGAGCCCCTGCTCTTGCCGGCCGGGACGCGGATCTTCATCAAGGGCCTCTACGACAACTCCGAGGCCAACCCGCGCAATCCCAGCCGGCCCCCTCGCGACGTCCCCTGGGGGGAGGGCACGACCGACGACATGCTGATCCTGTTCCTGGCCCTGACCGACGCGACCCAGGACCTGACCCGACCCGGCGCCCGGGACGACTTCATGGAGGATTTCTTCCGAAAGGCCGGCGAGTCGGACCCGCCCCGACCGTCGTCGGAACGCGCCGAGGGTCGTCAGGTGAAGACGCAGTAGAAGTACCCGCCGTCCAGGTCTCGGACGCGGACGATGTCGCCGCCGAAGAGCATCCGGAGCGGGACGTCACGCTTCGAAAGGCTCGCGTCCGCCCCCTGGAGCCTGGCGAGTTCCCCGGAAGGGTCGCGGACGATGGCCGTCCAGTCGTCGAGAATGCCCTCGCCGATCGGGAAGGCGATTCGGAGGGGCGAGCCGGCGTCGATGACGTAGCGAACGCCGTCGGACGTGATCCCGCTCTCCTTGCCCTTTCTCTCTTCCTTGCCGACGCCAGCGGCGATCGCCTCGTAGCGGTCCCGATTCCAGGCGAGGGTCGCGCGGACTTGGGACCGCCAGCCCAGGTCCCGGACGATCGGCCAGAGGAACGGGGAACCCGCCAACACGACCGAGACGAGCGCGGCGGTTACGAGGGCCGCCCGACGGCTCGCCGCGTCTCGGAGGGCGGAGACGAGGCAGACGACGACGGTCGTCAGGCCGATCGCCGCCCACGCGAGGAACGCGAGGATCTCGAAGATGCCGAACGGCCCGCCGTAAGCCCGCGCGAGGAACGCGAGGGCCGCCCCGGCCGCGGCATGGAGCGCGGCCGCGGAGAACGAGACGGGGACCGGTCGGTTCGCGTCGGGTTCGACGGGTTCGGTGGACGTCATCTCCCCACTCTAGCCGGTCGGCGCTCGTCGTGCGAGGCGGCCGAACCGGCGGCCGGGTTCAGGCGAGGACGCCTCGCGACAGCGCCTCGAACCGCCGCGCGTCGCTCTCCATGGTTCGTTTGAAGCGTTGCAGGTCGTCGCGGACCCAGCGGGCCGGCGACTGGCCGAGCATGCGGACGACGGCCGAGCCGAGCCGGCCGGCCGGCGGGTCGTATCTCAAGGACACGCGCACCACGGTCGCCCGACCGTCGGCCGCGGGCGTGAAATGGACCGAGCCGGCGGCGTCGATCGTCGAGTCGCCCACCGTCCGCCAGCCGATCAACTCGTTCTCGCGCTCGGTGATGATCTCGGCGTCCCACTCGACGGTCGCTCCCAGGGGCCCCTCGGCGACCCAGCGCGAACGGCCGTCGCCGAGCGGTTCGACCGAGCGGAGATGGCTCATGATCCGCGGCAGGTTGGCGAGGTCGCGCCAGTAGCGGTAGAGTTCGTCTCGGGAGCGCGTGACGATCACGCTCTCCTCGATCTTGACGCCGCGGCCCGCGGAGACGCTCGCGCCGGGGCCGTCGCCGCGGGCGGTGTCGACGCCCAGCGCCTCGTATGCGGCGCAGTGGCCGGAGACGCCTCGATACGCGAGGGCGCCGCCGAGGAGCGCCAGGCCGAGCCCTCCCAACGTCCCCCGCGAGGCGCCGTAGAGGACCAGGGCGCCGCCGCCGACCGCCGAGACCACGCGCTCCGCGCCGCCGACGTTGATCCTCGGGGCCGGCTCGCGGAGCCGCGCCCAATCTCGATTCCGATCCGATGGTTCGCCAGGCATATCGTGATTTCCTTATGGATGGTCGCTCGACGCCGGAGACGCGGGCGTTTCCGTGAAGACCGGCGTCGAGAATCGAGGTTTCAAGGGTCGGGGGGTTCCGCCGCCGAGCGGCGGCGCGGGTCACTTGGCGGATTTGTCCGAACCCTCCTCGCGCTTATTCTCATATTTCATGACGATGGGCTTGAGCATGTGCAGGTGCTCTTTGATCTTGGGGAGGGCCTTCTCGGCCAGGGCCTTGAGGTCCGGATCCCGGCCCCGCTGGGCCTCGGCCTCGAAGGCGCCGACGGCCTCGATGTGGATCGCCAACTGCGCCTTGGCGTAGCAGGCGTCGAAGGAGTCCTTCGGCTCGCCGGAGAGGCTCTGGATGCAGAACTGGGAGCGCGCGTCGAGTTGCGCGGGCAACGCGATCCCCTTTTTGGCGGCCAGGGCCGCGAGTTCCTGGTTCATCTTGGCGTGGTCGGCGGCGGCCTTCTCGCTGAATTCCTTCAGCTTGGAGTCTTCGGCCTTCTTCTGGCCGAGTTCGCTGACGGCCACCTCGCCCATCCCGCTGGCGGCGGCGGCCTGGGCGAAGAGGGCGTCGTTGACGGGCGTGGAGTCGGCGGGAGGCAGGGCCTCGGCCGTCGGGGTCGCGAGCAGGGCCGCCAGCGCGGCCGGGAGCAAGAGGCGGGACATCGGCCGTTCTCCTTCAGTCTCGATGAAGTGGAATCCCTGGGGGCGCCGTCGACGGTCGCCCGCGAAGCGGGCGTCGGCGGTCGTCCCGCCGTTTCGGGCCGCAAAGCGCGGGCCGCGCATGCGGAAAAGACCGCCGCCTCCGATCCCGGCGGGGGGTGGGACGGAGGCGGCGGCCGCGGGCGGCGGCGATCGGGCCCCGGGGCCCGGCTTCGCTCAGGAATCCTTGTGGGTCGGGATCCGAGGCGCGAACCACGGATAAATGGACGGCAATACCAGCGTCGTCAACAGCGTCGCGGTGAACAGGCCGCCGATGACCACCGTCGCCAGCGGGCGCTGGATCTCCGCGCCGGGGGTCGTCGCCAGGGCCATCGGGATGAACCCCAGCCCGGCGACCAGCGCGGTCATCAGGATCGGCCGGAGCCGGACGATCGACGCCTCGCGGGCCGCCTCGTGGGTCTCGACCCCCTCGGCCCGCAGGTGTTCCGCGGCGCTGACCCAGACCAGGCCGTTGAGCACCGCCACGCCGAACAAGGCGATGAAGCCGACGGCCGCGGAGATCGAGAACGGCAGCCCCCGCAAGGCCAGGGCGAAGACCCCGCCGGTGGTCGCCACCGGGACCGCCGTGAAGATCAACATCGACAGGCGCATCGAGTTGAACGAGCTGTAGAGCAGGAGCGACAGCAACGCGAGGGCCACCGACGCGGCGAGCGACAGCCGCTTCTCGGCCGACTCCAGGTGTTCGAACTGGCCGCCCCAGCGCATGGTGTAGCCCGGCGGCAGCTCCACCTGTTCGTCGATGGCGCGCTGGGCCTCGTGGACGAAGCCGGCGATGTCGCGGCCGCGGACGTTGATGCCGACGTAGTCGCGGCGGGCGATGTTCTCGCGCTCGACCTCGCTGGGCCCCTCCTCCATGCGGATGTCGGCCAGGTCCTTCAGCGTGATCGGCCGCCCCATGGCGTCGATGATCCGGATCGAGCCGATCTTCTCAACGTCGTTACGCCAGGAGAGGGGCAGTCGGATTTGCAGCGGCCGGCGGATCTCCCCCTCGAAGATGGTGCCGACCGTCGTGCCCCCCAGCGCGGAGACGACGTCCAGGACGTCGGACGCCTTGATGCCGTAGCGCGCCAGCTGGTCGCGACGGACCTCGATGCGGAGCATCGGCAGCCGCCCGGCGGAGGGGACCTTGAGGTCGCTGGCGCCGGGGATGCGGGCGACGACGCGCTGCACCTCCGCGACCTTCCGGCGCAGGACGTCCAGGTCGGGCCCGTAGAGCAGGACCGCCACGTCGGTCTTGACGCCGGCGACCAGTTCGTTGACGCGCATCTCGATCGGTTGGCTGAAGCCGAACTGCATGCCGGGGACGTTCTCGTCGAGGAGTTCGTCCATCGCGTCGATGAGCTTGTCGCGGGTCATCCCCTCGCGCCACTGGTCGCGGGGCTTGAGCATGGTCCAGACGTCGGTCTGATGCACGCCCATGGCGTCGTTGGCGATCTCCGGCCGCCCCGTCTTGCAAAAGACGGTGCGGACCTCCGGGAAGTTGTCCAGCAACAGCTTCTCGATCCGCGCCGACACGTCCACGGTCCGCTCCAACGGCGCGGAGGGGAGTTGCATCCCCTCGATCAGCAGGTCGCCCTCGTTGAGCTTGGGCATGAACTCGCCGCCGAGGTTCATGCCGACCGGCACGCTCGCCGCCAGGAGCGCGAGCGCCGTCCCCACCGCGACCGCCGGGCGGCCGATGAAGAAGTCCAGGATCGGGACGTAGAACCGCTTCAACCGGCGGATCAGCCAGAGCTCCTTCTCCTCGGGTCGGGAGCTGAGCCCCAGCGAGGCCATCACCGGCATGAACGTCAGCGAGAGGACCAGCGAGCCCGCCAGCGCGAAGATGACCGTGAGCGCCATCGGCCGGAACAGCTTCCCCTCCTGGCCCTGAAGCGCCAGGATCGGGAAATAGACCGTGGTGATGATCAGCTCGCCGTACATCGTCGGCTTGCGGACCTCGACGGCGGCGTCGCGGACGATCTCGCGCTTCGGCCGCGTCCCCCCCTCGTGGCCCAGGCGGAGGACGCAGTTCTCGATCATGATGACCGAGCTGTCGACGATCAGGCCGAAGTCGATCGCCCCCAGGCTCATGAGGCTGGCGGAGACGCCGGTGGCGTACATGACGGCGGCGGCGAAGAGCATCGAGAGCGGGATCGCCAGCGCCACGATGATCCCGCCGCGGAGGTTGCCGAGCATCGCCAGGAGGACCACGATCACCAGGATCCCGCCCTCGGCGAGGTTGTGCAGCACGGTGTCCAGGGTGTCGTGGATCAGGTGGGAGCGGTCGTAGAGCGTCTCGATGGTCACGCCCGGCGGCAGCGTCTTCTGGACCTTGGCGATCTCCGCCTTGACGTCCTCCACCACCTGTCGGCTGTTCTCGCCGATGAGCATCATGACCTGGCCGACGACGATCTCCCCCTCGCCGTCGCGGGTGGCCAGGCCCGAGCGGATCATCGGCGCGGGGTGGACCCTGGCCACGGTGCCGATGGTGATCGGCACGCCCTCGCGCTCCTCGACGACGATCGAGGCGATGTCGTCGGAGGACCGCGCCAGGCTGACGCCCCGGATGTAGCGGGCCTCGTCCTCGTGGATCAGGTAGCCGCCCCCCACGTTGGCGTTGTTGGTGTTCAGGGCCTGGAACACATTGGTGATCGACAGGCCGTACTCGCCCAGCTTGTCGGGGTCGACCTCCACCTGGTAGGTCATCAACTCGCCGCCGTGGGAGTTGATCTCGGTGACTCCCGGCACCTTGCGGAGCTGGAACGAGACGAACCAGTCCAGGATCGTGCGCAGCTCCATCAGCGAGACCGACGAGCCGGGTTCGGCCTTCACCTGGAACTGGAAGACCTCCCCGAGCGCGGTGGCGATCGGCCCCAGCATCGGCGTGCCGTAGTTCGGCGGGATCGACTCCTGGGCGCGGGGGATCCGCTCGCTGACCAGTTGGCGGGCGCGGAGGATGTCGGTCCCCTCGTGGAAGACGATCGTCACCACCGAGATCCCGAACTTGGAGGCCGATCGGATCTCCTCGACGTCCGGCAGCCCGCTCATCGCGGCCTCCACCGGGAACGTCAACAGCGACTCCACCTCCAACGGCGAGAGCGCCGGCGCCGAGGTGATCACCTGGACCTGGACGTTGGTCAAATCGGGGATGGCGTCGATCGGCAGGTTGACCGCCGCGTAGGCCCCCATCGCCGCCACCAACGCGGTGCCGACCAGGACGAAGAACCGATTCCTAAGCGACCATTCGATGACGGCGTTGAGCATGGGCGTTCCGGGCTTGAGATCCGAGGGGATCGTCGGCGTCCCCTCTCCCACCGGGAGAGGGCGGCCGCGTCAGCGGCGGGTGAGGGTCGCGGCGATTCACGGTCGCCGTCGGCCGCGCCGGGCGTGAGCCGGCGCCCGATCCGAAGCGCGACGACCCTCACCCGGCCCTTCGGGCCACCCTCTCCCGGCGGGAGAGGGGATGTCGCGCGTCGTCCATCCTTCTCAGCTGCCTGATCGGAAAATCGTGGCCATCCCCACGCCCGGCGGGGAGGGGACTGCGCGTTCGTTTCAAATCGTCGAACCGGAGCATTCCGCCTCGGCGGTTCCGCTTATTCGTCGTCCTGGTTCTGAAGGATCATCTCGCTTTTCAGGACGAAGCCGCCCCTGGCGACGACGAGGTCGCCCGGGGCGAGGCCGGACTTGACGACCACGCGGTCGCCGACGGCGCGGCCGGGTTCGACGCGATGGAACCGGAACGTCCGCTTGCCGTCCGCGTCCGCGTCCCTCGGTTGGAAGACGCCCGGCCTCCCCTCGATTTCGAGCAGCGCGGAGGAGGGGATCGTAAGCGCCTTCTCCGACGTCGGGGCGTCGAAGAGGATGCGGGCGAACATGCCGGGGCGCAAGGCGCCGTCGGCGTTGTCGCATCGCGCCAGGAGCGGCACGGTGCGGGTCGACGGGTCGAGGATCGCCCCGACGAACAGGAGGGAGGCGTCGAAGACGCGGTCGGAGTAGGCCGTGGTGGTGAACCGGACCGGGCCGCCCGCGATGCCGGGCACCTTGGCCAGGTCGGATTCGGGGATGTTGGCCGCGATCCAGACGTCGTCCATGTCGGCCAGCACGAACAGCAGGTCGGCCGGGTCGGCCCGCTGGCTGGGGACGGCCCACTTGATGATGACGGTGCCGTCGAACGGGGCCTCGATCGGGTAAGCCGTCACGTCCTCGTCGGCCCTTGGATCCTGGGCTTCGTCGGCGTGGGCCAGCAAGCTCTGGACGTCCTCGTCGACCCCCAGGACCCGCAGCCGCTGGCCGGCGTCGACCACCGCCGACTCGGCCAGCTTAAGCGCCTGATCGGCCAGCCGGCGTTGCTGGCCGGCGTCGAACCGCACCTGCTCGATGACGGAGTTCAAGCGGGCCTGGAGCCCCTGGCGGGTGTGCTTGGCGACGACCGCCGGGTGTTCGCCGATGACCTCCTTGCCGCGGAGGAGGGCCGTCTTCTCTTCCTCGTGGGTGGCGATGTCGAAATCGGTGTAGGCCTGAAGCAAAAGCGCGCGGAACGTCCCCAGGGGCTGGTTGGCGAATTCGTTCTCCAGGTCTTCGGGATCGGCCCCCTTGACGATCTCGGGAATGAGTCGGGAGACGGTGTCGGCGACCTTGGTCCGCCAGTCGGCCTCGATTCGGGCCGTGATCAGTTCGCGTTGGCGGGCGCGGAGGTTCAGTCGGGCGGTGGCGACGTCCGGGCTGTCGAGCGTCACCATCGGGTCTCCCTTCTTGATCTTCTGGCCGAGGGTGACGTGGACCTCGCGGACGATCGACGGGGCGCGCGAGCGGATCTCGGCGCGGCGGTCGGCGTCGACCTCGACGAGGCCGGGGACGCCCAGCTCGCTCGCCAGTTCGTCGGTCCTCGCCTCGTCGAGCTCGACGCCGGCGATCTTCTGCCTCGCCGCGTCGAGGCTGATCGAGTCGGGGGGCGCCGCGGGGGCCGCCGCCGTCGCCGCCGCCGGCGGCGGGGTCGGCGACGCGCCGACGGGTCGAATATGACCCGGAAGGTCCAGGGTCAGATGGAGCGTCAACACCACCAGGAGGACCGCCGCGGCCCCCCACGGCGCCAGGAGCGACCAGGGCCGACGCCCCGCTCCGACGCGCGAAACCGACTTGTCGCTCATTGGATCCCACTCCGCCAGGAAGGCCGATCGTCTCGTTCCCACGCCATCGACGACGGGCGCGCGCCGAACGCGCGCGAGCCCGCGGGAACTCCACGCGCCTCCCTTGCTTGATGCAAGCGACGGCGCGGCGCTCCGCGGGCTTTCGAGACGTCAGCAGTTCCAGCGGACCAGGCGCGCCCGCGCCGCGTCGGGCGGGGCGCCCGCCCAGATCCCGGCGATCGCGGCGCCGGAATCCGGAGGCGAGGGGGGAGGGGGGGCGAGCCAGGGCGCGAGCGCTCCCGCCAGCCCCGGCGGCGCGGCGATCGCGCCTTGAAGCTCCCTGCCGGAGTCGTTCGCGACGAAGACGGGCCCGGCCGACGAGTCGAGCCATTCCTGGTCGCCGTCATGGGCGTGCAAGGCGGGGATCGATCGGCCGGCGCCGTATTGCTCCGCCGAGTCGACCGAGCGGGGGAGCATCCAGTGCCAGTGAAGCACCGCGACGCCCTCGCCCTCGCCGGCGTGGGGATGCCAGCGGAGCAGGTGGTCGTGCTTGGGGCAGACCTGGCCCGGCCCGTGCTGGTGCCGGACGATATGGAACTCGACCCGCGGCAACGGGACCTGGAGCAGGCCGGGGATCAAAAGGACGACCCCCAGGACGCGCGCGAGCCCAGACGTCGATCGTCCGCGTCGCATCTCGCCCTCGCCCTCCCTCGAAGTGAAGGAAAGGTTCCCCCGCCCCGTCGAACCAGTTGGTATTATGGAAGGTTGAACCGACCCGGTCAAGTAGACGCGCCCGCGCGGGCGTGGCTCTCGATCCTGGAGATTCCATCAAAACGATCTTCCCCCCTCGCGGGGGAAGACAGACCGCGGAGCGGTCAGATGAGG
>ERZ778018.1529-NODE-1529-length-18196-cov-13.341822_pt1 | contig 18196 bp, 20 predicted proteins | sample MGYA00375748_ERZ778018 | MGnify/ENA primary metagenome ERZ778018 (study PRJEB29350, sample SAMN05509839) | bioreactor metagenome | biome: bioreactor; material: wastewater | place: South Africa: University of Cape Town | collected 2014-04-22 ... | reverse complement strand
TGACGACCTGCACGTAATCGCCAGCGGGGCCTACCCCCGCGTGCGCGGGGATTACCGTGAGCTGGCCGAGGCCAAGGAGCAGGGACTGGGCCTACCCCCGCGTGCGCGGGGATTACCTCGCAGGCAGCCAAGGCATGCCGGCAGGAGAGGACCTACCCCCGCGTGGGCGGGGGTTATTGGCGGGAATCATGCGCGCCTCAGGTTGATGCGGGCCTACCCCCGCGTGCGCGGGGATTACGGGCGCGCGGCCCTACCTCAGGGGCGCGGGCCTACCCCCGCGTGCGCGGGGATCACCAGGACGGCTTTTCCGGCTTCCGTAAGGCGGTAGGCCTACCCCCGCGTGCGCGGGGATCACGGTCAGCGGCCGCATCACGCGCCCAGCGGTCGGGGCCTACCCCCGCGTGCGCGGGGATCACCGAGCCGCACGACCTTGACAACCTACTCACCGCGGCCTACCCCCGCGTGCGCGGGGATCACATGCCGAGGCCGACGGTCTGCAGGACGTTGCTGGGCCTACCCCCGCGTGCGCGGGGATCACCCCGGCGTGCCCGGCTCACCGGGAGGGCCAGGAGGCCTACCCCCGCGTGCGCGGGGATCACACCGTTCGAGAACATGACCGAGGCCGTGAAGATCGCCTACCCCCGCGTGCGCGGGGATCACACGGTACCGGGAGATGTACCCGGCGGTCACCATGGCCTACCCCCGCGTGCGCGGGGATCACGATGCGCTCGGCATCTCTCGAAGGACGGTGAGGCCTACCCCCGCGTGCGCGGGGATCACGCAGGCCACCAGAGATTACCTTGACAGCCTCGGGGCCTACCCCCGCGTGCGCGGGGATCACGTGATGGTGACTGGGGACCTTATGGTGACTGGGGACCTTCCGGAGTGTGAGGGCCTACCCCCGCGTGCGCGGGGATCACGCCCAGCTTCTTGGCCTCGTCGTTATTGTTCGAGCCCTACCCCCGCGTGCGCGGGGATCACGCGGTTCTACCGTGCCGTCGCTGTAAATCAGGTGGCCTACCCCCGCGTGCGCGGGGATCACGGCGCCATCCACCAAAGCATCGAAGCCAACGGCGGCCTACCCCCGCGTGCGCGGGGATCACACGGGCAGCGTGCCGTCGCTCTGCACCGCCCAGGGCCTACCCCCGCGTGCGCGGGGATCACCTGATGCCGGTTTCGCGCGCGGTTCTGCTGAGGGGCCTACCCCCGCGTGCGCGGGGATCACAGCTCGTTCGTGCCGCTGCGCCTCACCGTCAACGGCCTACCCCCGCGTGCGCGGGGATCACCGCGCCAACATCAGGCGCGACCGGGGCGACCTCGGCCTACCCCCGCGTGCGCGGGGATCACGGCGGCTATCAACTACGAGGATGCCGACCTGCAGGCCTACCCCCGCGTGCGCGGGGATCACGCGCTCAGGCCGACCAGTGTGGGGTCCAACTGAGGCCTACCCCCGCGTGCGCGGGGATCACTCCCAGTCCGCCCTTTCGCTGTTCGCTGGGGCTGGCCTACCCCCGCGTGCGCGGGGATCACGTCGCGTCTGGCGTCGGCGAGCACCTGCTCGCGGGCCTACCCCCGCGTGCGCGGGGATCACCCAGTACCTAGGCGATGGTGAGTCAGAACGCGGGGCCTACCCCCGCGTGCGCGGGGATCACGTCAGCGCGGCCCAGAATGACCCCCCCTAGCGGCCTACCCCCGCGTGCGCGGGAATCACGGTCACGGGGTGGCGCGTGACGGAGTCCAGCGGGGCCTACCCCCGCGTGCGCGGGGATCACGTGAGGGAAGCGAACTCGAGCCAACTGCCGATGGGCCTACCCCCGCGTGCGCGGGGATCACAGGACCAGGCGCGATCACGTCCGCGTCGCTGACGGCCTACCCCCGCGTGCGCGGGGATCACTCCACGCCCGCGATGCTTACGACGTCGAGGCCGGGCCTACCCCCGCGTGCGCGAGGATCACGTTTGGGTCAGCGCATCCGCGGAGTCCGCCACTGGCCTACCCCCGCGTGCGCGGGGATCACAAGCGTCGCGGGGAAGAGCACCCCGCCGCGCGAGGCCTACCCCCGCGTGCGCGGGGATCACTGACACTACGCCCCGCCACCCCCCTTGGCGGGGGGCCTACCCCCGCGTGCGCGGGGATCACCAACTGCCGCATTGAATCGGCCTACGCTGACGAGGCCTACCCCCGCGTGCGCGGGGATCACCTGACGGGCTTGAGGCTGAAGTCGGCCTCGAACGGCCTACCCCCGCGTGCGCGGGGATCACTGCCGCACGCTGCCAGGAGTAATGCCAGCCCGAGGCCTACCCCCGCGTGCGCGGGGATCACCACGCCGCTTGGGAAGTCGAGCGGCGTCACGAGGGCCTACCCCCGCGTGCGCGGGGATCACGCGACGAGGGTCTTTAGGCTGGTGGCGGCCAACGGCCTACCCCCGCGTGCGCGGGGATCACAGGTGCGGGCGCCGCTCGAGGAGTCCACGAGGTGGCCTACCCCCGCGTGCGCGGGGATCACGGTGCGCCGGTCGGACTGATGCTGCGCTTCACCGGCCTACCCCCGCGTGCGCGGGGATCACACGAGCTCGCCCTGCTCAACGACCGGAACGGGGGGCCTACCCCCGCGTGCGCGGGGATCACGAAGCGTCCGAAGGCGGGTACCCACACGTAGCGGGCCTACCCCCGCGTGCGCGGGGATCACGACTACCCTGACTTGGTGACGCTCGTTGGGTACGGCCTACCCCCGCGTGCGCGGGGATCACCTGGGGTACGTCGAGGGCGGCGTCGTCGCCGGGGGCCTACCCCCGCGTGCGCGGGGATCACAGGCGATGACGGTGCCAACCGGGAACGCGACGCGGCCTACCCCCGCGTGCGCGGGGATCACGCCTCAGAAACGCCGTTCAACAACTCCAGGGTGGGCCTACCCCCGCGTGCGCGGGGATCACCGAGCTGGTCATGTTGATCTTCTGCGCGGTGGAGGCCTACCCCCGCGTGCGCGGAAATCACAGCTGGTACGTGCTATGCCCCTTGCTATGCTCGGGCCTACCCCCGCGTGCGCGGGGATCACATCACCGTTGATAAGGTGTGGCCTAGCGGCATGGGCCTACCCCCGCGTGCGCGGGGATCACCAAGCGTGTCACCGGTGGGGTACGTCTCGCCAGGGCCTACCCCCGCGTGCGCGGGGATCACCGCGACGATGTAGCCGTAGGGATTCCCGGCGACGGCCTACCCCCGCGTGCGCGGGGATCACGCCGCCAAACCCGCCGCGTCATATCCATCGGCGGGCCTACCCCCGCGTGCGCGGGGATCACCCTGATCCCGATGCCATCCTCCTCGACCACTACGGCCTACCCCCGCGTGCGCGGGGATCACCGACGCTAGGCTACAAATGCCTGATAAGTGGTAGGCCTACCCCCGCGTGCGCGGGGATCACCTAATCGTGCATCGCGTGTGGCGGCTAGAACCAGGCCTACCCCCGCGTGCGCGGGGATCACGCAACAACCGTGCCGCTCGCACCAGTCTCCGCGGGCCTACCCCCGCGTGCGCGGGGATCACCAACTGTCGCATCGAATCGGCCTACGCTGACGAGGCCTACCCCCGCGTGCGCGGGGATCACTTGCGCTGCACGAACTGGCGCTCAACTAGGCTGGGCCTACCCCCGCGTGCGCGGGGATCACCCGAGCAGATGGAAGTCCTGCTGGAGGCCACTAGGCCTACCCCCGCGTGCGCGGGGATCACGAGGCGGTTCATGCTCCCGGCGAGGCGCGAGCGGGCCTACCCCCGCGTGCGCGGGGATCACGGGCGGCATGGTCAAGCTCCGGCAGGAAGCCATGGCCTACCCCCGCGTGCGCGGGGATCACTCTTCGACAACGCCGACCAAGCCCACGACACCAGGCCTACCCCCGCGTGCGCGGGGATCACTGCTGGTGAAGCGCTGCTGAAGCGGGCGCTCGGGGCCTACCCCCGCGTGCGCGGGGATCACCGCGTCCACCTGAGCGAGAGCCTGACGGGTGTGGGCCTACCCCCGCGTGCGCGGGGATCACAGCCAGGGACTCGACAGGTAGAAGTCAATCAGCGGCCTACCCCCGCGTGCGCGGGGATCACACTGCGCAGTTGAACGCGGACTTCCGGGAGATGGGCCTACCCCCGCGTGCGCGGGGATCACTCCGTCAAGTCCGCCAGGTCGTCAACCGCCAGGGGCCTACCCCCGCGTGCGCGGGGATCACGAGATCGCAGAAACCGAAGTCGAAATGGTCCACGGCCTACCCCCGCGTGCGCGGGGATCACGCCGCTAAGTCCGCGGCGTCGTACCCGTCAGCGGGCCTACCCCCGCGTGCGCGGGGATCACAAGCGCGTGCTCGGCACGAATAGCTAGTACCTGGGCCTACCCCCGCGTGCGCGGGGATCACTGGTTGATGTACGCGACTTGCGCGTCAGTGACGGGCCTACCCCCGCGTGCGCGGGGATCACGTGGGAGAAGACCACTACGCGGAGATCACCAACGGCCTACCCCCGCGTGCGCGGGGATCACGCCTCTGCGTACCGCTGCTTGCTGGCGTCGGTCGGCCTACCCCCGCGTGCGCGGGGATCACCTCAACCCGCACGCGCACGCCGAACTAGCCGAGGGCCTACCCCCGCGTGCGCGGGGATCACGCCTCTGCGTACCGCTGCTTGCTGGCGTCGGTCGGCCTACCCCCGCGTGCGCGGGGATCACCTCAACCCGCACGCGCACGCCGAACTAGCCGAGGGCCTACCCCCGCGTGCGCGGGGATCACCTTGCGTGCCTCCTCCTCGACCTGCGCGGTGAGGGCCTACCCCCGCGTGCGCGGGGATCACCCGGAGCCAGCCAACCTGGTCCCGAACTCCCTGGGCCTACCCCCGCGTGCGCGGGGATCACGGCGAGCGTCTCGCGCAGTTGCAGAGCAACATCGGCCTACCCCCGCGTGCGCGGGGATCACCTCAAGCCGAGCTCCTGGCCGGCATCCAGCTCGGGCCTACCCCCGCGTGCGCGGGGATCACCGAACTGCCGTGGCCGCCCAGCATCAACACCTAGGCCTACCCCCGCGTGCGCGGGGATCACGCGCACCCCCGCCTCTGACAGCCCAGGCGGCGCGGCCTACCCCCGCGTGCGCGGGGATCACGCTGTCCTTCAAGCGGTTCACGCGACCCGCAACGGCCTACCCCCGCGTGCGCGGGGATCACATCAGCATCAGTACGGCCACCATGTACGCCGGGGGCCTACCCCCGCGTGCGCGGGGATCACGCGTGCCGTCTGGTGACTCTAGGCGGTAAGCATGGCCTACCCCCGCGTGCGCGGGGATCACCGACAAAGGCAAACCAGAGCGGACGGTCATCCGGGCCTACCCCCGCGTGCGCGGGGATCACCTAGCTGTTCTCGCGCTTCGCGGAGTTCGAGGAGGCCTACCCCCGCGTGCGCGGGGATCACACCTCGGTGTCGTCGGTGACGGTGGTCAGGCCGGGCCTACCCCCGCGTGCGCGGGGATCACCGGTACACGTCAGGGTGCATCGGCACGGTGCGGGGCCTACCCCCGCGTGCGCGGGGATCACCAGGACGGCTGGTTTGCCGTCCCGCCCCAACAAGGCCTACCCCCGCGTGCGCGGGGATCACACGAACAGCCGAGCGAACAACGCGCTGGCGTTGGGCCTACCCCCGCGTGCGCGGGGATCACTTGGGGGTCCTCGCTGCGGGTGAGGCAAGCCCAGGCCTACCCCCGCGTGCGCGGGGATCACCACTCGATGGCCAGGCGATAGACGGTCGAGAGGGGCCTACCCCCGCGTGCGCGGGGATCACCTTCCTGCCGGCGAACCCCAGCACGGCTAGGGGGGCCTACCCCCGCGTGCGCGGGGATCACGACTTCAAAGCCAACGTGACTAGGCCGTGGAAAGGCCTACCCCCGCGTGCGCGGGGATCACGCACGATGCGCCGCGCTCGCGCCACCTGGCTAGGGCCTACCCCCGCGTGCGCGGGGATCACGCCGATGGTGTGCGCCTGCGCGCGGACGTTGAGGGCCTACCCCCGCGTGCGCGGGGATCACCTTGCGCTGCTGAAGGCTCACAAGCCGGAGGAGGGCCTACCCCCGCGTGCGCGGGGATCACTAGGCAATCTATGCCCCGTCTAATCGCAACTACGGCCTACCCCCGCGTGCGCGGGGATCACGTAACCCCGGCCTAGCAAGTCGGGCGCTGGTCAGGCCTACCCCCGCGTGCGCGGGGATCACTACTCGTCGCGCGTGTCGCCCGACACCTGCCCCGGCCTACCCCCGCGTGCGCGGGGATCACGACGGGGCCGACGGTAGCGAGGCCCTCGCTGAGGGCCTACCCCCGCGTGCGCGGGGATCACCAGGTTGGTGGGTTCGCGGACGCCATGCACGCCGGCCTACCCCCGCGTGCGCGGGGATCACTCTCGTCCAGCACGTGAGAACGTGACCGCCGGGGGCCTACCCCCGCGTGCGCGGGGATCACGGCGTCCCAGGGGCGGCGAACCTCCCAGCCGGTGGCCTACCCCCGCGTGCGCGGGGATCACTTCACGCTCAGATTCCAATGAGGAGGTGACTCGGGCCTACCCCCGCGTGCGCGGGGATCACCGTGTCGCTGACGCGCTTATTGCCCTGCGACTGGGCCTACCCCCGCGTGCGCGGGGATCACCAGGCGCTCTAGGTCCTTCCCTTGCTCACTCACGGCCTACCCCCGCGTGCGCGGGGATCACCGGGGCCGGACTGCTACAGAATGTGGAGTGCGGGGCCTACCCCCGCGTGCGCGGGGATCACCTCGGCCAGCTCGCCGCGAGTGGCGGAGCCGCGGGCCTTCCCCCGCGTGCGCGGGGATCACTGCACCACGTACCACGCGCCCCAGCGGGCAGGGGGCCTACCCCCGCGTGCGCGGGGATCACATCGACAATGCCATCACGGAAGCGCTCACGGAGGGCCTACCCCCGCGTGCGCGGGGATCACTTCTTCGCGCAGTGGGCATGCGAACTCGACCAGGGCCTACCCCCGCGTGCGCGGGGATCACCGTGTCGAAACCGCGGGTCATGCTCTCCTCCTGGGCCTACCCCCGCGTGCGCGGGGATCACGGCCCCACGGGACCGGTGGAACAGTGGCTAGAGGGCCTACCCCCGCGTGCGCGGGGATCACGGGTAGGCGCGGAAGTCGGCGGTCGTCTGGATGGGCCTACCCCCGCGTGCGCGGGGATCACCAGGCGGGGATGTCGTGGGGTGGAAACTCGCGGGGCCTACCCCCGCGTGCGCGGGGATCACTAAACGCCGAGAACGCGATACTCCGCGAGTCCGGGCCTACCCCCGCGTGCGCGGGGATCACACCACCAAGGAGCCTGCCACCCCAGGCGACCTAGGCCTACCCCCGCGTGCGCGGGGATCACCCGATGGTGCCCCAGCCGGTCACGTGCAGTACGGGCCTACCCCCGCGTGCGCGGGGATCACGCCCGCGCGTGGCTCATCCAACAGCAAGCTGCAGGCCTACCCCCGCGTGCGCGGGGATCACCCATCCGGCGGCGGTCAGGAACCAGGTGGCGGGGGCCTACCCCCGCGTGCGCGGGGATCACGGGTTGGTGTCCCAGGCGTGGCCGCGTTTGGCGGGCCTACCCCCGCGTGCGCGGGGATCACGGGCTGCCATCCCCTACCAGCGTGTAGTCGCCGGGCCTACCCCCGCGTGCGCGGGGATCACGTTCGGACTCATGCGAGCGAATCGCCTGGAGGCGGCCTACCCCCGCGTGCGCGGGGATCACGTCCGCTGAGTGGCGCGTACTCGACTCTCAACAGGCCTACCCCCGCGTGCGCGGGGATCACACTGGAGAAGCCGCCTCAATCGCGCCCATCGCGGGCCTACCCCCGCGTGCGCGGGGATCACTTGCTTCCATAGGCGCGGCTCGAGCGGCGTCCAGGCCTACCCCCGCGTGCGCGGGGATCACGCCGAATCCGGCGGAGGAGGCGACACTAGCGGAGGCCTACCCCCGCGTGCGCGGGGATCACTAGCGCAAGACGCCCCCAACGCGACCCTGGATAGGCCTACCCCCGCGTGCGCGGGGATCACCCACCGGGTGTGGCTGGCGTGAATGTCGGCGGGGGCCTACCCCCGCGTGCGCGGGGATCACTGCATGAGGGTGGCTACTACGGTGGTGATGGTGGGCCTACCCCCGCGTGCGCGGGGATCACCGCTCGCGGCGAGTGCGAGCGTGAACGTCTGGAGGCCTACCCCCGCGTGCGCGGGGATCACTCGGGACGCGACTGAGCATCCTCGAGAATCGCGGGCCTACCCCCGCGTGCGCGGGGATCACATTAGGAGCAGGGTCCGGCGCACTCCCTAGCCCGGCCTACCCCCGCGTGCGCGGGGATCACCAGCATCGACGTGGTCTGCATGGGCGCGGACAGGGCCTACCCCCGCGTGCGCGGGGATCACACGAGGCCGACTTCCAGCGGCAGATCGAGCGGAGGCCTACCCCCGCGTGCGCGGGGATCACTGCTTCGGCACGCGCCGCGGCTGCTTAGGCTCCGGCCTACCCCCGCGTGCGCGGGGATCACTTGTCGATGTTCTTCTGCAGGTCGGCGGCCCACGGCCTACCCCCGCGTGCGCGGGGATCACTCTTAGATTCTTGGGGTAACGAAGCCTGAGCTTAGAAGCGGACGTTGCCAGCATAGTCATCCATTTATGAGTACGAATGTGCTATTAACTTAATGCTAACCATCAGAGTGCGAATTATCAAGATCCTCGCTTGGCCTAGGAAACCATGCGGACAGTACTAACCCTTCAATTTCAGTTACGCGGCGCCGTGGGGCACCAACCATCTTATACTCCAATCCCTGCTCGCTCCGGCCCGAGTCCCAAACCATGAGTGCACGCGTCTCGGCCGAGGCCCATACCTCGATTTGGTGCCAGATTGCCTCCCGATCTTCGGCCGGTAGGTTCGCCACATAAACGCCCGTGGCTACTTGAAGTGCCCAGGACGAGCAAAATCCGATCACCTTGTCTGGCGCGCACTCAAGCACCAGGACGAGCATCAAACAGTCCTGTCATGTCTCCTACAATCCGATCCAGAAGCTTGCTTGTTCTGAAGCTGTCACGCGCGGCCTTTCTAACATCGCTCTCGAGTCCCGGCCATGCTTCGCTAGAGTTTCCGTGCTTGGCAACAGTCTCGAAAGCAAGCGGAATCGTGACATCGAACTTGTATAAGTCTGCAACGTCCAGGACGAACGATTGAGAACTTCCGCGGTGGATAAAGCCCAATGCAGGGCTGAGTCCCGTGGCGTGACAGGCGGTCTCTACCAACCCATAGAGGCATACGTTTGCTACGTTGAGGGCTAGGTTTGGGGCATCGGTCGTTCCATCCGGGTTGCCTGGAATATAACGGCGTCCTTGCCACCGGATCCTGTACGCCTGGGCCTTGAGCTTGTAGAACTCACGAACCCGGGCGCCCTCCATACCCCGAAGCTCATCAAGTGTCTTGTTCACCATGCGCTTGCCGAAGCGCAGAAAGTACATCTCGTACGCAACATTCAATGCCTCACTTGAGTTGGCGTACGCCATTACTTGTTTCTCGAGCCACTTTACGTTCTGTGTCCAACCTCGTCCGGCGCTGTAGCACCGGACGCCGTGCTCCCCAACCCAAATCGTGTTGACGCCATAGCGACCAGCCAGCCGCATCGCCTCCGTGCTGACCGTCGTTCCGGGGCCAACGAGAATAGACACCATCGCCCGCGCTGGCACTTCGTACTGAACACGATCTTCGTTGTCAGTCAGAACGAGGCAGCCGTCGATGACCGACAGGCTGCCTCGTTCAACATAGAAGAAGGAGAGGCGGTTCTTGATCTGGAGCATTACGGATCCCGGACGAGGCGCATAGCCGGGTGGCGACGAGGTAACACCGTGCCAGGCGCCGAGAGGCACAGCATGCCACAACCAAACCCCTTGGCCCTCCCAACTCCAGAGGCCAGGAGATCCGAGAACTTAGGCGGATCGGTGACGCGAAGGGTACCAATCACGTTAGTGGCCACGAAGCTTATCGGGGCTCCGCCCTTTCCCCTTCGCCCTACCTTCAAGAAGCTGCGCTCGGTTACTTTGGCGGTCAAGAGTTGAGTTCCGTGCGTGAGGCGTCGCTTCAGGTAATCCCCGTACACCGCGTCGATCGAAGAGCCGGCTGAATCAAGACGTCTAGCATGTTCCCAGATGTCGATACGCTTCGACCGCTTTCCAGGAACAAGCGGGATATCGACGGTAGCATTCAATCGGAGTTCGAAGTCAAGCGTGGTACCGGCTTGGAAGTGTGTTGGATACGTTGTGGTTCTTAAATCACTTACCAATCCGAAGGTGGAGGAGTCGGGCTTTGGCAAGCGGGGTGCTTCAGTCGATAGCACGAGTAGCGTGCCTGTAGCTCCTTGCGCAAGGTCGCTGCGGAAGAGAAACGGGCGGTCATCGTACTGCCCGAACAGGTCGCTTGCGACTTGATGCTCGAGGTAGGGGCGTGTCAAGCCGAAGGTGGGTCTGGAGTAGTGTCCACTGAAGTCAAGTAGAGCCTGGCTGAAGAAGAGGTCAGCTGCCATTGGGCTGACCTTGTTGATCCAGGCGGTGTGCAAGCGTCATGCGCCGCCTTGAAATGGTCCTGCTGCCAGCAAACCGGTCGGTTTCGAAGTTCCTTCTGTCCCAAGTGGTCAGATGCTCGGCTGCTTCGGGACCTTCTCCGGCGCCGTACCAACACCATGCATCCAAGGGTCCTCTCCAGGGATCCCGGAGCGCGGGATTGCTGGCCCAGGTTGTGAGGGCGTCATAGCTGCTTGTCGCCGTCACTCGGCCCACGAGAATCTGGCTGGCGGGGACGCAACCTTTACGGCCCAGGAACAGTGGGCGGGCAGGTAGCGCGAGTGCAGCCTCCACGTCACTTAGTGATGCGGGTGATTCGACATCCAAGGTAAACGCGACGATGAACGAACCGTCGGCCAGATACTGCTTTCGTTGCACCTGCGTACCGTCGGCGTTCGCGCCACCTCGACGCTCAATGCCCCACCGCGTCCAACCTGCTAATCCGATCCGATCTAAGTCTGCAGTGTGGAAATCCTGGATGACCCTCGGCGTTCTCTCTTCAAGCACTGCATATCGAAGGCTGTCCTGGAGTCTCGTGGTGCGACTAGCGTCCCGGTATGTCCATCCGAGCGCAGAGCCCAGCATGCCTACAAGCGCAGAGAGTGAGGGGAACGCCCGACTTGGGCGCCAACTGTCAACAGCAACGTCTCCCCAGGCCTGCATAGGGCCGTCAAACCTGAGAATCAGATACTCGCCCACGGGAGTCAGTTCCCGTAAGCGAAGGTAAAGTCGAGAAGCTCAGGAAAGCTCTTGGTGGCCGGACCGCCTTCACCAAGCTCGTGGATGCTGGCAGCAGCGCAACGGGTTTCTACGGTGCCGTACATCTTTTCCAGTTGGTCTCGGTGTCTCAAGAGACGCGTGATGGACTCCGACATTACATTGCTCCCTGACGCGGAAACCGGTCTGAGGAACGCATTGGCAAGGGTTCGTGGTTGAGCTGATCCGCGCTCGGTGAGAACGAACTCTGCGTAGGAAAAAGGCGCCGTAGAACCCCTCTTGGCCTGCGGCGTGACGGTGGCCATGGCCGTTACGAGGTTGCCGGCAAGCTTTTCTGCTAATGAGGCCTCTTGGCCCTGAAGATTATCGCGAAGCTGGTTCATGTCGATGACTGCGTAAAGGTAGTAAACACCGGATGTCAGTTCTGTTTCTTGGATCAGGCCAGCGCCAGCGTCGTCCTGGATCCCTTTGAGGGTATCGACGGCGGTGAAATAGTCGGTCTCTGCGGCCTCCGCGTGAGTCGTGAACGCGTGTGCCACACTTACCGCCGCGTCTACTCGAGCGAATAGATCTGACGTGATCATGCGTCCGAACATGGCGGTGTCGATACTGGCGGGGAGGTCCTTCAGCACGGCGCGTAGCTTCTTCTGATCACCAAGCTCAACGGCCGCCTTTACCTCGGCTTGCTTGGTCACAGACTTGCCCGCGGTACGCAACTCCTTAAGAGCCTCCTCCGCCTTTTCGACCAAGAAGCTGGTCTCGGCCTTGGTCAAGACGAGGAGTTGACTGCTTTGCGCTGCTTCCAACCCGGACTTATCCGGTACGGCCTTGGTGCTTACGGTCTCGTTCATGAGCCACTGCGCGATGGCTACAGCCTCTGCTTCCTCCGCACCCAACGCTTCTATTAGATGCTTGGCGATGACCCTCTCGAAGATGCGTACGCTGCGCACAGCCTGATCGCCGAATTGAGTTATCAGGGGTGATTCGCGCCAATGCTTTTTCAAGCATTGAGAGCTGACTCGGGTTCTGGTCGCCCCGCCGAAAGGTACACGCTTGGCCAAACCCACGTCATCTCGGTTCAACAACGAAGCTGGGTACGCCGTTAGCATGTGAACCTGCACCATGTCGCCTGGTCGAGTCTTCATTCTGCTTGCCCCTCTCTGTCCGCACTGTTGTTCTTGGGATCCGGCCGACCTGATAGATAGAAGTCCTTTGCGAATCGAAGTCGACCTGCGTCGTCCCAAGTCATCAAGAGCCCCGCAAGTTGCACCCAGTCGATGCCGCCTTCCACCTTGGAGAGCAAGCGGCCTGTCTGGTGCAGCGCGTCATTGCGGTCGAGGCGCAACCAGCGCTCAACTCGGGAAGGCGAGACCTTGGCCTGTTCCAACACGCGACCCGGATGCGCTCCACGCGAGTGGGGATGTCGCACCATAAAGGGTATGACTTCGCGCCAGAATCGGTAGTCCCGCTCGAGCATCGGGTGCTCTCGAGCCAAGTTCCAATAGGCCTCGGGAGGGACTCGCTCTTTGACCGCCATCCTGCGCAACTCGGCTCTGTCGCCTCGCGAAAGTCCGCGACGCCCTGGCCCTGCCGACTCCCTGAGCGAACTCGCCAAGGCCCCGACCGCCTCAGAGAAACTGCTGGCGGGACGTTCTGCTGTTGATTCTGCCACCGTCAGCTTGCCTCCTCAGATTCTTTAGGTATGCGTGGCAAGTCGAGCACTTCGCGTAACCCTCCCCTCAGGTAAGCTTCGGCGCGCGTAAGCGCCTCCATCTCCCGTGCCGCACTACGCGGCACTGAATGAACGGCGTTCGGGAACACCTCCGTAGTAATCACGTCGAACAACCACTTCCTGTAGTCAAGAACTGCGTCTTGGATGGGCTCGTCTGAAGCGGTTGCGCTCAGGAGCGTATCGACGTAAATCTGGTCTACCAGCAGCTCGAGTGTGCTAGCTACGGCGTCAAGCTTGGCCGCGTAGCTTTCGCGCAATTTCGGACTGCCCTTCCACAGCACACCGAACGACGATCGGAGAACCCGTTTCGCGTCCTGCGTGAAGTTGAGCATCATCCCGTGCACTTTGTCGGCACGCGCTTGCGTCAAGGCTAAGCCGCGCCGCACAGCCCTTCTGGGTAGCTGGACTTCGCGGCGATGGAAGCCGAGCGTCTTGCCTTGGCCCAAGGCTAGGCCTTCGAACACAACGGACAGGGCGCCATCTGCCGGGGGAGATGATAAGAGTTCATCTACGCTGGGAGATCGTTGAGCACCCTCTTCGCCGAACAGCAAGTTGAAGACTTCTCGATAGTCGTATCCCTTTTCAAGGGTGCCGCGAACTTTGCGGTGCCCCTTTGTCGGGTCAATGATCGTGGGTGTGAAGGTGTCGCCGAGACGCCCCCCGCCCGTATGGTCTAGAACACGAGCTGCCTTTGATGGCCGGAACCACAGTTCCGAGTACCGCCCGGCCTTCGGAGCCCCGAGCCGGATCATCCGAGCTAGCGGGATGAAGGCTGGGTCGAGCCTGGTGGAGAGAAGTTGGTTGACGCCGTTCCAGCTCTCTCGCCAGAGGGCCCAGATGTCACCCCTGAGACCAAGTTCATTCACGACTTGAATCCAACGCTTCAAGAACACGGTTACGTCGTGGTTGAAGGTCAACGACAGGCTGTTCGCTACGGTCCCACCCATGAACGGGGTTCCGCTGCCGGCTCCTGACTGAGAGCCGGCCAGCTGGCTACCATAGTTGCCAGCCCCTCCGTAAATTGCTCCGGTCTGGTACTCGATTAGCGAGTAGACGGTCTCCTCCGGCGACAGCTCTCGGGTTACGCCGATCTTCCGCTCGTGGCCCTTGGTGCCGATTATTGCCGTCAGGAGCGAGCAGTCTTCATTGCGGTAGTTCGCCGCCAGGGAGACGCCGGCTTCTAGAGGCGCCTGAAGGAAGCCAGGTCTAGCAACGTCGGGTTGGAAGAGGGACCAATCACCAAGTTCGGTCACCTGAAGTAGCGCCTGTCGTACTGCTGCTTCGGCTTCGCCAGTAGGGCCAGAACTGGCTTCGGAAACGCTCAGTTGTGCGACTCGCAGCGCCTTCGCCGCCGTCCTTACGAGAAAACGCCAATAGTGCCCACGCTGTTCTGCCGGTAGCTGCGGAAAGGTCTTCAGGTCGTTGGTAGTGAGTAGTCGAGCAATCAGGCCCGGGAGGTCGAACTTCTCTACTTCCGACAAGGTGCTTGCGGTCAAGAGTCTTCCGCTGAGAAGGTTATGGTCATGTGCGAGAGGTAGGTTGCCGACGGAAAGGTCCGGTTGAGCTGAGTGTGCTCCGCTAGCCTGGTTCGTCGCCACTTGTCATCCCCCTTGCCCACGTCTGGCCATCCAGTTGTGGACGAAAAATGCCTGTAATGCCCGGCCCACCAGCGAAACGAGTTCTTTTATTAAGGGTAATCGTTCCTTCTTACCCCGGGGGCCATGTGGAGCGTGGACGGTACAACCATCCTGATCAATGCGGATTCGGACCTCAACCTAAATTTTGGTGTTCCCACCGCCTTTCATGACGCCTCCTTTGCAACTCTTGAGGACTTGTGACCCGCTCGCCGCCCATGAATCGGCAGGTCACCTGCCTGGTTCTTGATCCTGGCTTTTGACCCCCGCTGCTGCGGGGAGATCAGCTCTCTACCTGACAACTTCTGCAGCCAGATGGTCTACCCCGAATTCGGGACCTTAACCTGCTACACCCAGAGTTACCTCCGACCGCATTGTCTTGGACTTTGAGCCAGGGCGCTGTGACGGATCTCGTACAATAATTCGCGAACTGATGTACAGGGGGTCTATTGTGGGAGCCGAGTTCACATACTTTGCCAAGGCGGACCCGTCCCTCGGCTGGCACCCGCTTTCCGCGCACTGCGCCGACGTAGCGGCCGTGACGCTGCGGCTGCTGCAAGACGATTCCCACGTAGCCAAGCGCATCTGCAGGCTCGCAGATCAATCAGATTGGACTGGCTTCAAAACGCTTGTTACCTACCTTGCCTTCATCCACGACGTTGGCAAGGTGAACAACAAGTTCCAGAATGGACTGCGTGAGCGCCTCAAGGGCGGCCCGAGAAAGCCGCTTGGGCACGTCAAAGTCGTGATTGACACGCTTCGCATGGCAAGCGAGACAAGCATCGGATTGGACTTCCAACATGCGTTCGTTGACCTAATCGACCCAATATCACCCCAGGACGACTGGCCGGCCCAGTACTTTATGGCGTTCCTGGCGCATCACGGCCGCCCCTACTTACTTGACGGCGATAGGCCGGTGCGGACGCTAGACGTGGAGTACCTCTGGGGGCCCTCCAGTGACGGAGGTCGGCGGTCCCCACTTGATGAGGTTCGCAGACTGGCTTCCATAGCGCGCCTGAAGAGCGGTTTGTCGCAGCTCACGCTTCCAATCGAGGTGCCCGAGAATCCGGCGCTCACGCACTTGCTTGCTGGACTCATCACGCTGGCCGATTGGATAGGGTCGACGCCGTCCGCATTCCCGTTCGATTCTTCAGCTGAGGACGATTTCGACAAGTATTGGATGACGTCGTGTGAACGGGCCGACGTCGCTTGTCGGTCTATCGGTGTCGTAGCAAGCAGGCGTGTGGTCAGCCTGAGCACTAAGTCTACATACCAGACTCTCTTCCCTGAGGTCTTTTCCCCCGAGTCAACCAACTCGCCGACGAGGCTTCAGCGGGAAGTCGTGAGTAGGGGTGGCGACGGGGCCGGTGAGCTGTTCCTGATTGAGGCATCCACCGGAAGTGGCAAGACAGAGGCAGCTCTCGCCCGGTTTGCTCAACTCCGATCCTCGGGAGAGGTGGGTGGCTTGTACTTCGCCCTGCCTACTAGGGCCACCGCCCGGGCGATGAAGGACCGCGTGGAGGCGCTGGTGAAGGAACTTTACGTCGGCGACCCACCTCCGGTGACGCTTGCCGTAGGTGGAGAGGCGCCCATGAGCATGGGTTCTGTAGGCCACTTAGGGGAGGCCCCAAGTTTCCCGGACGTTGAATCAGAGATGCAGGATGACCTGATTGCCTGGGCCACCGACAACCACAAGAGGTTTCTTGCCGGAGAGATTGTAGTTGGCACCATAGATCAGGCGATGCTTGCGGCACTTGCCGTGAAGCACGCTCATATGCGGTTAGTCGCGCTGTCCCGCCACCTCCTCGTGGTCGATGAAGTTCACTCCCACGACGCGTTCATGACGGAGGTGCTCAAGGGGCTGCTCAACGTGCACTTAGCGAGCGGCGGCCACGCCTTGCTGATGTCCGCGACGCTGTCCTCAGCCGCGCGTTCGGCGCTAGTAGGTGCCGATCCCCCAGCGCTGCAAGAAGCCTTGGCGGTCCCTTATCCGACACTAGCAGTTGCCAAAAGTGGGGTCGGTTGGTCAAATTCCGTCGTCGGCAACGACGGTGACGGGAGGACCGTGAATTGGTCAGTTAGTTCGGACGCTGATGCAATCGCCAAGGCGACGACCGCGGCCGAAGCCGGCGCCCGAGTGTGCATAATCCGCAATACCGTGGCGTCAGCCCAGGCTACTGTCGCGCAGGTCAAGGCCAGTACCCCGCATCTCGTGTGGGGTCCAAGCGAAAGTTCACATAAGCCCGCATATCATTCCCGTTACGCGGGACCCGACAGGGCGTTTCTGGATGCGGCGATTACAAATGCGTTCGGCAAAAAGTCGAAAATCGGTGGCTCCATCTTGGTCGCAACGCAGGTGGTCGAACAGAGCCTAGATGTCGACTTTGACCTACTGATTACTGACCTCGCTCCGATTGAGATCTTGCTCCAGCGAATCGGCCGACTTCACCGGCATTCGACCCGCAACGGGCTGAGACCAGCTGGGTATGGGGTACCCGAATTGACCGTTGTGGGTCCCGATGCTCCGTTCACCCCCACCGGCAGAGCGATACAAGGCACTGGTTGGGGCACGGTCTACAAGAACATGGTCGCCTTGGAGTTAACGCGCCGTCTTGTGGCTTCACGGCCGGCTATCGAGCTTCCCGGCGAATACCGCATTCTGATGGAGGCAGTCTACGATCCTGGCACAGTCGACGCGTTCGTCCGGTCTGAGGGCTGGAGCGAAGTCCAAAATCAGGTCGAAGGCACAAGCGCAAGCCATGAACTGCACGCGCGAGATTCTAGCCTCTCATTCGGCGAGTGCTACAGCAATAATGCACCAAAGTTCGCTTCGGAGATCATGGTGAGGACAAGAATCGGCGATGACTCGGTCGACGTGGAACTGGAGCCCCCCGCGCAATGCTGGTACGCCATTGGAAGCAGAGCTCCCGTTGTCACAATCCGACTCGATGAGGCTCTAGCGGCAGGCATAGAGAATCTCACTGAACTGAAGGCCGTGGGTTACATCGACGAGGACGGCGTATCTCGATATCGTCTAGGGAGCCTAACCCTGGCGTACGGCCCTGCCGGCTGGACAAAGTCTAGAGCCTAGACATTGTGGGCGAGAGTGTGAACCAACACTCAGTTGGACGAAATGCCCGCAGGTTGGCTCTGCCATTGAGATGGGGCTACATAGCCCTAGGCCAACGCGGCGACATTTTCGGTCCAACGTCGACCCGCACGCCCAATAGAAATAGAGACGCCCTCGCGCCCAATGCCCTGGACTTGCCGCCCCATACGCTATCCGTCAGGTCCGTGCACCGTCAGGGTTATTCCGGGCCGCCTTTCCGGCCGCTCGAAAACCTCAAGGAGCCCACTGCGCCGCCTTAAAGGGGCCGGGAGTTCACGGTAATCGACCTGGCGCGCGTGCACAACAAGTGTGCGGCGCGCCCATTAACGGGCGCGCCGCACACGTATGTTCTTACGACTCTCAGTGCCTCGGCCGCGAAGTCTCCCCAGTGGAAGCCGGCAGCACGGG
>ERZ778018.1523-NODE-1523-length-18292-cov-13.168778_pt1 | contig 18292 bp, 14 predicted proteins | sample MGYA00375748_ERZ778018 | MGnify/ENA primary metagenome ERZ778018 (study PRJEB29350, sample SAMN05509839) | bioreactor metagenome | biome: bioreactor; material: wastewater | place: South Africa: University of Cape Town | collected 2014-04-22 ... | reverse complement strand
GGGTGGCAGCACGTACTGTGGCGGCGGCAAAGCCCCGACGCAAGAGGAACTGCGCCCGGCGCGCACGTGCGGCGTGGTCGCCGGCTCTGTCGGCGCCATATCGACGGCGCAACTGCGCAACTGCGCAGGCGTCCCAATCGACGTCGGCGGCATCCAGCAGCTCGCGGATGCGGGCGTCCGCAAAACCATGGCTCTTCAGCTCGGCATGCAGGCGCAGCGGGCCGTAGCCCTGGGCGATCCGGCTGCGCAGCAGCATCTCGGCAAAACGCTGGTCGTCCTGATAATGGGCGGCTTCCAGCCGCGCCAACGCGGCAGTCGCCTCCGCCTCCGAGTGGCCCAATTGGGCAAGTCGGGTGTGCAGTTCCCGGCTGGAATATTCGCGCCGCGCCAGCATGCGCAGGGCGCGGTCGTAAGCGCTGGGCCCAGGCGACGAAGCGCCCTGCGTGGCGCGGCGACCGGGCTTCATCTCACCTGCCCTCCCGGGCACACGACCAACGTCCGCGGCATGCGCGCCAATGGCCAGTGGGAGCCCGCTTGTGACCGAAGGGAATCCCTCGTGGGCGGGCGATACCCCTGCCGGTGGTGATGCCTGCGGGGAGACCCCGCCCGCGAGCGAACTCCCCCAACAACGCTGGTGGCAGAACGATCACTCGCGCAGCATCCGCGCTTACGCCTCCTCGGTGGCCCTTTCCGTCGTGCCACCGGCAGCCGGCTCGCCCACCTGCACCAGCAGGCGCCTGCGCAGCTCCTGGTCGATCGCGTCGGCGATTTCGGCATGCTCGCGCAGGAATTGGCGCACATTGTCCTTGCCCTGGCCGATGCGCTCACCGTTGTAGCTGTACCAGGCGCCGGATTTGTCGATCAGGTTTTCGGCCACGCCGAGGTCGATGATCTCGCCCTCGCGCGAAGTGCCCTCGCCGTACAGGATCTCGAACTCGCACTTGCGGAACGGCGGCGCCACCTTGTTCTTGACCACCTTGACCCGGGTTTCCGAGCCGATGACCTCCTCGCCGCGTTTCACCGCGCCGATGCGGCGGATATCCAGCCGCACCGAGGCGTAGAACTTCAGCGCGTTGCCGCCGGTGGTGGTTTCCGGGTTGCCGAACATCACCCCAATCTTCATACGGATCTGGTTGATGAAGATCACCAGGGTCCCGGCCTTCTTGATGTTGGCGGTGAGTTTGCGCAGCGCCTGGCTCATCAGCCGCGCATGCAGGCCGACATGGGAATCGCCCATCTCACCCTCGATTTCGGCTTTCGGCGTCAAGGCCGCGACCGAGTCGACCACGACCATGTCGACGGCGCCGGAGCGCACCAGCATGTCGACGATCTCCAGCGCCTGCTCGCCGGTATCCGGCTGCGAGACCAGCAGGTCGTCGACCTTCACACCCAGCTTCTCGGCATAGCTCGGATCGAGTGCATGCTCGGCGTCGATGAAGGCCGCGGTGCCGCCAGCACGCTGGCAGCTGGCAATGACCTGCAGGGTCATGGTGGTCTTGCCGGAGGACTCGGGACCGTAGATCTCGACCACCCGGCCGCGCGGCAGGCCGCCGACGCCGAGCGCGATATCCAGTCCAAGCGAGCCGGTGGAAACCACGTCCACCGGCTCATGGGCGTGGTCGCCCATGCGCATGATGGCGCCTTTGCCGAATTGCTTCTCGATCTGGCTGAGCGCCGAAGTGAGCGCTTTGCGCTTGTTGTCATCCATCGTCTTGGTTCCAGTTGGGGCATCCCGGTCGAGGTACCGGCAAGGGCATGATCCGCCGGCACTGTCTCAGGGGCTGCGATTGGCCGCCGGTGCTCGGCGCAGTATCCCACATCGCCCAAGCAGTCCCGGCGGGATGCAGCGAATCATGCCGTCAGGCAATGGCGCAAGCCGCTGAGCGCCGCAGCCACGGTCTGGCGCCGGACCGAGGTGCGGTTACCCGCGAAGTGGAAACACCGTGCATCGGCCCCGGCGCCTCGCCGCTGCCAGCCTATCCACACCGTGCCGACCGGCTTGTCCGGCGTGCCGCCGCCGGGGCCGGCAATTCCGGTCACCGCCACCGCCAGGTCCGCCGTCGAGTGGGCCAGCGCACCGGCCAGCATTTCCCGCGCGGTCTCGGCACTGACCGCGCCAAACCGCTCGAGCGTCGCCAGGGAGACGCCGAGCAGGCGGTGCTTGGCCTCGTTGCTGTAGGTCACCAGTCCGGCCTCGAACCATGCCGAGCTGCCGGGCTGATCGGTCACGAGTTTTGCGATCCAGCCGCCTGTGCAGGATTCAGCCGTCACCAGCCGCAACCCCTGGGATTCCAGTATCTCCGCCAGCTCCCGTACCAAATCCAGCAGGTCCGCCTCACACGGATCGGAATGCAATGCCATACGTGACCCTCATGCCCTGCCGGGGCGACTGTTCCGCCGACGTCGTAGTGTAGACGGCCGCCCGCAGTCGGTGCCTGTGTGTGCCCATCCCCTACGCGAGGCAAAGGTCTCGACCCCTTGCAGCTCCTGGGCGAACCACCACCATGCCTTGCATACCGCGCATCGGTCCAGCGCGTCCCGCATGCAACGAAGAGACGACAGATGAACACGCCACGCGGCAAGGCGATTGTCCTGGGCGGATTGTTGTTGCTGGCCCTGGTCGCCGGGCTGTGGATCAGCGGCTGGCTCGCCTTGTGGCTGCTTGGGCTGCGCGACCCACCCCGGATTGGCACCTACCTCGGTTACCTCCAGGCACTGGATCTGGATGCCGTGCGGCCCTATGCCTCGACCATCCGTCTTGCCGGCTGGACCGGCTTCGGGCTGCCGCTGGCGTCGTGGCTGATCGTCGCCGCCGCGACGCTCTGGCCGCGGGCGCGCGCGTTCCACGGCAATGCCCGCTTTGCCACCCGCGCCGACATCGCGCGCGCCGGTCTGCTGGAGGGCTGTCCTGAAGGCATCCTCATCGGCCGCTATCGCGGCGACTACCTCTATCTCGGCGGCACCCGGCACGTCATCGTGACCGCCCCGACCCGCAGCGGCAAGACCAGCTCCGTAGCCATTCCGGTGTTGCTGACCTACCAGCATTCCGTGGTGTGCCTCGACCTCAAGGGTGAGCTTTACCAATCGACCAGCGGCTATCGCGCCGCGACCGGGCAGGCGATCTACCGCTTTGCGCCATATGCCGAGGACGGACGCACCCATCGCTTCAATCCGCTTACGGCCGTTTCAGCCGATCCGCAGTTGCGCCTATCCGAACTGCAGACACTGGCAGCCATCCTGTACCCCGACGAAGCCGGCAAGGACCCCTTCTGGAGCCTGCAGTCGCGCGCCGCGTTCGTGGCTTTTGCCGCCTATTTGTTCGAGGCCTGGGAGGCCCAGGCCTCGCCGGCTGCGGATACCAATCCGGATGTCCCGAGCGGCAACCTGGCGTTCCCCAGCCTGGAGCGCATCCACCGCTTTTCCACCGGCGACGGCGGCGGCGACGGGCTGAAGGCCTACCTGCAGCAGCGGCGCGAAGCGCCCTTCGCCAGCGCCGCCACGCGCACGGCGCTCGCCAGCCTGACCAACATGGCGGAACAGACCCTGTCCTCGGTGATCGCCACCACCCAGGCGCCGCTGCAGCAATTCCTCAGCCCAACCCTGGCCGCCGCCACCGCTGCCACCGACTTCGACCCGCAACAGTTGCGCCGTCGCCCCAGTACCGTCTACGTGGTGATCCCCCCAAACCGGCTCGGCGAGGCAAGCAAGCTTCTCAACCTGTTCTTCTCCGTGGTGCTCGGCCAGAACCTCCGCCAGACGCCACAGGAGGATCCCTCGAGCAAGTACCAATTGCTGCTGTTGCTGGACGAATTCACTGCCATGGGCCGCGTCGACGTGCTGTCTGCGCGCATCGCCCTGACCGCCGGCTATGGGGTACGCGACCTGGCGATCATCCAGAGCCTGTCGCAACTCGACGCCACCTACGGCGCCGACGAGGCACGGACCTTCGTCACCAACCACGCCGCCAGCGTCGTCTTCACCCCGCGCGAGCAGCGCGACGCCGAGGCCTACTCGACGGCGCTGGGCGACACCACGGTCAAGCGGCGCAGCCGCGGGACCGGCAGGGGTGGCACCACGTACACCCATACCGAGGAACGCCGCGCCTTGCTGCTGCCGCAGGAACTGAAGGAGCTGCCCGAGGATGAAGAGATCATTTTCCTCGAAGGCTGTCGCCCGATCCGCTGCCGCAAGAACTGGTCCTTCAAGGATCGACGGCTGCAGCGGCGCATCATGCGGCCGGCAGCGCTCCCGTCCCCGCCCCGGCAACTCCAGGGCCACACCATGCCGACGACGCCCCGCCGCGCCTGACTCCCGCGCCGCGCCCGTTTGGCGCGGCAGCCGAAGCGGTTACCATGTCCAGGGTATCGTCCTCGGCAGAACCCCGAGTGGCCATCCGCGGTCAATTCCGCGTTCCTGCCGTCCCGTCACGCAATGGCCATGCCCATGAACCCCATCAGCAAAATTCCCGGCGGCCGGCAACTGGCAAGACTGTTGGGGCTGGCGCCCAGGGAGACCGCCGGGCACTTCCGGCAGTTCCTGCTGGACATGTTGCCCCGGCACTCGGTGGGCGCGGAGATCGGCGTGCTCTCCGGCAACTTCTCCAGACAGATCCTGGATTCGATCTCGCCAAAGCAATTGCACCTGATCGACCCCTGGGAACACCAAACCTCCGGCGAGTACAAGGATGCGTGGTACGGCGGCGCCGCCAGGCGCGGCCAGGCCGAGATGGACGATCGCTACGCCGATGTGCTGACGCGCTTCAAGCGGAGGATCCGCAGCGGCCAAGTCCAGGTCCATCGCGGCTATTCGGCCGATGTCCTCGAACAGTTCCCCGACCACTTTTTCGACTGGGTGTACATCGACGGCAACCATCTCTACGAATACGTAAAGAAGGATCTGGAGCTGTCCCTGCGCAAGGTGAAGCTGGGCGGCTACATCACCGGGGATGACTACACCGAGGGCGGCTGGTGGGAAGGCGGAGTCAAGAAGGCGGTGGACGAACTGGCGGCCAGCCCGGCGGTGCAATTGCTCGAGCTGCGTGACAGCCAATTCGTATTCCTGAACAAGGGCAGCGCCGCAGCCTGATGGTCGATTGGCCACGGGATCGATGTCCGGCGCCATCCACCGGGCGACTGCGACCAGGGCTCGCGAGCTGACGACTGACGGTTACACTGGCCGCCCGGCCCGGTCTTGAGCTAGTCGCCAGGGCTTGCACCCACCTTCCGGAACCAGCGAGTAGCGTTCTGTGCAGCAACCGCCAGCAAAGGGAAACACGGCTACCGAACACACGCCGTTCATGCGCCAATACCTCGCGGCCAAGGCGGAACACCCGGACATCCTGCTGTTCTTCCGCATGGGCGACTTCTACGAGTTGTTCTATGACGACGCGCGCAAGGCGGCACGCCTGCTCGACATCACGCTGACCCAGCGCGGGCAATCGGCCGGCGCGCCGATTCCGATGGCCGGCGTGCCGTACCACGCGGTGGAAAACTACCTGGCACGGCTGGTGCGCCTGGGCGAATCGGTGGCGATCTGCGAGCAGATGGGCGATCCGGCCCTGGCCAAGGGCATCGTCGAGCGCAAGGTGGTGCGCATCATCACCCCGGGCACGGTGACCGATGCGGCACTGCTCGACGCGCGGCGTGACAATCTGCTGCTGGCCATCGCCGCCGGCCCCGGCGGCAGCTACGGCATGGCCTGGGTGGACTTGTCCGCTGGACGCTTCCTGCTCAGCACGGCCGCCGACGCGGAGGCCCTGGCTGCCGAGCTCGCGCGCCTGCAGCCAGCCGAAACCCTGATCGGCGAGGACGTCGCCTGGCCGCGCCTGGTGGCCGACCTGCCCGGCCTGCGCAAGCGCCCACCCTGGCATTTCGATGGCGACGCGGCAAGCCGCGAGCTGAACCGCTTCTTCGGCACGCGGGACCTCGGCGGCTTCGGCGTCGAGCACATGCCGACCGCGGTGGCCGCGGCCGGCTGCCTGCTCGGCTATCTCCAGGAAACGCAGAAAAGCGCGTTGCCACACCTCACCGGCATGGGCGTGGAAAGCGCGGGCGAGACGATTGCCATGGACGCGACGACCCGTCGCCACCTGGAAATCGACAGCAATCCGGCCGGCCGTGGTGAGCACACGCTGCTTGGCGTGCTCGACAGCAGTGTCACGCCCATGGGCGCGCGCCTGCTGCGGCGCTGGCTGGGGCGCCCGCTGCGCTCGCGCAGCGTGCTGCGCCAACGCCACCAGGCCATCGGCATGCTGCTCGAGGCGCGGGCCGACGCCAGCCTGCGCGAAACCCTGCGCGGCATCGGTGACCTCGAGCGCATCCTGGCCCGCGTCGCGCTGCGCTCGGCGCGACCGCGGGATTTGTCCACGTTGCGCGACGGCCTGGTGATTGCCAATGCGCTCGTCGTTGATCGCGGGCATCGGGAAGCGGCCATCCTTGGCCGCACGCTCCGGGAAGCGTCGCCGTTGCTGGACTCACTCGTGGAGCGCCTCGGGGACCACGGGGAAACCATTGCGCTGCTCGGCTCCGCACTGGTTCCCCAGCCGCCGGTCCTGCTGCGCGCCGGTGGCGTCATTGCCGAGGGCTACGACGGTGAACTCGACGAGCTGCGCAATCTCGCCACGCACGCCGACCAGTTCCTGGTCGAGCTGGAGGAACGCGAGAAGGCCGCCACCGGCATCGGCACGCTGAAGCTCGGCTTCAACCGCGTGCATGGCTATTACATCGAGATCAGCAAGGCGCAGGCCGAACAGGCGCCCATGCACTACACCCGGCGACAAACCACCAAGAACGCCGAGCGCTACATCACCGAGGAGCTCAAGGCCTTCGAGGACAAGGTGCTGTCGGCGAAGGAGCGCGCGCTGATGCGCGAGCAGGTGCTCTACGACGGACTGCTCGACACGCTCACCACCAGCCTGGAGCCGCTCAAGGCCGCGGCCAGTGCGATCGCCGAACTCGACGTGCTCGCCACCCTCGCCGAACGCGCCGAGACCCTGGACTGGAACGCGCCCGAACTCAGCGACGAAGCCGGCATCGACATCCGGCGCGGGCGGCACCCCGTGGTGGAAAAAGTCCGTGACGAACCCTTCGAACCCAACGACCTGCGGCTCGGCGCGGACCGGCGCATGCTGGTGATCACCGGCCCAAACATGGGCGGCAAGTCCACCTACATGCGCCAGAACGCGCTGATCGTGCTGCTTGCCCACGTCGGCAGCTACGTACCGGCAAGCCACGCGGTGATCGGCCCGGTGGACCGCATCTTCACGCGCATCGGCGCCGGCGATGACCTGGCACGCGGGCAGTCCACCTTCATGGTGGAAATGAGCGAGACGGCCAATATCCTGCACAACGCCACCGCGCAAAGCCTGGTGCTGATGGACGAGATCGGCCGCGGCACCAGCACCTACGACGGCCTGGCGCTGGCGCGCGCCGTGGCCGTGCAGCTGGCCGAGCACAACCACGCCTACACCTTGTTCGCCACCCATTATTTCGAGCTGACCGAGCTGGCCAGCGAGTACGCCGCCATCGCCAACGTGCACCTCGACGCGATCGAATACGCCGAGCAACTGGTATTCATGCACGCAGTGAAGGATGGCCCGGCAGACCGCAGCTACGGCCTGCAGGTGGCCGCGCTGGCCGGACTGCCGCGCGCGGTCATCGCCGAGGCCAGGCGCACCCTGGACGATCTCGAGCGTGGCATGCGCGCGCAGCCCTCCAGCCACGCCGCCAAGCCGGCGGACACGCCGCAGCTTGCGCTGTTTTCGCCGTCGCCCCCCTCGGCAGTCGAGCGCGAGCTCGAGCGCATCGATCCCGACACACTGTCACCGCGCGAGGCGCTGGACGTCCTGTTCCGGCTCAAGCAGCTGCACTGAGCGCCAGGCTGGCGCGATGCGTTGTCAGGCCACCCGCGCTGATTCAACCGTTGTGCTTGAGCCGCCGCAGCAGGCGCCGGTCGGACTTGCCAGGGCGACGCTCCGGCCCACTCGCACCGTGCAGCCGGATTGCTTCGCGTTCCAGCTCGCGCGCCGCCCGGCTTTCCGCCGTTTCGCGGTAAAGCTCCTGGGCCACGCTGGCGGCTCCACGCTTGGCCGATATCCGCAGCACCTCCACTTCCATGCGCTCATGACCGCGCAGCACGCGCAGGCGGTCCCCGGGCTTGACCGTCCGCGCGGGTTTGCAGCCGCCGCCGTTGACTTCCACCTTGCCGCCGACGATGGCCTCGTGACTCAAGCGCCGGGTCCGGAAAAACCTTGCGGCCCACAACCACACGTCGACGCGCAGCTCGCCTTCAGCCATGCCTGTCCGGTGGCTCGACTGCACCGGCCTGGCCCGCAGCTGCGGCAAGCCCGGACGGTCGCCTCGGCGCGCTGAGCCGCCCGGCCGTGACCAGGCCCGCGATGCGCGCAAACACGTCGCCGCGTCCAAAAGGCTTCTTCATGAACTCATCCGCGCCAAAGCGCTGTACGTAGAACTGTTCGGTGGCCTGTGGGTTGCCACTGATCATGATGACCGGGATGTCCCGCGTGCGCGCATCGTGGCGCAGCGCGCGCAACACCGCAAAGCCGTTCAGGCCCGGCATGACCACATCCAGGAAGATGAGGTCCGGCGTGCGCTGGCGGGCAAGTTCCAGTCCCGCTTCGCCACCGTCCGCATCGACCACGATGTGCCCGTTCTGCAACAGCATCTTGCGCAGCACGGCGCGTATGGTCGCCGAGTCGTCCACCACCAGCACCTGCAGGCCTCGCGGCGTGCCCGCACGCGGCCGGTGCCGCCGTTCCCCCGGGCGCGCGTTGCCGAAGATCCGTCTCATCAGACCCAGCTGAGCCATGGCATACCCCGGAACGCCAAGCCCGTAGTCTCGCCACTTGCCTGCGTGCATGCAAGGCCCGCCGCGCCGGCGAGCCGTGGCGGCGGCAAACCACCGGCATAATGGGCGATCCACGGCGTGATCCAGGCAAGGCATGAGCGGCGGCATTCATCAGGTACACGGCATGGCTGGTGAATGCGAAGCCGCGCATTGGCCGCCGCTGACGCATGCGGAAGTCGCGACACTGTTGGCCCGCCATCCCTCCATACACGGCCCGCTGGAAATTGCCTGGCACAGTCCACGCCCGTTGTCCGCGGCCGTTCTGGTCCAGGCTGGCGAATGCACGCTGTTCGTCAAGCGCCACCACGCCAGCGTGCGCACGCCCGTCACGCTGGGCGAGGAGCACCGCTTCATGCGGCATCTGCGTGAACACGGCGTGCCCATTCCACGCGTGTTGGCCGACCGCGACGGCGCCACCGCCGTCCGCCTGGGCGACTGGACCTACGAAGTCCATGAACACGCCGCGGGCACCGATGCCTACCGTGACAGCATGTCGTGGACGCCGCCGCACAGCCCGATGCACGCGCGCGCCGCGGGCGCCATGCTGGCGAGATTGCGCAACGCCGCCGCCGGCTACCGCGAGCCTCAACGCAGCACCCATCTGCTGGTGGCACGTACGGAACTGCTGTGCGCCGCCGACCCGACAGCCACGCTGGCGGCGCAACTGCCGGAACGTCCGGCCCTGGCGGCATATCTCGCGCGGCGCCCGTGGCAACGGGACCTGGCTGACCTGCTCGCACCCTGGCATGCCGACGTGCAGCCCCGCCTGGCGCAACAGCCTGCGCAGTGGACGCATGGCGACTGGCACGTTTCCAACCTTTGCTGGAGCAGCCCGGACGCTGACGCACGCATCACCGCGGTGTTCGATTTCGGCCTGTCGGCCAGGACCTTCGCCCTGTTCGACCTGGCCACCGCCATCGAACGCAACGCCGTCGCCTGGCTGGAACTGGCCAGTGGCGCCACCGCGGCCAGGATCGACATGGCGCTGGCGTTGCTCGACGGCTACCGCCAGGTCGTTGCGCTGGACCGTGCGGCCGTCCATCTGTTGGCCGATCTGCTGCCCCTGGTGCATCTGGACTTTGCCCTGTCGGAAGTGGAGTACCTGCAGGCAACCGGCCATGCAGCGGCCGCCGCGGATACGGCATACGACACCTTCCTGCGCGGCCATGCCACCTGGTTCAGCACCGCCGCGGGCCACGCGCTGCTGCAGGCCATTCACGACGCCGCCTGAGGTTGTAGCCATCTGGACGGCCAACCGGTGCCACTCACCGACGTGCCGCACAGCGCCCACTGGCGACCACGCGCTATCCATGCTTCAATACCGGACCTGAAGCGGGGGTGCCTGGGAAACCAGGCTGAGAGAGACCCTTGGAACCTGATCCGGTTTGTACCGGCGTAGGGAGCTTGCAGATTCAGCGTCGCCGTTCCGGCGCGCTGGTCGCCGTCGCTTCGTCCGCAGCCTTGAGGACGATGTCGATGAGCTTTTCACGCCAGACGCTTGCGTTTGCCCTGCTGTCGGCACTTGCCGCGGCCAGCGTGGCCAGCGCGCGCGACAACACCGTCGCGGCGCTGCCCGCCGTGGCCTCCAGCGCCCCGCAAGCCACCGAACTGGGTACGGTCGAGGTAAACGCGCGCGGTGACAAGGGCTACCACGCCGACGCCTCGCAGATGGATACCTTCGGCAGCTTCGGCCTGGCGCCGCTGCAGGACACGCCGGCCGCCGTCACCGTCATCACCCGCGCGCAAATCGACGACCGACAGCCGCGCACGCTGAGCGAATTGGCGCGCAGCGACGCCGCACTCGGCGACAACTACGCGCCGGTCGGCTACTACCAGAACATCGCCATCCGCGGCTTCCCGCTGGACCTGGCCACCGGCTACCGGCTCAACGACATGGGCCTCACCGGCGAACAACCGATCGCGCTGGAAGACAAGCAGCGCGTCGAGATCCTCAAGGGCCTCGGCGGCCTGGAGGCCGGAGTGGTCGCGCCCGGCGGCCTGGTCAATTACGTCAGCAAGCGACCGGCGGACGTGCGCAGCATCACGCTCGGCACTGATTCCCACGGCTCGCGCTACGTCGCCGCCGATGTCGGCGGCTGGCTCAGCCCCAGCTTCGGCGTGCGCGTGAATGCGGCGCACGACGAGATGCACTCCTACGTGCAGCATGCCGACGGCCGCCGCAGCTTCTTCTCGCTCGCCGCCGACTGGAAGCTCAACGCCGACGCCACGCTGCAGCTGGATACCGACTACCAGACCAGCGGCCAGCGCTCGGTTTCCGGCTACCAGCTGCTGGGCGGCACCACCCTCCCGCCGCATCCGAGCCGCACGCGGATGCTCGGCTTCGAGCCGTGGCAGCAGCCGGTGGGCATCGACGCCAGCAACACCACCTTGCGCCTGGATTACCGCCTGGGCGCAGACTGGAGCGCGCAGCTGGCGGCCAGCCACAGCCACAGCGTGATCGACGACAACGTCGCCTTCGCCTATGGCTGCTTCTACTCACCGGCCTGCGCCGACGGCTCGCCGGGCTATGCCTTCGCACCGAACGGGGACTACGACATCTACGATTTCCGCAGTCCCGACGACACCCGCCAGAACGACGAATTGCGCGCGGTGCTCCATGGCTCGTTCCACACCGGCGACCTCGGACACGAGGTCACCGCTGGCGTCAACGCCTTCCACCGGCGGCTCGACCAGCGCGCCTACGTCTACGACTATGTCGGCACCGCCAACATCGACGACGTCGACCCGCCGTATTTCGCGCCATCGCCAAACCAGCCCGGACCATCCATGCGCACCTTGAGCAGCTGGCAACGCTCGGTCTTCGTGCTCGACCGCGTGCACCTGAATCCGCAATGGCAGATCCTGGCGGGAGGACGCCTGGTGCGCCTGCATGAGCTGGCCTACGACGCCGGCACTGGCGAGCGCCTGCGCGATACGCGCCTGCTCAAGGCCATGCCGCAGGCCGCCGTGATGTGGGAACCGACCTCGGCGCTGACCGCGTACGTCAGCTACAGCGAGAACCTGGCGCTGGGCAACGAGGCGCCGTACTGGGCCTCCAACGGCGGCATCACCCTGGCGCCACTGCTGGCCCGCCAGGCCGAGGCCGGGCTGAAATACGCCTGGACTCCGGCGTTCGGGCTGCAGGCCGCCCTGTACCGGATCCGCCAACCCTACCAGTTCGCCCAGCCCGACAGTTCAGAAGCCGGCTTCACCTTCGTCCAGCACGGTGAGGAGGTGCACAGCGGCCTGGAGCTCAACGCCGCCGGCCAGGTGGGCGATGACCTCCGCCTCACCGCGAGCGTCAACCTGATCCAGGCCCGGGTGCGGGACACCGGCACGCCCAGCTACGAGCGGCACCAGGTGGTGAATGTGCCGAAGCTGCGCGGCAACGTCTACATGGACTATCGCCTGCCGCTCGCGGCAAACCTGCACGTGCTGGCCGGCTGGCGCTATGCCAGCAGCAATCCCGCCACACCGGACAGGCTGACGCGCGTCCCGGCCTACCACGTGTTCGATGTCGGCCTGCGCCATGTCACGCGCTGGCAACAGCACCAGCTCACCTGGCGCCTGAACATCGACAACGTCTTCGACCATTTCTACTGGCGCGATACCGGCAGCTCCCTCGGCGACAGCTACCTGTTCCCCGGCGCACCGCGCCTGGCGCGGCTCTCCCTGGGCATGGATTTCTGACGTGCCCTGGCTGGAGACCCTGGCCGCGCTGACCAGTGTGTGGGCGGTATGGCTGACCACGCAGCGGCATCCGTGGTGCTGGCCCGTCGGCCTGGCTTCGGTGGTCTTGTACGCCTGGGTGTTCATCGACGCCCGGCTGTATTCGGACATGCTGCTGCAGGGCGTGTTCGCGGCCGCCATCGTCTACGGCTGGAACCGCTGGCTCAAGCACCTGGGCGACGACGGCCGCGTGTGCGTCGCGGCCCTGCCGCGGCGCGTGGCCATGTTGCACATCGCCATGGGGGCGATCGGCGCACTGGCCCTCGGCTGGTTCATGCACCGGCACACCAACGCCGCGTTGCCCTGGCTGGATGCGGCGCTGGCCGCGTTCAGCCTGGTCGCCCAATGGTGGCAGGTGAAGCGCCACGCCGCCACCTGGTGGCTGTGGATCATCGTCGATGTCGTCTACGTCGGCGAGTATGTATACAAGGATCTTTTCGTGACCTCGGTGCTCTACGCCGGCTTCGTGCTGCTGGCGGTAGCCGGCCTGCGTGCATGGCAAAGGGCTGCGAAGCGAGGAGTGAATGGAGCGGAGTGAGAAATGCGCGGGTGCGGCTGCACACTGCACTCGACCTTTTCCCCACTCCTCACGCCGCTCCACTCACTCCGCCGCTTGTACGCGTATAGTCGCCGCTACTGGCCACATGCAAGGCCGAGGGGGCAGCCATGAGGTATCTATGCGTCGGGCGGCAGGCATGATGCACCCGGCAGGCGCGGCTTCGTCGTGCCCGGCTCCACGCGTCATCCACCGACTTGAAGAGGCGTACCGATGAAACCACAGCTCTTGTTGACCGCCGCCGTCACGCTCGCCCTGTACGGCAGCGTCAGCCTGGCCAAGACCATCACCACGGCCCAGGTCCTGCCGCAGACCATGGACCTGCTGCGCCATGCAATCAGCATGCAGACGGTGGTCGGCCACGGCCAGGTCCCGGCCTTTGCCGCTTACCTGAAGGAAAAGCTCGTGGCCGGCGGCTTTGCCGCCGACGACGTGGAGATCATCCCGGTCGGCGAAACCGCCGCCCTGGTGGCACGTTACCGCGGCACCGGCAAGGGCAAGCCGATTTATCTCTCCGGGCACATGGACGTGGTGGCCGCGAACCGCAAGGACTGGACCCGAGATCCGTTCACCCTGGTGGAGGAGAACGGCTACCTGTACGGACGCGGCGTGGCCGACATGAAGACCGGCGTGGTGGTCCTGGTGGAAACCCTGATCCGCCTCAAGCAGGAGGGGTTCAAGCCCAGCCATGACCTGGTCCTGCTGCTGTCCGGCGACGAGGAAACCTCCATGGCCTCGACCAGCGAGCTGGCCAAGCGCTACCACGACGCCGAGTTCCTGCTCAACGCCGATGCCGGCGGTGGCACGCTCGATCCGACGACGGGCAAGCCGTCGCTGTACCGGATCCAGGCCGCGGAAAAGGCCTATGCGGATTTCAACGTCTCCATGACCTCCCCCGGTGGCCATTCCAGCGCTCCCAAGCCGTCGCAAAACCCGATCTACCGCCTGTCGCGGGCGCTCGACAAGGTGGCCGCATACCAGTTCCCGGTGATGAGCAACGAGATCACCGTGGCCTCGATGAAGGCGCTGGGAACGCATACCCCGGGGGCGATCGGCGCGGCGATGCGTGCGTACGCGGCGAACCCGCAGGATGCACAGGCCGCGGCCACGCTCTCGGCCGACCCGGCCTACGTCGGCCAGATCCGCACCACCTGCGTGGCCACCCTGATCAACGGCGGCCACGCCTTGAACGCGCTGCCGCAGGCGGCCAGCGCCAACATCAACTGCCGCATCTTCCCCGGCACGCCGCTCAGCAGCGTGCAGGCCACGCTGGCGAAGGTCATCGACGACCCGAGCGCGACGCTCGCCGTCGTGCCGCCACCACCGCTGCCGGCCTCGGCCTCGCCGCTGCGCAAGGACGTGATGGACGCCGTGGGCCGCGCCGTGCACCAGCGCTATCCCGGCGTGGAAATCGTGCCGGGCATGTCGGCAGGCGCCACCGACAGCAAGCACTTCCGCCCCGCGGGCGTGGACAGCTACGGCGTCGGGCCCGCGTTCACCAAGCCCAACGACACGTTTGCGCACGGCCTCAACGAACGCCTGCCGGCAGGCGAGGTGGCCGCGGCGCTGGACTACTGGCACACGTTGCTGACCGACCTGGCCAAGTAGCGCGATGCGCGGGTCGCGCCGGACCGGCACGGCCCTGCCACCGCGCGCAGTCGATCATGCATACTGCGCGGCTTGTACACACGACGACACACATCACGAGGGGATGGCGATGAAGGCAGGACACGCACTCTGGGCAGCCACGGCAGCCCTGACTTTTGGCGCCGGCACGGGCATGGCGCAGGCCGGGACCACGGCCCAGATCCTGCCGCAGACCATGCAGATGCTGCGCCACGCCATCGGCGTCCCCACCGTGCAGGGCCAGGGCCAGGTGCCGAAATTCGCCGCCTACCTGGCTGACCAGCTCAAGGCCGGCGGCTTCGCCCCAGGGGACGTCGAGGTCATCCCGGTCGGCGAGACCGCCGCGCTGGTCGCGCGCTACCGCGGCACCGGCAAGGGCAAGCCGATCTACCTGTCCGGGCACATGGACGTGGTGGCCGCCGACCGCAAGGACTGGACCCGCGACCCGTTTACCCTGGTGGAGGAAAACGGCTATCTCTACGGCCGCGGGGTTGCCGACATGAAGACCGGCGTGGTCGTCCTCGTGCAGACCCTGATCCGCCTCAAGCAGGAGGGCTTCAAGCCCGAGCGCGACCTGGTGCTGCTGCTCTCCGGCGACGAGGAAACCGACATGGCCACCACGCGCGAGCTGGCCAAGCGCTACCACGATGCCGAGTTCCTGCTCAACGCCGACGCCGGCGGCGGCACCCTGGACCCGACCACGGGCAAGCCATCGCTGTACGAGATCCAGGCCGCGGAAAAGACCTACGCCGACTTCAAGATCACGCTCACCTCGCCCGGCGGCCACTCCAGCCAGCCCAGCCCGCCGAAGAATCCCATCTACCGCCTGTCGCGCGCGCTGGACAAGGTGGCGGCCTACCAGTTCCCGGTGATGAGCGATGAGATTACCGTGGCCTCGATGAAGGCCCTGGGTGCGCATACGCCAGGCCCGATCGGCGACGCCATGCGCACGTTCGCCGCCAACCCGAAGGACGCCAAGGCCGTGGCGACGCTGTCCGCCGATCCGGGCTACGTGGGCCAGATCCGCACCACCTGCGTGGTCACCATGATCGATGGCGGCCATGCACCCAACGCCTTGCCGCAGGCGGCCAGCGCCAACGTCAACTGCCGCATCTTCCCGGGCACCCCGGTCAGCAGCGTGCAGGCGACGCTGACCAAGGTCATCGACGATCCATCCGCCAAGGTCGAAGTCCTGCCGCCGCCACCGGTGGAGAGCCCGGCCTCGCCGCTGCGCAAGGACGTGCTGGACGCGGTGACCCGCGTCGTGCACCAGCGCTACCCGGGCGTCGAGGTGGTGCCCGGCATGTCGGCCGGCGCCTCGGACAGCATGTACTTCCGCAATGCGGGGGTCCCGAGCTACGGCGTCGGCGCCGCCTTCACCAAGCCGAACGATTCCTTCGCCCACGGCCTGAACGAGAAGCTGCCGGCGAGCGAAGTGGCCGCGGGGCTGGATTTCTGGCACGCCCTGCTCACCCGGCTGGGCGGCTGAGCCCGGCGTGGCCGGGACCGGCGAGGGGACAAACGCACACTGCGGCGTGACCCGTCGCGACCCGGCCCGGGCCTGGCTACCCCTATTCAGGCAAGCCGGTGCAAAATGGCAGGCATGATGAACGGTACGGCCCGCAGACAGCTTGCTTGCGCCGCAGCCATCGCGCTTGCTGCGGCCTGCCTCGGCGCAGCCCACGCGCAGAACATCTACAAGTGCACCAGCAACGGGCACGTGAGCTATACCGATGTCCCCTGCCCCGGCGCCCAGGGCCAGCTCCTGCACCAGGCCAACGACACCGAGATCATCGCCCAGTTCCTGCGCCTGGGGCAAAGTGACCGCGCGCAGAGCTACGCCCACGCCCACCACCTGGACGACCTGTACACCCAGCGGCTGACGCTCTACCAGCAGCAGTTGACCCGGCGCGCCGAACAGGCCGCCGCCGAGGCCACCGCCGCGCAGCAGAGCGCCGAGCAGGCGCGCCAGCAGGCGCTGGCCGAGCAGGCTGCGAACAGCGCGGCCTTGCGCGCGCAAAACCAATTGTTGCGCGAGCAGAACAGCCAGTATCAGGCGGAGCTTTCGCGCCCCTACAATTCCGCCCCGCTCTACTGGAACCCAACGCCGAACTATTGGCCGAACCGACGGCGTGGCGATCACCGCGGCGACGGCAAGCCGCCGGCAAACGAACCGTTCTACCACCCTTGCACGCAACTGGCCGGGGGCCGGGTGTCGTGCTGACCCCGCAGTGAAGTCCACCGCATGAACCAGCCTGTCGCGCCCACCCGGATCCGCATCGACTTCGTTTCCGACGTCTCCTGCCCATGGTGCGCGATCGGCCTGAACGCATTGGAGCAGGCCCTGGGCAGGCTCGACGGCGAACTGCAGGCCGACATCCACCTGCAGCCGTTCGAGCTCAATCCGCAGCTGCCGCCCGGCGGCGAGGACGCCACCGAACACCTGATCCGCAAGTACGGCAGCTCGGCCGAGCAGGTCGAGGCCAACCGCGGGGTGCTGCGCGAGCGTGGCGAGGCGGTGGGCTTCCACTTCGACCTGGAACGCCGCAGCCGCGTGTACAACACCTTCGACGCCCATCGCCTGTTGCACTGGGCCGGACTGCAGGGACGCCAGTTGCCGCTCAAGCACGCACTGCTGAAGGCATACTTCACCGACGGCGAGGATGTGGGCGCCCATGCCACGCTGGTCCGCCTGGCCGGCGCGGTCGGTCTCGACCCGGACCGCGCTGCCGAGGTGCTGGCGCACGAGGAATACGCGGGCGAGGTGCGCAAGCAGGAGCAGTATTACCTGGAGCGCGGCATCAATTCGGTGCCGGCCACCATCATCAACGACCAGCACCTGATCAGCGGCGGCCAGCCGGTGGAAATCTTCGAGCGCATGCTGCGCCCGTTGGCCCAGGCCTGAGCCAGCCATGGCCGACGTAGGGCGGATCAAGGCCGTAGGCCGGATCCGCATGCCATGGTGAAGCGCGGTACGTCAAGGGCGGATCCGTCGCTGCGCTCCCGACCGCAGGAGTCCCTTGTGGATTGATCCGGCCTACGCTTCGAGCAGCGCGCGATTGAGGCGCTGCACGAAGGCTGCCGGATCGGCCAAGGGGGCGCCGGCGGCGATTTCGGCCTGCTCCAGCAGCAGCATGGCCAGATCCCTGGCCTTGGCCTCGTCGGGCTCGGCTTCGAGGCGCTGCAGCAGCGGGTGCTGCGGGTTGACCTCCAGCGTCGGCTTGGACTCGGGCATGGCCTGCCCGGCCTCGCGCAGCAACCGCGCCAGGTGCGGCGCCATCTCGTAGTCGCCCAGGGCCAGGCACGAGGGCGAATCGGTCAGACGCACCGAGACCTTGACCTCGGCCACGCGCTCGCCCAGCAGCTCCTTGAGCTTCTTGAGCAGCGGCTCGGCCTGCTTGCTGGCCTCCTCGCGCTTCTTCTTGTCCGCCTCGTCCAACGGCAGCTCGCCCTTGGCCACGTTGCGCAGCTTCTTGCCGGCGTATTCCTGCAGGCTGCCCAGCATCCATTCGTCGA
>ERZ778018.1522-NODE-1522-length-18314-cov-12.115286_pt1 | contig 18314 bp, 12 predicted proteins | sample MGYA00375748_ERZ778018 | MGnify/ENA primary metagenome ERZ778018 (study PRJEB29350, sample SAMN05509839) | bioreactor metagenome | biome: bioreactor; material: wastewater | place: South Africa: University of Cape Town | collected 2014-04-22 ... | reverse complement strand
CCTTCGGGCCACCTTCCCCCGCGAGGGGGGAAGGCCGTTATGTCCACCACCCCCAGAATCAGTGACGGTCAGGCTCTGATCCCACCGGCGTCTCGTTCCGGTCAGCCGCGCGCGGCGAGCTGTTGCTTGGCGGCGTCGTAGACCCGGTCGACGGTGAAGCCGAACTCGGTGAGGAGGTCCTTCAGCGGGGCGGAGGCGCCGAACGACTTCATGCCGATGGTCGCCCCGCGACGGCCGACGTACTTCGCCCAGCCGTAGGTCGACGCCTGCTCCACGGAGACGCGGGCCAGCACGTCGGGGGGGAGGACCGAATCCTGGTACGCCTGGTCCTGCGCGTCGAACAACTCGCAACTCGGCATGCTGACGACGCGGGCCTTGACCCCCTCGCCCTTGAGCTTCTCGTAGGCGCCGACGCAGAGCGAGACCTCGCTGCCGGTGCCGATCAAGATGACGTCGGGCTTGCCGTCCTCGGCGTCGGCCAGGACGTAGGCGCCCCTGGCCAGCCCGGTGGCGGAGGCGTACTTGTCGCGATCGAGCGTCGGCAGGGGTTGGCGGGTCAGGACCAGGGCGGCGGGCTGGTGGCGGAAGGGGATGATCGTCCGCCAGGCCTCGGCCGCCTCGTTGGCGTCGCAGGGCCGGATGACGACCAGGCCGGGGATGGCCCGCAAGGACGGCAGTTGCTCGACCGGCTGGTGGGTCGGGCCGTCCTCCCCCACGCCGATCGAGTCGTGGGTGAAGATGAAGATCGCCGGCAGTTCCATCAGCGCGGACAGGCGGATCGCGGGGCGGCAATAGTCGCTGAAGATCAGGAACGTGGCGCCGTAGGGGCGGACCTTGACCGTGGACATGCCGTTGAGGACGGCGCCCATGGCGTGCTCGCGGATGCCGAAGTGGAAGTTCCGCCCGCCGTAATTCTCGGGCTCGAAGGAGTCGGCCTCCTTGATGAGCGTCTTGGTCGACGGCGCCAGGTCGGCCGAGCCGCCGATGAGCCAGGGCAGGTTCTTGGCGACCGCGTTGAGGACCTTGCCGGAGGATTCCCGAGTCGCCACCCCCTTGGCGTCGGCGGGGAACGTCGGGATGTCCTTGTCCCAGCCGTCGGGAAGCTGGCGATGCTGCATCTTGTACAGCTCGTCGGCCAGTTCGGGGTGCTTGGCCTTGTAGGCGTCGAGCTTCCGGAACCAGGCGTCGCGGGCCTTCTCGCCGCGGGCGCCGACGCCCTCGCGGAAGTGCTGGTAAACGCCGTCGGGGACGAGGAACTTGGCGTCCTCGGGCCAGCCGTAGAACTTCTTGGCGAGCCGGATCTCCTCCTCGCCCAGCGGCTCGCCGTGGGCGGCCGAGGTGTCCTGCTTGTTGGGGGCGCCCCAGGCGATGTGGCTGTCGACGATGATGAGGGTGGGGCGGTCGTGGCAGTTGAGGAACGCCTCGTAGGCCCGCTCCAGCAGGCCCAGGTCGTTGGCGTCGCCGACGCGGGTGACGTTCCAGCCGTAGGCCATGAACCGCTCGGCGACGTCGTCGCCGTAGGCCAGGCTGGTGTGGCCCTCGATGGTGATCCGGTTGTCGTCGTAGATCCAGCAGAGGTTGGGGAGCTTCAGGTGGCCGGCGAGCGAGGCGGCCTCGTGGGAGATCCCCTCCATCATGTCGCCGTCGGAGCAGATGGCGTAGACGTTGAAGTCGATCAGATCCTCGAACCCCGGCTTGTTGTAGCGGGCGGCCAGCCACCGCGAGGCGATCGCCATGCCGACGCTGTTGGCCACGCCCTGGCCCAGGGGGCCGGTGGTCGTCTCCACGCCGGAGGTCAGGTGGTATTCCGGGTGGCCCGGCGTGTGGCTGTGAAGCTGTCGGAAGTTCTTGATGTCCTCAAGCGTTACCGACGCCCGGCCGGTGGTCTCGTACTTCTCGTCGACCGCCTGGACGTCCGCCAGATGGAGCAGCGAGTACAGCAGCATCGAGGCGTGGCCGCAGGAGAGGATGAAGCGGTCGCGGTTGGGCCAGACCGGATCGGCGGGGTCGAAGTTCAGGTGCTTCTGCCAGAGCAGGTAGGCCACCGGGGCGAGCGCCATCGGGGTGCCGGGATGTCCCGAGTTCGCCTTCTGCACGGCGTCCATCGAGAGGGTGCGGATCGTGTCGATGCACGTCTTGTCCATCGGGTGCTCCGCGTCGGTCACCGGCTGCTTGATGTTCACGGTGGATGCCATGCCTGGGGAAACTCCTGCTGGTCCTTGCGATCCGCGCCACGCCACGCCTTGATTCCAGGGCCGGTCCCGTAGGCTGGGTCTGGACCCAGCCTGGAGAAGCCTTGGCTCGCGAGGGCTGGGTCCAGACCCAGCCTACAAGAACCCACTGTCGTTGGGCGCGACGGTTCACTAGGGCGCGTGACGGTGTTGATCCTCACGGGAGCCCCTAGCCTAAGATCCGCGAACCGCCCGCACAATCCGACTTCGCCCCGACCGCGGCTCACGCCGCGGAGGGTTTCGCGCGGCGTCGCAAGACGAGCGCCCCGGCGACGCCCGCGACGATGACCAGCAGCGCGGACGGCTCGGGGACCGTCGGCGGGACGCTGGGGATCGGCGGGCCCAGCGGCGGGTCGGGCGGAAGCGGAAGCTGGGGGACCGTCGGAGGGACGACGGGGGGGACCAGCGGCGGGGGCGTGGGCGGGACGAACCCCTGAGGCAGCCGCGGACCCAGGCACGGATGGTAGCGGTCGAACCGGGCGGGGTTGAGGCTTCGACGCCAGACGAAATACTCGACCAGCGGACTGGTCGCGGCGACCGCCGGGTCGCCCTGGACCAGCGACAAAAGCGCGAGTCGCGCCGGGGCCGTGAACGGCGGCGATTGCCGCGACGTCCACGTCGCCGGGCCGCCGGCCAGGAACGCGCCCCAGCGACCCGGAAGCGGCGTCGCGTAACCGCCCCAGCCCGCGGCCTGGGCCATCGGCCGACCGCGCGGAGGCCCCGACCGCATGGCGGACGCCTCGACCGTCGCGACCGGCGGAACGAGCCACGCCGCGGCCAGGCCGAGGATCGCCCGCCCGACGACCCTCGCCATCCGTCCCCGTCCGTTCGCGTCCATGCGCCACCGCCTCGTCATCGAAAACCTTCGCGAAGCCGGCCTGGGTCCTTCGGCCGGACGATCCCACGACACCATGAAAATCGGTCGCGACGCCTTCGCCCATTGACGCGATCCGAACGATTGAAGCGGCGACGTTGCCGGTCGTAACGACGGCGCTCGGCGCCGACGCGCCCGACGTTGCGGTTCATGACCGTCGGGCGTAGGCTAGCGCCAGAGATCTCGTGATCGTCGAAGGCTCGGAGAACGAGTGGTGACGATCATTCCTTCTCCCCTTGAGGCAGAAGGTGGCCCGAAGGGCCGGATGAGGGGTCGACCGCCGTCGCGTCTTGACAAGGCTCCGACACGCCAAAATCCCCAGGCTTCCGGTCGCGCCACCCCTCATCCGGCCTTCGGCCACCTTCTCCCACAAGGGGAGAAGGGATTACGCCTGCTCGCGCACGGTCGACCAGACATCGGAGCGTTCATCATGGCAGCCGCGACCGCCTCCTCCGCCTTCCCCACCCGGATGTACATCGACGGCGCCTGGCGCGAGGGGACCGGCGGCAAGACCCACGCCGTCGTCAACCCCGCCGACGAGTCGCTCGTCGCCGAGGTCGCCTGGGCCGAGGGCGACGAACCCAACCAGGCGATCGAGGCCGCCGCCAAAGCCTTCCCCGCCTGGAGGGCGACCTCGGTTTACGACCGCGCCCGGATCCTCAAGAGGACGGCCGAGTTGATTCGCGAACGCGCCGACCGCATGGCCCGCGCCATGACCATGGAGCAGGGCAAGCCGTTGCCGGAGGCCAGGGCGGAGACCCTCGCGACCGCCGACACCTACGAATGGTTCGCCGAGGAAGGCAAGCGCGCCTATGGCCGGATCATCCCGCCGACCAACGTCATGAAGCGGTACTACGCCATCAAGCACCCCGTCGGCGTGGTCGGCTCCATCACCCCCTGGAACTTCCCCGCGGCGCTGGCCGCGCGCAAGATCGCCGCCGCGATGGCCGCGGGCTGCACGATCGTCAGCCGACCGGCCGAGCAGACGCCGATCTCGCTCATCCTTCAGTTCGAGTGCCTGGTGGAGGCCGGGCTCCCCCAGGGGGTCGCCAACCTGGTCATCGGCCCGGCGCAACCGTTCGCCAACGCCCTCTTCGACAATCCCGCGGTGCGCAAGATCAGCTTCACGGGTTCGACGCGGGTCGGCAAGGAGCTGATCAGGCGCTCGGCCGACCACGTCAAGCGGCTGAGCCTGGAACTCGGCGGCCACGCCCCCCTGATCGTCTTCCCCGACGCCGACGTGGAGCAGGTGGCCCAGGCGGCGGTGATCGGCAAGTTCCGCAACAACGGCCAGGTCTGCATCTCCCCGTCGCGGTTCTACGTCCACGACCGGATCGCCAAGGACTTCACCGAGGCCGCCGTCGAGTCGACCAAAAAGCTGAAGGTCGGGAGCGGCCTTGAGGAAGGGACCCAGGTCGGCCCGATGCTGATGCGCCAGGGGCTCGAAAAGGCCGAGCGGCTCGTCGCCGACGCCCGCGGCAAGGGCGCCGACGTCCTCCTCGGCGGCGCGCGGTCGACCCGCTTCGAGAAGGGTTACTGGTTCGAGCCCACCGTCATGACCCGGGTGAACGACTCGATGCGCCTGTTGACCGAGGAGCCGTTCGCGCCGGTGATGCCGATCCTCGACTTCAAGAACCTCGACGACGTGATCGCCAGGGCCAACGCCACCCCCTACGGCCTGGCCGCCTACGTCTTCACCAACGACCTGACCGTCGCCACCCGGATGGCCGAGGGCCTGGAGGCGGGCATCATAGGCATCAACGACCCGGTCCCCGCCACCCCCCAATGCCCCTTCGGCGGCATGAAGGAGTCCGGCGTCGGCCGCGAGCTGGGGTTCGAAGGGCTGGACGCCTACTTCGAGACCAAGTACGTCGCCGTCGGCCTGCGGCAATCGTGATCCGATCCGGGGGCTTTCGATCGCGAGGGCGGGTCGGTCCTCCGCGACCGACCCGACGATCGCCGAAACGTCAACGCGACGATGCCAACGGCCGCCCCAGGCAGACGCGGAAGCCGTCGCGGGAATCGGAATACGTCACCGAGGCGATGCCCAATCGCACGGCGCACCGCGCGTTGCCCGGCACGTCGTAGTAGTTCCCTCCGCGGCAGACCGGCCGGGACACGGCGCGGGTCGCCGGGTCTTCGTAAAAGACCTCTTCGTGTCCGCCCTCGGGATCGAAATGGTCGATGACGAATTCCCAGACGCCGCCGCACATGTCCGCTAATCCGAACCCGTTGCGGCCCCGCTCGCCGTAGTGGTCGACGGGCGAGACCATCGCGTAACCGTCCAACCAGGGCAACTTCGCGCCGGGCCAGGCGTAGTCCTTGCCGGGAAGCAGGTCCAGGCCCGAGATGTTCAACCGCCCCTTCGCGTCTTCGAGATTGCCGCCCCACCAGAAGTAGCTGCTATCCTTGCGGCCGCCGCGGCAAGCGTAGTCCCACTCAGCCTCGGTGGGCAGTCGGTAGACGAGGCCGGCCGGCAAACGATCGGCCGCTTGCTCGCGCTTGGTGAGCCAGTCGCAAAAGGCGTTCATGTCGTTGTAGCTGACGCAGACGACCGGGAAATCGGCCTGTTCGGGGACGCCGTGGTTGGGATCCCTCCAACTCTTGTCGCTTCGGTACACCCAGGGATGGGGCTCATGTCCCGAATTCGTGATGTTCGGCTTCCAGTCGTGGTCGAAGACCATCGTCTCCCCGCCGGGCTTCTCGGCGTCGGTGACGTAGCCGGTCTCCTCGACGAAGCGGCGAAACTGCCCGACGGTGACCTCCGTCCGACCCATCCAGAACCCCTCCTTCACCCGCATCGGCCGGGGGTCGCCCTCATAAGCCTCGCGAGCGCCGCCCCCCGAGGAGAAGAGGGCGCCGCCATCCTGTCCGACGGCCCATTCCTTTTCCTCCGCCGTGCTCCCCGCCATGAATTCGCCGGGCGGGACGTACACGACTTCGAGCGTGGTCCGCTTCCCCAGATCGACCCGTCTCGCCGTCCCCGGGGCGATCGCGTCGTCCGCCGCCGAAACGGCGGGGACGAGCCCGCCGGCGGTGGCGAGCACCGCCGGAATCAGCCATCCGATATGGAGAGAGGCGAACAGGCGTTTCATGAGGATTCCCGGATCGTTTCAGGAGCGAGAGTACGGGCGCGAACGTCGAGCATATCCATTAAACGAGGCGGACCCCGTTTGCAAGGGTGGACCGACCTCATGATCCGCGACGGTCGGCTTCCTTATCTTCCTCTCGGCGGCTCGGCGGTTCCTTGAATTCGGAGACGGGATCGACCATGGTTGACTCCGTTGCGATTTCGAAGTCGTCTCGGGAGGCGTCGGCATGAATGCGATTGGGTCGTCTCGGTCACGGCGGGCGCGCGGCGCGTGCGCGGCGGTCGCGGTCGGGTGCTTGTTCTCCGGCCTGTTCTGGGCGCTTCAGAGTCCCATCCACGGAACGACGATGAGCGTCTTGCAAGTCCCCAGCGACCGGCCGCGGATCACCGCCGCGGAGATCCTCGCGAGGTTCCCCAGGGCCAGGCACGAGGAGTTCATGCGCCGCGCCATCGCCAACTCGCGCAAGGCCGGGGTGGAGTTCAAGACCGGCGGCGCGTTCGGGGCGGTGGTCGTCGACAAGGACGGCGTGGTGCTCGCCGACGGCGTGAACCACGTCATCGCCCAGAACGACCCGACCTGGCACGGCGAGATGCACGCGATCCGCCAGGCCTGCGCGCTTCTCAAAAAGCCCAAGCTCGACGGCTGCATCCTCTACAGTTCGTCCGAGCCCTGCCCGATGTGCCTGGCCACCTGCTACTGGGCCGGCGTCGACGGGATCGTGTACGGCGCGAAGGTGGAGGACTCCAAGGAGTACGGCAACTTCGACGACGCCTTCATCTACGAGCAATTCGCGGCGGCGCCCGAGGCCCGCGTCATCTCCGAGCAAAGCCTGCTGCGCGACGAGGCCGTCAAGGTCTGGAGGGAATACCGCGACCGGGCCGACAAGGTGGATTACTGACGAGGCTTGTCGGCCAGCCAGTATCCCAGGAGCGCGCCCGCCGCCAGGCCGAAGCCGGCGAGGCGGAGGGCGCGGCCGCGGGTGGCGATCCGGAGCGTCTCGCTGGAGGCGTGGGCGCGCGCGTCGAAGGCGCCGCGGGCCCCGCGGTCGCGGTCGTCGTCGAGCGGTCCCAGCAGGTTGTCGGGACGGTCGGGGGATTCGGGCTCGGCGGTCATCTGGGAGTCGTAGCCGGTCCAGGCGAGGTAGCGGTCGAGCAACCCCGGCGCGAGATGATTGCCGAGGATCGCCCCGACCGTGGGCCAGCCGATCTTCAACTCGCGCATCCCGCGACGCGCGGCCCAGACGACCGCCTCCGCGGCGACCTCCGGCTGGAAGATCGGCGGCACCGGCTGGGCCTTGCGCGGCAGGCGGCTGCGGACCCAGCCGAACTGGGGCGTGTTCAGGGCCGGCATCTGGACCATCGTCAACGTCACGCGACTGCCGTCGTGGAGCAGCTCGCAACGGAGCGAGTCGCAGAACCCCTGGATGGCGTGCTTGGCGGCGCAGTAGGCCGATTGCAGCGGGATCCCCCGGTAGGCCAGGGCCGAGCCGACCTGGACGATCGCGCCTCGGTCTCGGGGGAGCATCCGGCGGAGGGCGGCGAGCGTGCCGTGGACGCACCCCAGGTAGGTGACCTCGGTGACGCGGCGGTACTCCTCGGCCTTCATCTCCTTGACGGGCGAGAAGACGGAGAGCATGGCGTTGTTGACCCAGACGTCGATGGGTCCGAAGGCGTCCTCGACCGCCGCGGCGGCGCGCTCGACCGCGTCGGCGTCGGCCACGTCGGTCGGCAGGGCCAGCGCGCGGCCTCCCAGGGCCTCGGCGTCGACGCGGGCGGCGTCGAGCCCCGCGCGGCCCCTCGCCAGCAGGCCGACGCTCGCCCCCCGCGCCGCGAAGGCCCGGACGACCGCGCGGCCGACGCCGGCCGACGCCCCCGTGACCACCACGACCCGCGGCGTTCGGCCGTTCCTCGCCGCATCCCTTGACGTGGACATCGCCATCACGACTCGCGCCGCGCCTCCACCGATTCGCGTCGATCCGGGGCGACCGCGTCGACGCGGAACTCCTCGCCCTCGTGGTCGCCGCCGCCGGGCCCCTCGATCGTGAATCGCAGCGACCCGCCCGGGGCGAGGTCCGGGGCCGGCAGATCGGCCAGATGGATGCCGAGCGTCGTGTCGCGCGTCGACTCCCTCCGTCGCGTCGCCCAGTCGTCGACGGTCCATTGGACCTCGCCGGGATCGCACAGCTCGACGCGCAGCGTCCCGCCCGCGGGCATGCCTCGGCGTCGGTAGTCCAGTCTCCAGACGACCCGCTCGCGGCCGACCTTCTCCACGAGGAAGCGCCTGGCGGTTCGCGGCGGCTGGTCGAAGATCCGGCCGTCCTGGAGCGACCGGCGGAGCTTCAGGTACTCCGCGTGCGCCCAGACCAGCGGCATGGCCGAGCCGGCGGGCCGTCCGGGGAAGAGGAGCCGTTCCGGGATCGGGTCGGCGTCCCAGACCTGCTCGGGGATCAGGCCGGCGTCGTTGGCGAAGGCGGCCATGGCGTCGAGGAGCTTGATGGCCTCCTCGCGGTTTCCCGCGGCCAGTTCGTAATGGCCGCGCTCGCCGGTCAAGAGGGGCCAGGCGCGGCCGATCCCGCGGGTCTTGCCGTCGTAGGGGGCGCCGTCGGCGTGCTCGCCGTAGCCGTCGCCGTTGTACCGTCGCCAGCAGGGGCCGCGCGGCGTCTCGACCCGAAGCACGGCGTCGACGACCCGGACGGTGTTGAGGATCTTGGGATCGTCGGGGGCCCGCAGGCCGTAGCGGACCAGGGCCAGGAAGTCGGGGCTGACGGTCTCCTCCGGGGGGATTTCCTGGTCGCGCGACGTCGGGATGTTGATGTCCGGAAGGTCCTTCAGGCGCGATTGCCCGCCTTCCTCGGAACTGGGCATGATGAGCGCGTAGTAGCCGTCGACCCCCACCCGCCGGGCCAGTTCGGTGTCGGTCGCGTAGAGCCATTCCTCGATCGAGCCGTTCCAGGAGTCGGCGGTCTCGCGGAGGTAGGCGGCGACGTCCGCCTCGCCGTGTTCGTCGGCGAAGTCGGCGGCGGTCAGGAACGCGGAGATCACCAGGGCGAGGGTGAAGGGGGTGAAGCCCGTCTCGTTCTCCCAGCGGTCCTCCTGGGTGGAGGGCCCGCTCCGGACGAGGTAGCCGACGGCGCGTCGGACCATCGGCCAGAACCCCGCGGCCTCGTCGGCGTCGAGGGCGCCTTGCCGCCGCAGGAGGTCCACCAGGAGGATGGGCTGCGCCGTCTCGCCGATCTGGACGCCGTTCCAGTAGGCGGCGCCGCTGACGCGGGCGTTCTGGGGCCAGTCGCCGTGGGCCCCCTGGATGACGCGAAGGTAGCGGGCCACCCGCGCCGCCTCGGCCCTGGCGCCGAGGGCGAGGTAGCCGCCGGCCGCCATGGCGAGGTCGCGGGGCCAGACCAGGTGGTATCCCCCCGTCCCCACCGGGGGGGACGCCTCGCGGGCCTCGCCCCAGGGGGTGGAGAGGCTGGCGACCATCGCGCCCGGAACGGCCTTGCCGTCGTGGGTCCGCAGCACGGTCCCGCTGATTCCGGCGAGATCGCGGCCGCGACCGACCGGGGCCGGCGGGTCGAGCGTCGACCGCCATTCGCGCCAGCCGCGGACGTACTCCCGCCGGACCTCGCCGAAGTCGTCGAGCAGGGCGGCGCGGGCGTGGTGGGCCGCCTCCTCGGGGTCGGGGCCCAGCCCCAGCGCCAGGACGAACCGGCCGTCGTCGGGCCGAAGGTCCACGTCGCCGACGAGGACCGCGTTGCCCGCCTCGGCCCGTTCGTACCGATAGGTGAGCCGGCGATTCTCGGCGAGGTCCCGTCGCCCGTCCGACGTCCCCACGAACCCGGCCGCGCCGTCGATCCAGGGCGACGAGCACGCCAGAGCCAGGGCGCGGCCCTCGCGACGGGCGAAGAGCATCCGCGCGCCCTTGAACTGCCCCAGCCAGGCGCGGCCCTCCAGTTCCACGTCCTTGTCCTGGTTCGCCGATCCGACGTCGGCGACGTGGGGGTGCAGCACGGCGTAGACCCGGTAATCGTCCAGCCCCCCCTTCAGGGGCGTGAAACGGACGCGCTGAAGGATCGCGTTCCGGGAGGGGTGGGCCAGCACCTCCTTCTCGGTCCGGTAGCGTCCCCGTCGGCAGGCGTTGGTCAGGCGGTAGAGCGGCGCCCCCTCCTCCGGCATCTCGACGACGTGCTCCGCGTCGCTCGACTCGGCGGAGAAGAAGTCGCCCCCGTCCGCGACGATCAACTCCAGGTCGCTGATGCAGGCGCAGTCCAGCCGAGGGTAATAGACTTCCGTCAACATCCCCAGGCTCAAGGTGAACCAGACCGTGCTGGTCGACGAGGGCGGCGACGCGATCGCGGTCCCGACGCCGTCTTTGGCGGCCCTCGCCCAGCGGGCGCGCTCCCCGGGCGCGCCCGGGGCGAACGTCTCGTCGACGCTCCAGGCCGCGGCGGTGTCGGTTCGTTCCGCTTTTTGCGACGTCCTCGCCATTCCCGCCTCCCGCTCGTTCGATTCGATCCGCCGGCCGCGCTCATAGCCGGATCAGCGCCAGCCCGGACTCCGGGTCGTGTTCCTTGCGGAGATGCGCGGGCGACTCGACCAGGACGACCTCCAGGGTCGGCCGCGCGTGGGCCTCCATCAGGTGTCCTCCCAGCGTGGAGCCGTCGGAGCGGCCGAGGACGACGTGGGCGTGGAGCGCCGGCTCGTCGTCCTTGCGGGCCACGTCGCCGATCAGGGAGAGGACCTCAACCTGCTCCCGAACCGGGATCTTCGTGTAGTCCTTGGCTTGCCAGTCGAAGTAGCCGAGGACGGCGTCGCGGAACGCGCCGATGGCCGTCATCCGGGCGGCGCTCAGACGTTCCCTCCTGGCGAACGCGACGAGTTCGCTCACGACCTCGTCGCCGGTCTGGAAGATCAGCGCGAAGGTCCGCTCGCCGTCGTTCTCGTGGATCAGTTTGGATTTCATGGCTTGCTCCGCGGTCGGTTCGACTCCTGGGATGCGTCCTCGGTGGCGGCGAAGGGGTCTTCGGGAGGTTCGCCGGGACCGGCCCAGGTGGCGCGCATGCGGTGGTGGATCCGGCCGGCGCGGGGGGTTCGCTGGCGGAGGACGCCGTAGCCCGCCCGTTGCAGCCGATCGGCGAGGGCTCGGATCTTGCGGTCGTCCTCGTCGATCGCGCCGACCACCACGGCGCGGCCGCGGTCGTCGCGACGGACGAACGGCTGGACGCCGTCGATCGCGCGGACGTCGCGGTCGCGATTACCGATGTTCATGCCCACGGTTTCCCATCCTTTCGCGAGGTCCGACGGCTCGCCGCGGCCGCCCAGCCCAGGCCGACGCCCGCCAGCAAGGCGGCGCCGGCGACCGCGCCGACCGCCGCCGACGACGGTCGCGGCTCCCACTTTCCGAGCGGCTGGCGATCGGCCTCCGGCGGCTCGACGGCGGGGCCCCCGCGCATCGCCATCTGCAAGACCTGCGCCAGATGCAGCGCGCCGCGGCCGGTCAACTCGGCGATCTGCTCCCGGCAACTGAAGCCGTCGGCGATGATCAACGCGTCGGCGCTCGCCGCGCGGATCGCCGGCAGCATGCCACGCTCGCCCACCGCGATCGAGACGTCGTAATGCCCCGTCTCGAACCCGAAGGAGCCCGCCATGCCGCAGCAGCCCCAGTCCAGCACCTCGAAGTCCAGCCCGAGCTTCGAGAGGATCGCGACGTCCGCCTTGTACGTCATGACGTGGTCGTGGTGGCAGTGCTTCTGCGCGATGGCCTTGCGCCTGAGCTTCGGCGGGTCGAAGTCCGGCGCGTACTTGAGCAGGAACTCGGCGAGCGTGAACGTCTGTTTGGTGAGCCGCTTGGCGTCCTCGTCCATCGGGAAGAGGCCCTTGAGTTCGTCACGGAAGGCCGCGGTGCAGCTTGGCTCCAGGCCGACGACCGGGACGTCGGCCTCGATCTCCGGCCGCAAGGCGTCGAGCGTCTCGCGCCAAAGCCGCTTGGCCGAATCCAGCATGCCGTAGTCGTACAGCGGCCGGCCGCAACAGAGCGACCGCCGGGGGACGTCGACCCGGAACCCGGCCGCCTCCAGCACCTCCACGGCCGCGATCGCCGTCTGGGGGTGGAAGTGGTTGTTGAAGGTGTCGGCCCAAAGCACGACCCGGGGCCGGTCGAGGTTTCGCGGCGCTCGTCGCAGCCACCACGCCTTGAACGTCTCCGGCGCGAAGTACGGCATCGCCCGCCGGGTCGAAACGCCCCCGATCATCCGAAGCGCCTTGCCGACCGCCGGCAGGTGCGAGACCAGATTGACCGCGCCGGGGGCCAGCGACGCCAGCCGCGCCCACCAGTAGACCAGCCCGATCGAGTACGCCTGCCGCGGCCGAACCCTCCCCTCGTAGTAATGCGAGAGGAACTCGGCCTTGTAGGTCGCCATGTCGACGTTCATCGGGCACTCGGTGCGGCACGCCTTGCACGCCAGGCAAAGGTCGAGCGCCTCCTTGACCGTCTCGTTCCTCCAACCCCCCTTCATCGGGTCGCCCTGGAGCATCTCGAACAGGAGATGGGCGCGGCCGCGGGTGGAGTCCTTTTCCTCCTGGGTGACCATGTAGCTGGGGCACATCGTCCCCCCCTCGTCCTTGCGGCAGAGGCTGACGCCCACGCAACGCTCGGTCGCGTAGGCGAAGCTCCCCTTGTCGTCGGGGAACTTGAAGTGGGTCTCCACCTGGGGAGGGTGGTAATGCGGACCCAGGCGGAGGTTCTGGCCCGGCTGATACGGATCAACGACCTTGTGCGGGTTCATCCGGCCGTCCGGGTCCCAGACCGCCTTGAACTCGCCGAAGGCCCGCACCAATTCGTCGCCGAACATCTTCGGCAGCAGCGCGGCCTTCGACTGGCCGTCGCCGTGCTCGCCGGAGATCGAGCCCCCGTGGGCGACCACGAGGTCGCCGGCCTCGTCGAGGAACCGCCGGAAGTGCTCCACCCCGTCGGCCGTCTTCAGGTCGAAGTCGATCCGGGTGTGGACGCACCCCTGGCCGAAGTGTCCGTAAAGGGCGCAGTTATAATCATACTTATTGAACAGGTCGCGAAGCGCCCGCAGGTAGGAGCCGAGCTTGTCGGGAGGGACGGCCGAGTCCTCCCACCCCTCCCAGGCGTCGGGCTCGCCTGGAATGCGCGCGGTGGCGCCGAGGCCCGACTCCCGGACCTTCCAGAGATGCTCCTCCTCGGTCTCGTCGTCGAACAGCTTCATGCTCGGCGCGTTATCGAGTTTCTTCAGGCGGTCCATCAACCGGCGCGCCTTGGCGTCGGACTCGCTCCGGTTCGATCCGCCGAACTCGACCAGCAGCCAGCCGGCGCCGTCGGGGAGGAGTTTGATGTCGCGCGGGTGGATGTTTTTCTTCTTCATGTCCTCGACCAGGTCGTCGTCGATCCCCTCCAGCCCCATCGGCTGGGCCTCGAGGACCTCGGAGACGTGGTCGCCGGCCTCGTAGACGCTCGGGTAGCCGAGGACGACCACCGTCCTGAACCGCGGGCTGGGCACCAGATGGACCTGCGCCTCCAGGACGATCACGCACGTCCCCTCCGTCCCCGACAGGGCGCGCGCGACGTGGAACCCGCGCTCGGGGAGCAACTCGTCCAGGTTGTAGCCCGACACCCGCCTCGGCACCTTCTTCAGGTCCGGGAAGCGGCGGCGGATCTCGTCGGCGTAACGATCCCGAAGCGCCTTCAACTCCCGGTGGACCCGGCCGCGCTCGCCCCCTTCGGCGATGATCCGGGCGAGTTCGTCCTCGTCGGTCGCCCCCACGGTCATGCGGGCGCCGCCGTAGAGCAAGATGTCCAACTCGTCGACCTGGTCCGACGTCCGGCCGGTCCCCAGGCCGATCAGCGAGTGGACGCCGCACGAGTTGTTGCCGATCATCCCGCCGAGGGTGCAATACTGGTGGGTCGACGGGTCGGGCGCGAAGGTCAGCCCGTGCTTCTCGGCCGCCCGCCGGAGGTGGTCGAGCTTCGTCCCCGGCTGGACCCGCGCCAGCCGGCGCTCGGGATCGACCCAGAGGACCTGGTTGAGGTGCTTGGAGAAGTCCATCACCACGGCGACGTTGCAACAGCCCCCCGTCAAACTGGTGCCGCCCCCTCGCGACAGCACCGGCGCGCCGAACGCGCGACACGCCGCGACCGTCGCGATCACGTCCTCCACGCTGGTCGGGATCACGACCCCGATCGGAGGTTGGCGGTAGTTCGAGCCGTCGGCCGCGTACAGCGCGCGGCTCCCCGAATCGAAACGGACCTCGCCCCGAATCGTCTCGCGGAGCATGCGTTCCAGGCCGCGGGCGTCGACGTCGGAGGAGAGGACGGAGGGGGGGACGCGGCCGGTCGTCTCGAGGGTGGTCGGCATGGAGGGGCTCCTTGGTGTCGGGCGGCGGGCGGTCAATTGCGTTCGGCGCGACTCGCCTTGTGACGACCAGGAGCGGCATCTCCCCTTCTCCCCTTGTGCAAGATTATTCGTGGGACTCGTAAATCGTTATGGTGCCGGGTGTTGTCGCAAATCAGCCCAAGGCCGCCCTAAGTCATTGGACGGTTGGGTGATCGGACGAGGCATCCGGGATCGTTCTTGGACTTACGTCACTCACGAATAATCTTGCCTTGTGGGAGAAGGTGCCCCGAAGGGGCGGATGAGGGGAAGCGCGACCGGAAGCCCCTGGAAGCGCCCACCCCTCATCCGGCCTTCGGCCACCTTCTCCCACAAGGGGAGAAGGGACGTCTGGCGCTGGATCTCGGGGACGTCAAAGCTCGTGCCGAACGGTGTTGGAGGACAAGGCTCGTTGAAGGGCTCAGATCAAGAAACGCGCGGCGTCCTCGCGCTTGAATTCCAGCCCCAGGCCGGGGCGGGTCGGATCGGGCCGCAGCGCGCCGTCGACCGGCCGCGGGGCGCCTTCGAAGAGCATGTGCTCGATCCGTTCGTGGTCGTGGAAGTACTCGACGTGGCGGAGGTTGGGCGCCGAGCACGCCACCGCCGCGTGGAGGCTTGGCGCGCAGTGGGCGGACAGGGGGAGTCCGTGGGCCTGGCACAGCGCGGCGGCGCGGAGGAACCCGGTGATCCCGCCGCAGCGGGAGGCGTCGGCCTGGAGCACGTCGACGGCCCCTGCGTCGAGCATCCTTCGGAAGTAGAAGGAGTCGAAGCCGTACTCGCCGGCGGCGATCTCCATACCCGCCGGCGCGCGGTCGCGAAGCAGCCGCAGCCCCTCCAGGTCGTCGGACGAGACCGGCTCCTCGAACCAGGAGACGCCCAGCTCGGCGAAGCGCTCGGCCATCGCCAGGGCCTGCTTGCGGGCGTAGGCGCCGTTGGCGTCCACGAACAACTCCGCGTTCGGCCCGATCGCCTCCCGGGCGGCCCGGACGCGGGCGAGGTCCTCATCGGGGCGGGCGCCGATCTTCATCTTGACGCGGGGGATGCCGGCGGCGACCCAGCCCGCGAGTTGCTCCCGGAGCCGCTCGATCGGATACGACGTGAAGCCGCCGCTGCCGTAGACCGGCGCGGCCTCCCGCGCCGGTCCCAGAAGCGTCGCCAGGGGGAGGCCGAGCAACCTGGCCTTCAGGTCCCAAAGCGCGACGTCCACGGCCGAGATCGCCGTCGAAACGATCCCCGGCCGGCCCAGGTTTCGAACCGCGGCGGTCATGGCGTCCCAGGCCGCGGGCGTCGCCATCGCGTCCCGGCCCCGGACCACGTCCGCCAGCGCATCGACGACCACCCGAGCCGCGGCCTCGCCGTCGTAAGTGTAGCCGAGCCCGGTCGTCCCACCCGCCGAGGCCTCGACCACGACGAGCGTGGTCCGGTCCCAGGCGATCGTCCCGTCTTCCTCGGGGAAGTCGGTCGGAATCCGATACGCCGCGGCCTCGACCCGATCGACCGCGACGCCGGCGCTCACGAGAATACCTCCGTCCACTTGTCGCGGAAGATGGTCGTGGCGATCTTGCCCGCGTGCGGTTCGCCCCGGACCAGGCTCTCGGCCAGGTGCAGGGCTTGCTTGGGGGTCGCCTGCGCCGGCATCGGCGGCTCGAACGGGTCCACGACCGCCTCGACCAGGGCCGGCTTGTTGGATTTGAACGCCATCTCCAGCGCCGGGCGGACCTCCTCGGGCTTCTCGCAGCGAAAGCCGACGCCGCCGCACGCCTCGGCGAAGCGGACGAAGTCGATCGGCTGAAGCTCCACGCCGTACTCGGGGTTCCCCAGGAAGATCATCTGCTCCCACTTGATCTGGCCGAGCGTGTCGTTCTTGATGACGACCACCTTGATCGGCAGCCCGTGCTTGACCGCGGTGATGAACTCCATCATCAGCATCGTGAACCCGCCGTCGCCGACGAACGCCACCACCTGGCGATCCGGGAACGCCGCTTGCGCCGCGTTGGCGTAGGGGAGGCCGGGGGCCATCGTCGCCAGGTTGCCCGAACACGAGAACTTCATGCCGCGGCGGATCTTCAGGTGGCGGGCGGCCCAGGTGGTGATCGTCCCCGAGTCGGTGGTGATGATGGCGTCGTCGGCGAGCAGGTCGTTGACGTGCCGGGCGATCATTTGCGGCTTCAGCGGCGTGTCGTCCCGCTCCTCGCGCGTCCGCATCAACTCCCACCACTCCCCCATCCGCTTCTGGGCCGTCTCCAGGAACGAGCGGTCCTCGCGGCGCGCGAGCATCGGGATCAGCTCCTCCAGCGTCGCCCCGGCGTCGCCGGTGAGGCCGACGTCGATCGGGAAGCGAAGGCCCAGCCGGGTGGGGTCGCGGTCGATCTGCACGGCCTTGGCCTGACCGGGTTTCGGCAGGAAGGACATGTAGGGGAAGCTGGTCCCCACCAGCAGCAGGCTGTCGCATTCCTCCATCGCCTTCTCGGACGGATAGGTCCCCAGGAGGCCCAGGCCGCCGGTGGTGTAGGGGGAGTCGTCGGGGACGACCGCCTTGCCCAGAAGCGCCTTGACGATCGGCGCGCCCAGGAGTTCGGCGACCTGCTCCAGTTGGTCGCCGGCGCCCATCGCCCCCTGGCCGACCATCAGGACGGTCTTCCCGCCGGCGTTGAGCAGCTTCGCGGCGGCCTCCAGGTCGACGCGGCGCGGGACGACGATCGGGGGTCGCCAACTCGCCGAGGTGTGCCCCTTGACGTTCATCGGCGAGGCGGTCCCGTCGTCCTTGTCCTGCCAGTCGTTGGGGCAGTTCAGGTGGGCCACGCCCCGACGTCCCAGCGCCGCCCGGCAGGCGGCGTCGGCCAGCGCGTGGGCGTGCCTCGGGCCGTTGATCTGCTGGTTGAAGACCGAGACGTCCTCGAACAGGCCCAGCAGGTTGACCTCCTGCTGATAATGCATCCCCATCAGGTCGTGATAGGTCTGTCCCGTGATGGCGAGGACGGGCGCGCCGTCCATCTTGGCGTCGTAGAGGCCGTTGAGCAGGTGGATGGCCCCCGGCCCGCTGGTGGCGATGCAGACGCCCAGGCGGCCGGTGAACTTGGCGTGGCCGCAGGCCGCGAAGGCGGCCCCCTCCTCGTGGCGGACCTGGATGAAGCGGATCTTGTCCCTCCGCTCCCGAAGCCCCTCCATGAAGCCGTTGATCCCGTCCCCGGGGAGGCCGAAGATCGTGTCGACGCCCCAGTCGATGAGTCGATCGAACAGAACGCCCGCCACCGTTTCCGCCATGTCCCACCTCCGAGGCGCGTCAAGGAACCGCCGCCGCGACCCGCCGGAGCAAGTCCGCCCTCTCGGAGCCGCCGGCCTCGTCGATCGATCGAAACCTCGATCGCCGAGGATTATTTCACAAGCAACACCCGCGCCGATCCCGCCGATCCGACGCCCCCACCCGATCCGGGAAGGGCCGCGCTCGGCGAGGGCTTTTCACCGGCAACGTCCGTGCCGGAACTCGGCGCGGCCGGCCGCGAGGGCCGACTTCCGCGCGGGGGGCGAGCCGCGGCGGCGCTTGCCTTCTCCCCTTGAGAGCGGTCCGCCGAAACGCTGGCGAGGCGGGTCGGAATCGACCTTCCCCCCTCGCGGGGGAAGACAGACCGCGGAGCGGTCAGATGAGGGGGATGACGAGCAAGACGACCGTCATCATTCGCGGAAGCCCGTTCGGAAAGCCTCTGACCGTCGAAGGTGTCTTGTCGCGTCCT
>ERZ778018.1520-NODE-1520-length-18332-cov-5.276139_pt1 | contig 18332 bp, 25 predicted proteins | sample MGYA00375748_ERZ778018 | MGnify/ENA primary metagenome ERZ778018 (study PRJEB29350, sample SAMN05509839) | bioreactor metagenome | biome: bioreactor; material: wastewater | place: South Africa: University of Cape Town | collected 2014-04-22 ... | reverse complement strand
TTTCCCTACACGACGCTCTTCCGATCTGAGGGAATCCGAGAAGCCGTGCGGCATCTTCCACGCTGGCGGATCGAGTGTCGGTCAGCTGCGATTTTTCGGGATCTCCGCCGAAGGGCTTCCACTCCACTCCGTTGGGGAAGACCGGAGTCCGTCCGACGTTCGACAGTCCCGCCACCTCATCCCTGTGTTGTTCCTTCAGCTGGTCGATCAGCTTTTGATTAAGAGCCCCCTGACTGGTGTAATACCCGCTCGGGGCGGCTCCTTTTTCGAAGTAGTTTGCGGCAAACTCGACGGCGTTCATCCCCAAGTCTAGTTCTCGGGCTGCGACCTCGAAGGGGGTTGAGCCGCTGAAGCCGTCGAAGGAGGGACCACGAAAATGCAAGACTTCGTGCGGCAACAGGTCTTCGCCTCCGTCCACCTTGTAGACGAGTTGCTTACCCTTCCGCTCTGGTTTCACGCTCTTATCTTCGGGGAGGTACAGTTCGGTGAAAGCGTCTTCGTCTTCGGTCCAACCAATTTCCACGATCGAAATCTTGCGGAATAAGTAGCGGCGGAAAACCGTCCTCCAGAACTCGAACCCCGGCATCTCCGTAGAAGGGTGGTGCAGAAGATACGTCACAGGATGATCATCTTTCGTCTCCCGCCTTCCCTCGTGGAATCTGACAACCGAGCGATCGAGATAGCCGAATGTTGATTCGAGTCGGTTGACGATGGCCTTGATGGCGCCGAGACTTTCGTAGTCTTCGGGGCGCCGCTGCTTCGTGCCCCTCCAATGGGGCGCCATCAGGGCAAGGAGGCCGTCCATGGTTACGCCGGGAGCCGGGTCGGAATACCGTCCGGGAGTTAAGTGCTTTTTGTAGGAGCGTTTTCGCATGACTTATCTATTCGAGCACATGCGAATTACACATAAGCGATTGAGGCGCCGTGGTTGTCGCCGATCGCCATATAGCAGCCCAACGCCATCACCGCACAAACGACGATGTCAACACGACCGCCAGAGGTCGCCTTCAGCGGTCGTAGGTTTTCGAACGAGTCGTAGTGGGCGACAGCATTGTTAAAGCACCATGTCAGCACCGGATGGCCGTTATGTCGGATGTCGCCGTTGAAGATCATTTCCTCAAGCGTCTTGGCAGGGGTGGAGATGTTTCCGATTTTCTGGCTATACCGGTACTCCACGATGCCCTCATCACGCCAGAAGTCAAGCATGTCGCCACATCCGAATGGGTCGGCTGCGATCATCTCGCATTGATGCTCTCTGACGATGTCGAGAACGTGTTCTCGAAGTACCTTTCGACGGACGGCCTTCCCTCCAGTCGTCCGAATGAATTCGTCCTTCACCCATTGCGGGATTCTCGGATCATCGGATTTCTCACGCTCCATGACAGTCTCTTCCGCCACCCAGAAGAAGGGAGCGAGCCGATACAACCCATCGTCGCCTTCGAACATCAAAAGCAACGCCGTCATGTCCCTTATCGGCCCGAAGTCGAAGGCTGCGATGCATCGCTGTCCGATGAGATCCTCTACCTTGTAATCCTCGTAACAGTTCTTCCATGCGTCCGGATCGATCCACGAAAAAGTGGAGTCAACCCACATGTTCAAATAATATTGTTTGAAGGCTTGGAGCTTGTGTGATGAGGTCTTGGCCTCGATGGCTTCGGCACGGATGAAGTCGAGATTGACGAAATCTCCCAGGCCGGGCATACCGAGGTGCCATTTTGATTCATCGAAAGGATCGGCATCCTGTGGCACCTCGTGAACCCATGCGGCGTAATTCTCATTCTTCTCCTTGCCAGCGATCCAACGCTTTGCGTAGGTGTACTCTTCCCAGCACAGATTGCCTTTGCTCTGGTTCTGACCAGCGGTCGTGATGATGAGGCACAACGGCTCCTGCGCCGCCCCCTGCGACTTCTTCACGGCTTCGTAAAGCTGGTAACCACCGATACCATTCCATACGTGAAGCTCATCCATGATGATGAGCGACGGCCCATTACCCTGGAGTGCGTCCGGGTTGTTGGACAGAGCCTTGTACACGTTGCCCTTGGGAAGGTATTCGATTTCCCCCGTCTTGAGGATGGAGCATCGTTTTCGGAGTTGGGGAACCTGATTCAGGATCGATTTGACGACCGTGAACAGAATCATGGCTTGCTGGTGAGTCCAGGCAACCGACACGATTTCCTGATTGCGTCGGTCGTCGTAGATCAGGGCCTTGATGACGAACAAGGCCATGAGCGTCGTCTTGGCCTGCTTTCGTCCGAAGGAGATGAACGCTTTCTTGATCTTCCGCTTGCCGGCCTTGTCGACCGTGCCGAAAACGGTCTCGATGATCTCCCTTTGGAAGGGTCGGGCCTTGAACTTCTGCCCTACGAAGTCCTTCCACAGAGGGAACTTCTCCATGAAGTCCACGGCTGCCTTGCCCTTGTCCACGGGCTTCTTGACGCCGCTCATTCGTGGAACCCCGATACGTCATCGTCTCCCATCTGGCTCTTGGGCCTGGAGGCCGGGGTGAGCCCGAGCTTCGTGAGGAAGAGACCGCTAGACTTGAGTGCGGCTTGATACCGGTCGATGAGCGGGTGCGGCTTGACGGCGCCGTATCCCTTGCTCTCTGTCGTCTTGGCGGAGCCGTCGATGCTCGCCCTCAGTTGGTCGGCGAAGTCTCGTTGTTCGGCGTAGAGGGCAATCACGTGAGAATCTGTCGCCACGCACGAACCTTGTTTCACGAGGTCTTCGACGATCGCATTGAAGATCTTCCTTGCGGGTTCGCTGAGATGTTCCGGGGGCTGTGGTTTGCCGGGAATTGATTTCGCCGGCTTTTCTTTGCGTCCTCTTGCCATGTCGTATCTATCAAAAACGCCCTGAAACTTGGGCGTAAAAAACTACACACGGCGGTGTCGCTGTTACCCGGCTTATGCAAACGCCAATATCCCCCCCCTATCATGCGTTCAGGTTGACGCCCCATTCAGGAACGTTAATCCTTTGACGGGCGCTTCGTCCTCTTCCTCATCCACTTCGTCGAACAACCTCACCGGCATACGACCGGACATCGTCAATGTGAATTCCACCTCCGATGATACCGACTCCGTCCTGCGGGTCTTGAGGTCGACGCTGTGTATGTCGGTCGCTCGATCAAGGATCTGATTGATTAATATCTCCATCACGTCTCTCCGTATTGTTTGAAATCTTCTGCTCTCTTGATGTTGTGGCACCTACCGCACAACGGCTGTAGGTTCTCTTTGTCCAACCATTGATCCCTCGGTATCTGGCTGCGAGGGATGATGTGATCGACGATGCTTGCAGACCTGGCGAATCCTCGCTCCTTGCACCGTCTGCAAAGCGGCTCGGCCTCAAGCACCTCCAGGCGTGTCGACTTCCACCCTTTCGAATTGTGGTGCCTTACTGATTCGGGGTCTCGGTCGAAGAGGTCGTATAGACGTTTGGCGTCCTTCTTCGACTTCGGTGTGGAGCCCCAAGGCAGGCGGAAGTTGACGACGTCGCCGCTGTTGTGGTTGTGTTGGACGAATTTCAAGGCTTCCTCCAGCGAAACGAGCCGATCGACTCTCGACCGCACTTCGTCTCTTCCCACGAGGTCGCCTCCTCCACGAAGCCGTGTCGTGCGAAGAACGACCGTATCCCTTGCGAAGTCCAGTAAGTCAGGTGCTCGCCGGGCTTATAATGCTTGCTCTCACGGATGCGGCTGAGATCGTCAAAGATCGGTAGCGATACGCAGACCACCACCCCACTTGGGATCTTCGCAAGGAAGGCAGAAGGCTCGGGGAGGTGCTCGAAAACGTCCCACAAGGTTGCACAGCCAACGTCGACCGGGATCGGCTCGTTATCCAGGTCGACAAGCCAACCGAGTTCCTGGAGAGTCTGGAGGGCCTTGGGATTAACGTCCGCACCGTACCTCTTTCTCCACTCGATCGAGCGGAGAAACTCCAGACTTCCAACGCCGACATCGAGAACCGCCTTGCCTGGACCGAGGGAGCCAGAGAACCAACGTCGAAAAGCGTTGAGTCGGTCGGCGATCTCGCTGCCTTCGTATTCCTCGTATCTGGCGAAGTAATCATCACCATACTCGACAAGATCATCGAGGGTGTGCTGATAGGCAACGCCATTGTACGGACAAATGGTGAGGTCTTGATCTGAGTGTGAATAGTATGTGGTAAGGGTCGAGTCGTTCATCTTTTGTTCCTTCGAATGCGGTTCCACCTGCGTTGATTAATGACAAACTGTTGAACTGATAATCCGATGCCGACCAACCCGGCAACAATCGCCACCGCCGACGCCCAATCGTCCCAATTGTGAGGCAGATAGGTCGTGAGCGAAGCAATCACACCGCAGGCCAAAGTGGAGACAACGGCAAGCCTCTCTCTTATGCAATCAATCACTTCGCCACCGGCTTGTCTGTATCAGGATCGAAGCGAATAACGGTCGGCTCTGGTGTGATGGGCGTCACCCAAACCGTGATCGCCTGCACTGCCCAACCAAGCAATGCGGTGACGAGGGGAGCCGACTGGCCTAGGTCGAGGTCGCCCACATGAGCCACAACGTAGGTTAAAAACGCACCAGCGGCGGCGAACCCACCACCTTTTGCAACCTTGATCCAAGCCGCTTTATCAAATTTGAACATCCCTCAACCTCCTATGGAGAATGAAGTATGTAGTCAATTGACTTATGACTTCAATAAATCGAGAATCTCTCTGGTGTTGCTTTCGATTGACCGCAAAACGTTAGCCTCCGCAGTATGTACCGGAGACGATGATGCGGGTGGCAATCCTTCCAGCTGCCTCTGAAGAGCCACGTTTGCCGACTTTAGACGCTCCGGCACCAGGTAATCCGGGACCTTCGCTGGCTTAGCCCAAAACATTGTTCTTCTCCTCCATGTACGTATCTTGGAATTATATAGTGGCGACTATCTATATATTGTCGTGACAAGCGTAAAATTCGTCATGGAGGTGGAATGGATAACGTCATGAGTACGAAACAGGTTGCCGAGTTGTACGGCGTGGACGGCGGCACCGTTAGAGGATGGGCACGCAAGGGGCTGTTGCCCTCTTATAAGACTCCGGGTGGGCAAATCAGGTTTCGCAAGGTCGATGTGATGCGTGACATGGTCGCCTTGGGGATTATGGAAGAAGCTCGATACGTGGATGGACGAATTGTTTGGAATATGAAGGAGGTGAAGTGATGGGTATAGAAGAGAGTGAAACAATGGGACGTGCATATCGACTTATGCAGGAAGAGGAGTTGGCCAAAAAAGCGAAGGGCGAATTCTTGCCGTATAAGCTGACCGATGGCACCTGTAGGGTCACAGCGGTGAAGCCGAAGATTGATCCGAAGACCGGAGAGCCCGAGATGGTTTTCCACATGCCTTCCGGGAAATGGTTTTTCCCTGTGGAATTCGAGATTGAGTTTGAGCCAGCGCATCCGAATCTTTCAGAGCCGCCATCTTGAGCGCCCTGCCCACAACTTGGTCCATGTCGTAATATCGATAGTCGAATAGCCTTGATCCGCCGATAATGTCCGGTGGCACAAGGCTTTTGTATTTAGCGTAAAGTTCATCATTTCTCTGATCGTTGATCGGATAATACCTCGGTTTGCCTGGGGACCACTCCTCTGGAAACTCTCGGGTGATCACTGACACCTCTTCTGCCTTCCAGTTCGTGTCGAAGTGCCCGTGCTCGATGATCCTAGTGAACGGAGTTGCCTCATCCGTGTAATTGACCAGTGCCCTTCCCTGATAATCGCCTTCAACCGTCTCGTGCTCGAATCTGAGAGAGCGGTATTCGAGGTGGCCAAAGCGGTAGTCAAAGAGTTCATCGATCGGTCCTGAGTAGACCAGCGTACGGGCAATCTTCCGCCAGTTCCCTACATCCTGGAAATCTGCGTTGAGACGAACATCGACGTTGTTTAAAAGCTGCTCGATCAAGTGGTTGTAGCCCTTCTCTGGGATGCCTTGGAAGCGATGATTGAAATATGAGTTGTTGTCGTCCATCCTCAGTGGGATCCTCTGGATGATCGACGCTGGGAGCTGCTTGGGGTCACGCATCCATTGCTTTTTCGTGTAGCCCTTCACCAGCGTCTCGTATAGGTCTGGCCCGAGGTTGGCTAGGCACCACTCTTCAAGGTTGGCGGGGTTGGCGATTGGGATCCGTTGCCGGGCTAGTTCGGCGGCTGCCTGTTCTCGGGTTTCACATCCCCAGAGTTCTCTATAGGTGTGGAGGCAGAAGGGAAGAGTGAAGGCTTTTCCCTTGAAGATCGCTTTGACCTTGTGGTTGTAGGGCCTCAGAGGGGTCAAGGCGCTCACGTAGTTCCAGATCCGCACGGAACCCGTATGGAAGATGTGCGGGCCATGCAGATGAACGTGGATTCCCTGGCGGATCTCGGTGCGAACCATGCCCCCGACGTCGGGGGCTTTTTCCAGGACTAAGACTTTGTAGCCCTGGCGGATTTTCTCGTGGGCGAAAACAGAGCCGAACAACCCGCTACCGACAATCAAGAAATCGTACATGTAATATGTAGAAAATTGCATCCAAGTTGCATCTCTAAGGGATGCAAGATTACAACTTTCTCGACTTGTTCTCGGGCGTCGGCGGGTTCGCCCTCGGTGCCCGCAATGCAGGTTTCGATTTCAGCCATCACTTCAACTCGGACGTATCAACTTATGCAAACGCAGTCTATGCTCGGCACTTCCCAGAATCTCTCAATCTCGGCGATATTCGAAAGATCAATGGATTTAAGCTCAGGGACAAATATCCAGGGGAGTGGATCGTCTGCGGCGGATTCCCCTTTCCCGATCTCTCAACAGCCAACCGCAAACGCAAAGGGCTCAACGGCGAGCGATCCGGGTTGTTCTTCGAAATGTTGCGACTTATTGATGAGTTACGACCGTCGTACGTCCTCGCTGAAAACGTCGCTGCCCTTACGTTTTCTGGACTCGATCGGGTACTGCTATCGCTTGCCAAGATCGGGTACGATGCGGAATGGCAAACTCTTTCAGCGGCCTCGTTTGGAGCGCCTCATCAGAGAGATCGTCTATGGCTCCTCGCCTATCCCTCGGGGTCTGCCGACGCCAGCGGCCCTTTACTGGAGCCGTCAAGGGACTGGATACAGCAATTCTTTGCGTGCAGGGACGACATGGCGGACGGTGGGGAATCTGACGTGTGTGCTGAAAGGGATCGCCCTTGGAGCGACTGGGCGGGAGAAATTTCCGCCTGGGAGATGGCTGGTCAATCCTACGTTCGTCGAGTGGATGCTCTCATATCCGAAGGGGTGGACGTCGAGAACTGGCAAGACCGAGGGATAGCCTTGGGCAATAGCGTGGTGCCAGTGATCCCAGAGTTTTTGTTCCGGCTGATCAAGGATCGGTCGGATTCATCTCAAGCCTCGTTTGCGAGCCGCTAATTCCTCCTCGACGAATTCGGCGACTTTCTGTTTCAGCATTTCCGTGTGTCGCTTTCGGCCACGGGCGAGATTTTGACAAGAGAAGTAAACGGCCTGCGTGAGGAAGCCGAAAAGGTTCCCACCCAGTTCCGGCTTATACTTCTGTGTGTACTCCCATGCGTTGACGGCGCCGGCCTGGATGAACTCGTCTCGCTCGTGGTTGTCATACTGCTTGAACTTTGAATCGATGAAGGCTTGTGAGAGCTTTAACAACACCTTCCCGAGTTCTTCCCTGCATTCGGGTTCAGTGCGATGTGAAAGCAAGAATTGCAAACGTGATTCAGTACAGTAGGTCGCCATGTCCTATGTAGGGAGGTCGTATGCGTTTTCCTGGACGAGGCCGATCTTTCGAGGTCGAGCGAACAAGGTCTATAGTTCGTCGGCGATAAGTCCGATCGAGAAAGGGAGTAGGCTTAATTAAACGCAAAGGCGGCTGGCATGGCTTTTGGGCAATATGAACACGTGCATGCGTGGGAGCGGGGACGCATTGTAAAAATTACAACTTCAACCGGAATCTTTGTTCACTCCTGGTATAGTCCTGTAGTGGCGCAGATCCCCAAGTTTCAAGGAACGGTTGACCACATGTCCGATGGCGATCTCGAAGAGTACGACGACATTGATTTCAAGAGGCTCAAGAAAGCCCTAGGCCATCACGCAGGCAAGATTGGATTCCAGGTCTTCACCCCTTCTGTGGAGGGGCTCCAGTTGCATCTAATGGGGAGGGATGCTCTGGCACTCGTCCGGTTACGTCTGGTGGAGATGGACGACTCCACGTGGCGACCTTACTTGGACCTGGCCCCATGGATCCGGGAGGCGCTGAAGTCGGCGGGGATCCTCCTGGAGGATGCCGAGTACCACCCGGACGATTACAAGCCAGCCGACAAGATGTCGATCTGGCAACTTCGTGATCTCGATGAAGATGAAGTCGAAAGACTTCGTCACGCTGGGTGAGTGACCATTGACGTGAGGTGGGCACGGATGCCCGCCTCTGCCCCTTTTCATTTGGATCCATTCCCACTCTCTGGGAGGTCTGAAGATGGAACAACAGAATGGCGGATTGTCACCTTTCCCTGAGTTGCGGTCTCTCGGCAAGCAGCGAATTCAAGAACTTTGCGACCTCTGGCTTGATCGTCCAGAAGCAAAGGAATTCGGTTTGGCTGGTGTTCAGGTCACCGACGACGTGTTGAACCTGCATCCAAAGTTCGAAGTCTATCCGACCGGATACGACAAGGGCGAACCAATTTTCTTCCCGTTCGACCGAGTCATCAAATTCATCATCGAGCATGGATGCAAGCCGGAGGATCAGCATACCCTCAAGAATCGCTTGGCAGCACTCCGAGCTAAGGTTGGGCCGAATCTCTTCCAGCGATTTAACGTGAACGTCCAGGCATACACGATCGCTTTACGGTGTCCTGCCTGTAACCACGGCATCAAGACTCAGTGGAGGGTTTTCGAGGGGCAAGAGTTTCGGGTTCCCGAGGATGCTGGAGCCACCTGCCCCGCATGCAAACTGGACTTCGACATCACGGATGAGATGACTATTCGCATCATCGATCCCGACTACCTCGATGCTCGTCTCTGAAGTTGGCATGTCGCCTGGTGGCAATTGAGGGGAGCTTCGGCTCCCCGTTTTCGTTGGCTCGGTCTGGAGCCTGCTGAGGCGAAGTGCTACGATGGTTGGGTGGACAAAGACTTCACTCGGATTGGGAGATCGACGAGATGGCGAACGAGTCTTCGGGAGATCAAGCAGAGAACACTCCGGTCGACAAGGCGAAGAAGCAAGCGATGATCGAAGTTCACAGGATGAGGGCCGTCATAACGTATTACGAGTTCTGGATGATTTCGGCTAATCTCTTGAGGACCGCCAAAGATTTCCCGGAAACCGAACGAGCCACCCTCATGGGGAGCCTCGTTTTCACCGCATTCAGTTTTGAGGCATTTCTCAATCATATTGGTGAAAACATTTTCACCAAAGTTACTTGGAAGGCTGTTGAGCGTCTATCGCCTTCAGCAAAAATGGAGGTGATCGCCTTGAAGGATTTGCCGAAGTGAGCGGTGAGGATTTTGCAGAGGGATAGTTCGTGGCGGTTGCCTTTGGCTTTGCTGTTGATCATGCAGGTATGTAGATGCTTACTGAGTGATCTCGACTGAGGTGATGGTTGCTGAGTGATCTGAGGTTGTGTTTCCCAGCGTGTTGATTGCTATGCTTGCTTCCCGATATTTTCGGTCACCGCAGCACACGCTTACCATCCCCTTCCAGACCTAACACCCAATCCTAAGATTGGGGTTAGGTCTGGAAGGTGTGGTAGGTGTTGCGAGACTTGATTTTTCAGTTTCCCAGTTTCCCAACCTGTTATTTTCCTTAAGCGGGAAACTGGTTTGGGAAACTGAATTGGGAAACTGAAATCACCTGCCGTCAGTACCGAAGTCACCCGGCATCAGCCATACCAACGAAGCGTTTTTGGGACCTTGCTTGTTATGCACGAGGTCACGTTTGATGCATTCGGAAATCATGGCGTCTGCCTCATCTCAACCCCGGTGAGACGCTGCAATTATCCCTTCTCACATCTGAAAATGGAGGTCCGGAGAATCAGACAGACGCAGAAATCAAGGTTAGAGCAAACGGTGTCGTAGGCGAAGAGTTTCGTCCCCCCAAAATGTCGATCTACTGGGCCTATAGTGGCATTGTGATGGCAATTGGAATACTTGTTGGTTCAAAATCGCAGCAAAGACTAAGTGAAAAGGAGTTAATCGCATTTTTGCGACCTCTGACCGATGATTTGAATGACCTTACGAAAAAAACCCAGGACTTGGTTGTCAAAAAATAGCTGTTACTTCGGCGATGTCGTCTGCTGCAAATGCGAATACTGTCATGTGATTATGTATTGGCCTAATCCACGGTCGTCTAGGATGCCCTACACGGGTCTTCGGATGAATGACCATGCAAATAGTCGTGACAGCCTTCGCAGACGTGTAGAAGGTCACTCAGCGGCTCGTGGAAGACCCTGGCGTACGTGAGGTGGTGAACTGCGTAGGCTTCGTGCTTGCGGCACCGCTCACAGACCCAATCGCTTCGAATGCCTACCTTCCTCTTTTTGGCGTACCACTCGGGAGATCTGAGGTACGTATGATACTTTTGCTTGTATCTGACTCTGTTAAGTTCCTGTTCTTTCCATCTTGGCGGCATCGTCCTTCCTTAGTCGTGTGGTAATGACTAGTTAGGGCGATGCCGCTTGATTTTTGTTCATCCCACCTTGACTGACGCCTTGTACTCGGCTTCAAAGGCTTGCTTGGCCTTGTCGGTGAGCTTGTAAATTGATGAATGAGATTTGCTGTTGTGAGTCCCCTGCCAATCCTGAATCAAGCGAAGACTTAGAAGGGCGTTCTTGAATATCATGAGCCGCTTGACGTTCTTGCCCGTCAGTGAAAGTAAAGCATCGCTGTGAACCCTGCCGCTTCCCTTCCTACTCCAGAGGTGCCGTAGAAAGTCCCTCGAAAATCTGATGAAGGGATAGTCACCTTGTCGTTTTTGCATGCCTTGTGACTTGGCATAACCGATCAAGAGGGCTTCGATCTCAGAGGGAAGAAGGTCGTCACTGTGCATAACATAAGTAGAACAGGATATGGCACTCCTCTCTTCCGTTTCCTCGACCTGCTCACCCAGCAAATGGGCGATGTTGATGAGGTTCACATACTGTCCGCTCTTTCTCTTCTGGCGGATTCTCAAGAACAGTTGAGCCGACTCGGCTTGCTTCGTCATCTCTTGCTTGACCAGTCGTTCAACGTGGGTCATCACATCGGCCTCACCGATCTTGCCATTCTTCAGCCTGCTCACGTAACCGTTGTGCTTCCCCATGATGAACGTCTGAAGTAGTTCGACGGTCTCGGTCTGACGATCAGGTGAGTCATACAATTCCACGTGAAGGAGCCACCTAGCCATTTCTCCAATGACAACAGGCATGGAATCTTCTTCCTGAAGTCCGACTTTTGCCATTTTCTCAAGCCAGAACACCCATTCTCCATGCCTCATCTCGGGCAACCACGAGGTCGTCATGTCCTCCGTGTCGATCTCGCCGAACCGATCAACCAAATCCTCGGTAATCTCTTCGACAACGTCATCCACGAGGGCCTTGACCAGCTCCTTACCCTTCAACCCTGAGATGTCGACAGCTTCACGACTCTTGGAGCGGGCCAGGCAACCCAATTCCGACATGTCAGATAGAGAAACTAGGGTGGTGTTCATCAGTTCGGCGGGTCGTTCGAGCGCTTCGACTGGCAGCCTTCCGGTCCTGCCCTGCGTGTGCGAGACAAGGTCATACTTCTCATCACCCCACACGTACTTCGGCGGCTGGCCTTTGACCTCCACTCCTTCCACATCGAAGGCGTTGGTCTTCAGCACCCAGCGAAGGAACGTTTCCAACGCCTGGAAAGAGTCGATGATCAGTTGAGACCTCGCCGAGCCCTTGGCAACTCGGATGTAGGCGTGAACCCCCCTGCCATTCGTCGAACGAGAGAAGAACAAATTTGGGAAATAGTTCACACGGAGGTAGGTGGCGAATTCCACGGCACCTTCGTAGGAACCCTTTCCATGACAATCGATGTCAATGCATGCAATTGTCTCCTGGCATTCTGGGTCGTCTGAGGAGCAAAAATGGAAGTCCACGGCTCCGGTGAAATGATACATCAGATCAGAATGCGTGTACTTCTTCCAGAATTTGGGTTTCAAACCCAGTCGGAGGGATGCATATTTGGCCTTCACCTGCGATTTGGTGGGAGCCATCTTGAACTTGCCGTATCGTTCCTTGGTCGCCCAACAGGTCTTTGAGATTCGCTTGGCGATCCACGCACAGATTTGGGCTTCGCTAAAGTATTCTGTTGAAATTTCAGATAATGTTGATACCATAGTATAACAATTGCTTATGGAATAAGCACCATTGCTTATTCGATTGGCGGGCTGCCAGGCCCGTTGATACGTCTGCCTTAAGATTCGGATTACAGATACATCTCTATCTAGGAAGGCCCGTTGTGAGCGGGCCTTCCATTTTTTATTCCGCCTTCTTCCTCGGTTTTCTGGGCTTCCTCAACGAGAGGTAGGGCGTCCAGTTCTTGATGAAGGCGCACACCTCTTCCTTCTCACTTTCTGTCCAAAACTTGCGATTCCCCAATTCCACCGATCCCGGCTTGAGGATTCCTTCATTCAAAAATCGTTTGAGCGAGGAAATGTTGACGCCTGTCAATTTGACGATGTCGTCTCGACTGTAGTATTTCATGAGATACCTCCATCCTATGTAGTAGTTTGTGACCGAAATATTTACCAAATCCGTCAAGGTAACACTATATATTAGTATGGAGGAATTTGATATGATGTACTCACCGATTGGGGAAATGATAGACGACTTTATTCGTCACCACGACGAAAGCAGGAATCCCAGGCTCTTCGAAGACGACTTGTTCCCTGCGTTGTGGATTTGCTCGGTATCGATATGCGACTTCTCCATGCCCGTCGCTCAGCAGATTCATTGCAAGGTCAACTTGTGTGTCGCAACGGCATGCTGGCATTGCTTGCCCGAGTTCACAACCATGACGTTGAAACAAGGCATCCAGATCGTGGAGGTCCATAATGTGATCAACGTTCCTCATTATCATGCCCAAGACTTGAAGACTTTGTTAATCCAAAAATCATCATTCGACTATGGAATTTTGGATGACAGTTTCGGGCACACGAACGATTTGCTAGGGAAGGCAATTTCAGAAAGGGAAAGGAATTAAGCATGAGCACGTTAGCGATCTATGATTTTGAGAATGATGTGATCCGCACCGCCGTTGGCATCAATGGAGAGCCGTTGGTGTGTGCATCGGATTTGGCGAAGGCATGTGGGTTGCGAAACCCGAACGACGCATACAGGCGTGTGGATGAAACGTATAGGGGTATCGGTTCAACCGATACCCTTGGCGGTAATCAACAGATGGTTTACTTGACGGAGCCGGGCGTGTATCAACTTCTCCTCGGCATCCGACCTAGGAAGGGCTCTCCGACACATGACAAGGTACAGCGGTTGCAAAAATGGGTCTGTCAGGATGTTCTTCCCAGCATTCGCAAAACCGGCACCTATTCAATGCCAGGTTCGATAGCATCGTCAGAACCGGTATACGACGAAGATGACGAATTGTCTGTCCTGCTGGCGTCTCACCTGAAAAACCGCAACGAGGTGTTGAGGGTGAAGAAGGAGCAAGAGCGCCAGTTGGCGGCGATCCGACAGGTTCAAGCGGTCGCCTTGGAGGCGGATGGCAAGGCTACGCAGGCGATGGATACGGCGATTGCCGTGAAGGAGACCGTGACTAACTTCTCGGGCCACGTGTCGGCCTTGGGATACGCCAGAACGCTCAAGCTCAGCATCCCTCTTCCGCAACTCGGGGTGATCGGGAAGTTAGCCACTCGGGCTTGCTTGGATCGAGGGTTCGAACCCTCGAAAGTCAATGATCCTCGGTATGGCTCCGTGAACGTGTACCCTACCGATGTGTTGGATAGCCTTCGTGATGAGTTCATCAAGAGGGCGAAGTGACGACTTTGAGACACAAAATCAAACTACGTTGATGGAATTCGATGGACTTGTGCATACTTATATGGTAAGGTGTGCCATCGCAATATAAAGGAGAAGCGATATGGAAAGAGCAAGGACAGTGAGTGACGTGTTGGTTGAAGCGTTGGCGTTTGAGTCGGCTCCGGGTGAGGGCATCAGCCCTGCCCTTTTGAGCAAGGAAGCAAGAGCCGTGTTGGAGACGGCTTTGAAGGTCGTCAGCAATTTACTCAGCCCGGATCCGGGCAGCGATCCGTACGGTTACACGGTCGATTCTTGTGCCACGCTGGAAGCCCGACTCGATGAAAGTGAGCCTGAGTACGAGGAGTGTTATGGATAAGTTGATGTCAATTAAAGATGTGGCGGAGCGCCTGGGGCTCTGCGAAAAGACGGTTTATCATCTGGTACGGGATGTAAAACTTGCTCATGTGAGGATGGGAAAGAAGATCCGGGTGACCGAGGAACAGGTTGCGGCTTACGTGGAAAGTTGTCGAGTGAGCATATCTAAATCAGAGTGAGAACACCCCGCATAGTGCGGGTTCGAAAAACGCAGAGGAGCCGCCACCCGTCTTGTTGATTGGGCCAGCGGCTCTTTCTTTTTTGTCCAAGAGAAGATTGACGATCGGCTTTCAGGGTGCCAAAGATGGCTCCCCGAAAGGAGACTGACCATGAAACACGTCAGAATCGCCCTAGAGATCGCCCTTGTCCTTGCCACCATCGGGTACGGATTTTGGTCCTGGCAGAGGATCAAGGCTTTAGAGACCGAAGTCCAACACCTGCGATGGCGATCTGTCGCTCAAGACGATGTCGATGGACTCCGTGCAAAGTTTCCACCCAAACATTGGCATCAGGATATGCTTGAGTCAGCCGAAGAGTGGGGCAAAGCGGAGCCCGGTTTTCCAGCCCGTGACGAGCGGGTCAAGGCTTTCCAGACGGCCGCAAAGATCCAAGAAATGTTGGAGGCCAGCGAGCATAGATAAGGACCATCGACAAAGGTTTTGAAAGCCGCCCTGCCCGGTCTCGTTGACTAGGCAGGGCGGCTTTTTTTGTTCTTTCAGTCAATCCCTACAACACCCATAGAGATTGAGGTGAAAACAGGAGAGTGGAAAATCTTGGAGCCTCAAAGTTGGAGGGCGCATCTTTCCCGAACCTCTGGAACCCGACCCAAGAAAACCATAAAATATGTGCGTGGTAAGTGATCACAAGATGTGGAGATGTAGAAATGGAAGACAATGAGCGTCGGATCATCGTGGCAGGCATTTACTTCGCCCGGAGTCCTTCTCAGATCAAGTCGGCGACTGAGTTTTTCCGGGGCATTGCCCACGTCGATCGGGTCGTGATCGGCACCAAAATTTTTGAGATGGCGGTCCAGACACACGGTGATCGAGGGTTCGAAAGGGTGAAGGAGATCATCGCTACCATGGTGCCCGAGGAAGACCCGTCCGCTTTTTTGCGTGAGATTGCCGTTACGACGAAGGGTCTAGCCAATCGTACTTTAACCGGTTTGGATGCGGCCGGTGCCGCCAAGGCTTTGGGGGTGGAAGAGGCGACACTCGACAAACTGGACGGTCTCCTCTTGCCGCATTTGGACGGCGGGAAGAAGGTCTATTGGCTAGACGGGATCGGCCTATTTTTCGAGATGCTTGGGGTGATTGATTTGCAGTTTGCTGGTCTGGACGAGCAAGAGCGGGATGCCATCTATTCGACGTATAGACAGATGGCCGTATGACCAAACGGTTGCACGAAGCCCTTCAGAGCGATTCTGAGGGGCTTTTTTGTTGCGCATAGAAAGACCAATGCGGCAGAATTTGAGAAACATCCGCATGGGTCTTTGGTCTGGCTAAGGGTTAGGCACAAACGAACTTTGCCCCTCGCCGATCAATATTAAGGAGAATAATATATGGCAGCGTCTTCACGCTTCCTAATGAAAATTCACAGGTATCTATGCTGCGATGCTGAAAAATTCCGCAAGTTGGCTCCAGGAGCCAACTTGCGGGAAATCGTGCTTGGCACCTAAGCACTTTGTGGCTAGTCTTGAGTCTGTTTTCACTCACGGGTGTTCAGTGAAAGGAGAGAACCGTGCAAAAGTCGGACAAGGTGCCAGCGGCGGCTTATCTGAGGATGAGCAGTGACCAGCAAGAGGCCAGCATCGATCAGCAGCGTGAAGAGGTCGCCAAACTGGCGAAAACTCACGGGTACGTGATCGTGAAAGAGTACGTGGACAGTGGCAAATCGGGATCATTGGAGGTCACGAAGCGTACGAGTTTCCTTCGTCTGATCAAGGATTCCAATCAGAAGGCTTTCAGGGTCGTTCTGACTTGGGACGTTGCAAGGTTCGGCCGACTCGATCCGTTCAAGAGTGCGGAATATAAGGATGCGTTGAAAAAAAATGGTGTCTATCTGCACACATGCAAAGAGGGAAAAATTACGTGGGATTCTTTCGCCGATTACGTCGTCGATGCCGTCCACGCAGCAGCAGCTAACGCCTACTCAAAGAGCCTGAGTAAGGACACGATTCGTGGAAGGCTGGACTTGCTCGAATCCGGTGCCTGGCCAAACGGCAAGGTGCCTTACGGTTTTTCCAAAATCTATCGGTCGAAGGAAGGGAAAAAGTACCCGGTTGCCCGCAATGAGACGTTCGCCAAAGGTGCGGGTTGGAGCCGTGAATTGGTCGTGGTCACCGAGGAAGCAAAAGTAATCCATCATATATTCGATCGATTTGTCAATCATGACGAGTCACTGAGGCAGATAGCGAAGAACATCAAGGCTGTAAGGCCAGACGGAAAGAACTTGCCGTGGACGAAGGACACGATTCGAGCCACGTTGACGAACAAGGCATATTGCGGGTACGCCCACATCGGAGGGTTGCGAAACAAGTTGAGAGCCGCCGAAGCCCATAACAGATTTGGATATCATGAAAAGGCCGGTGCGGTGCCGGCAATCGTCGATCTCGCTTGGTACGAGAAGGCTGTTGCCAAAATCTCCACGAACAAAGCCGAGTCTCGGAAAGTCCAGCCATCGAGGTCTTCCCCGATCAGTGGAATTCTCATCTGTGGACATTGCGGTTACCGACTGGACAAGCATGCACGCAATGACGCAAGTGGTCAGAGGTACAACTACTTTTCTTGTTCGTCTGCGATCAAGAGACCGGGCTTGGGTTGCACCCAAGCGAGAATACGAGAAGACTTCGCCTTGCCGATCTTGATCAAAGCGTTGGTTGAAGAGGTGGATATAGCGGTCCTGGAAGCCGCCCAATCGACTTGGGATGATGATGGTGAGTCACTGGAGGTCACCCCGTTAGAGAGCCTTCAGCGGCGTCTGAAAAGCATCAAGGCGAAGATCGAGAAGGGCCTAGAAAACTACCTGGAAGCGCCTGCAAATTTGAAGAAGGCGCTTGAGGCCAAACTTGCGGAGTGGAACGCTGAACAAGAAGAGATCGAGAGAGAGGCCAACAACCTGACTCTGACCGAGGGAGATGTCACCGGGTTTACCCGCTGGTGGGAGTCTGTGCGTGGCAATCTCGTGACCGTCTCTGAAATCGAATGGACACCTTCAACACGTGTCGACTTTGACGGATCGATCATCGAGGTTGAGTACCCAGTCAAACCCGCAATCATGGTTGAGGGAGGGCGCTTCCGCCAACTGCTCAAAGACCTAGGATTCTCTGCAAAAGTTTTCTGGACGACGGATGGTCCCCGATTTCACAAGGTAGAACGCATAGAAATCGCCACTTCAGCCGGGTACGCAGTGGATACTTTGAGCAATAAATGCAGCCGTGTTCACACCCGCGATAGGGATTGAGGCTGGCCTCGAAGCCGACGTCGGGGCTCTGGTTCTCGGAGATCACGGTGCGCGAGCGGTCGGGGAGGAACTCGGTCTCAGGGCGGCGCAGGTGTTCGAGGTACTCCTCGTCGTCCGCGATCGCCTCCAACTCGATCTCGTGGTGCTCCGGGTCGAACCGATTCGGCGGGTTGAACCCCGCCCCCCGCCCCTTGGGAGAGATCCGCTCGCCGTTCATGGGCCGCGTCCACCTGATTGGGAACGTAGAGCCGGCCGAAGCGATCCGGAGGCCGTCCCCCTTCTCATCGGCGTCTCACCTAGTATAGCAACTCCTTGTGATAGTGTCCAGATGAATACTAGAAAGCCGGCGGATGGATGGAGGAGGAACGACGCGCCTCGCGGTTCGACGGGCGAGGCGCGCGTCGTGGGATTCAGGATCGGGCGCGGAGTCGTTGGATTCCGCCGAGAAGGCCGAGGGCGATCAGCCCGAGGACGACTGAGCCGGGTTCGGGGACGAGGGTGATCAGGCCGAAC
>ERZ778018.1515-NODE-1515-length-18414-cov-5.263141_pt1 | contig 18414 bp, 16 predicted proteins | sample MGYA00375748_ERZ778018 | MGnify/ENA primary metagenome ERZ778018 (study PRJEB29350, sample SAMN05509839) | bioreactor metagenome | biome: bioreactor; material: wastewater | place: South Africa: University of Cape Town | collected 2014-04-22 ... | reverse complement strand
AATGCAGCCGATGCGCGCCGACTATTTCGGGCGCACATCATTCGGTAAGATCGTCGGTTTCTAGAATATGATCGTCATGTGGGGCAACATCGGCGGCCCGGTCTTCGCGGGCATCATGGCCGATCAGCTCGGCAGCTACCGCCTTGGCTTCACCGTCCTCGCCATCCTCTCGGCGCTCGGCTCCGTCTTCTTCGTACTGGCCCGCAAGCCGGAGATGCCGCTGCGGGCACGCCGGGCCGCCGGGTAGGAGAACGATTCTCTCGTGGGAGGCGCAGAGCACGCAACGTTTTTAACTTAACGATCCATGCGCGCTCTGTGCCTCTGCGCGAGTTTTTCGTTCCAGCCCGAGCCGTTGCAGGAGCGACTGCATGGTGAGGCCCTGGACCAGGATCGTCACCAGGACGACGCCGAAGGTCATGAGCTGAATCCACTCGCGGGCCGGTAGCGTTTCCGGCAGGCTGAGAGCCAGCGCTAGGGCCACCGCGCCGCGCAAGCCACCCCAGGCGATAACCGGCGTCCAGCGCCAGGGCAGTTGCCGGTAGAGCGGTCGAAGCGCGACGTTCACCAGGACCACGATCACTGACCGGCTGACCAGTACCGCCAGCATGACCAGCGCCAGCGCGCCGAGGTTGTCAAGCAACTTCGGCGCGGCGATGCGCATCCCCATCAGCAGGAAGATCATCGAGTTGCCGAGAAAGGCGACGTATTCCCAGAAGGCATCGAGCGTCACGCGCGTGGTCGTCGACATCACGGTATCGCGCAGTCGTCCGAGCGCCAACCCGGCAATCACGACCGCGATGACGCCGCTCACGTGCAACTGCTCACCGGCGACAAAACTGCCGAAGGCGACGATCGTCGTGATCGTAATCTCGATGAGATGGTCGTCCACCCGGCGCAATACCAGCGTCGCCAGCCAGGCGATCACCACGCCCACCAGCCCGCCGCCGATCGCCACCTTGATGAACTCGAATACGCCATGCAGCAGGCTCGTCGAGCCGCCGGTCGCGCTCGTCAGCACGATACTGAAGAGCACAATGGCGACGCCGTCGTTGAACAGACTCTCGCCCTCGACGATTGTCGCCAGCCGGCGGGGCGATCCGAGCTTGCTGAAGATCGCCAGCACCGAGATCGGGTCGGTCGCGGCGATCAGCGCACCGAAGACCAACATCGACTCGAACGAGCGATCGAGGCTGACGCTCAGAATTGCCGCGATCAGAAAGGCACCGAGCACGACGCCCGGCACCGCCAGTAGGAGGATCGCCGTCACGTTTTCCATGATCGAATCGAAATCGAGATTAAAACTCGCCTCGAAGAGCAACGGTGGCAGGAAGACGAGCAGGATCACCTCGCGCGTCAGGTCGAAAGTCGGGAACGACGGTACGACGCTGAGCACCAGCCCCATCAGCACCAGGGCGATGGTATACGGCAGGTTGATCCGCCGCACGAACAGCGCGACCGTCACCACGGCCAGCAGAGCGACGATAAGCGCCGTTTCGGCGGAGAGGCCGGTCATCGGGGGAGGCTGCCCTCACCCCCGGCCCCTCTCCCGTGCGGCACGGGAGAGGGGGGTCTTTGGGCGAACATGTGCAAACTCCGTGGAGTAGATATCTGACGAAACCAAAGGAAGCGCGACCATCGCCGCGCGTGCGTCTCCCCTCTCCCGTTCGTGACGGGAGAGGGGCCGGGGTGGGGCAGCCGCTCGTTCTACTTCACCAGCGCGTTCAGATAGGCGCAATAAGCCCGGCGCGCCATCTTGAAGGCGCTGACCGGCAACGATTCGTTCGGTGCGTGGACCTTGGAATCCGGCATGCCGAAGGCGAAAAAGATCATGTCGGAACCGAGTTCTTGCTGGAAGATCTCGGCGACCGGCACGGTGCCGCCGGTACGGACATAAAGCGGATCACGATCAAAGAGATCGCCGAGCACCTCGGCGGCCGATTGCAGCGCCGGGTTCTCCTTGCTGACGGCGAATGGATGTGATGAGCCGGGCGAACGCACCACCTCGACCGTCGCGCTCGGCGGGCAGTGCTGCTGCACGTGCCGCTCGATCAGATCGAGGATTTCGGACGGATCCTGATCCGGCACCAGGCGGCAGGTGATCTTCAGGTGCGCCTCGCAGGGCGTCACCGTCTTATTCCCGGCGCCCTGGAAGCCGCCCCAGATGCCGTTCATATCGAGCGTCGGCCGCATCCAGGCGCGCTCCAGCGGCGAATAGCCCTTTTCGCCCCAGAGCGCCGGAGCGTTGACCGAGGCGCGATACGCGTCTTCGTTGAACGGCACTTCGGCGATATCGGAGCGCTCCTGAATCGTCAGTTCCGGTATCTTATCGTAGAAACCCTCGACGGCGACGCGGTTGTCGGCGTCATGGAAGGTCGCCGCCAGCTGGACCAGATGCTGCACCGCGTTCGGCATCGCCGCGCCGTACATGCCCGAGTGCATATCGGTATCGGCGGTGCGGAGGTTGATCTGACAGCCGGCCAGGCCCTTGCTCGAAAGTGTCAGCGACGGCGTATCGGGGCCGAACATGTCGCCGTCGGCCGAGATGACGAAATCACAGGCGAGCCGTTCGCGCTGCTCGTGGACGAAGGTCGGCAGGCTCGGGCTCCCGATCTCCTCCTCGCCCTCGAAAAAGAATTTCACGTTGATCTTCGGCCCGCCCTGCGCCGCGTTGAGCGCGGCGATCGCATTGATCGTGGCGAAGGCGTTCCCCTTGTCGTCGGCGGCGCCACGGGCGTAGATCTTGCCGTCGCGCACGGTCGGCTCGAAGGGTGGCGACACCCAGAGATCGAGCGGATCGGGCGGCTGCACGTCGTAATGGCCGTAGATCATGGCGGTCGGCTGCGCGTCGTCGACGTGCCAGGAACCGAAGACGATCGGGTTGCGACCGGTCGGCAGCAGTTCGACCTCCGGCACGCCCGCTTCACGCAGCTTGGCCGCCATCCAGTCGGCCGCGCTGCGCACATCGGCATCGTGTTCCGGCAGCGCGCTAATACTCGGAATACGCAAGAGTTCGTTGAGCGCGTCGAGATCGCGCGCTTCGGTCTCGGCCAGCGCCGTTTCCCAGGCTTCGGACATCGCGATTACCTTTCTCGTAGACGCTATTCAGCGGAGAGCACCCCGGCATCGACCAGATTCGCGCGCAGTTCACGCAGTTCGGCGTCGTTCATCGTCGGAATCGGCCAGGCCATGTACGGCTGGCAGATCCCCTTGAGCGTGTATTGCGCCTTGTAGGCTGCCGGGAAGTTGCCGACGCGACAGGCGTTGACGGCCGCGGCGACCTTGTGCTGCAGCGTAACCGCCTTCGCCTTGTCACCGCTCATCGCCGCCTGATAGACCGCCACCACGACATCGGGCACGATATTGACGCCGGCGCCGATGATGCCGTGACCGCCGACGAAGAGCGAGGCGGCCAGCATCGCATCGGAACCGGTGTACAGCGTGAAACCGGTCGTCTGATTGGCCAGCCGCGCGATCTCGGTGAAGTTGCTGAAATCGCCACTGCTGTCCTTGAGACCGATGATGTTCGGATGCTCGATCAGGCGCGCCACGGCCGCCGGGGTGATCGGCACCTTCGTGATACGCGGGATATGGTAGAGGATGATCGGCACCGGGCTCGCCTCGGCCACATGCTGGTAGAAGGTGACGACGCCCTCATCATTGATCGGATAGTAGAAGGGCGGCGGGACCAGCGCGCCTTTGGCGCCCAGACCGTCGATTGCCTTCAGATCGGCGATGACGTCGGCCATCACCGAACCGGATGCGCCAGTGAAGATCGTGCCACGCTCGCCGCCGGCCTCGAGTGCGACCTCCAGTGCCTCCTTGCGCTGCTCACGCCGGAGCGCCGAGCATTCGCCGGTTGAGCCGAGAATCGAAAGCCCATCGACGCCGTTATCGAAGAGATAGCCGACGACGTTCTTCAGCCCCTCATGATCGATCTCGCGCGCTTCGGTAAGCGGCGTCGACATTGCCGGGAAGACACCTGGATAGCGGTTCGTGCGCGGTTCCATCGTCCTCACTCTCCTTGCTTGCTTCAGTGCATCGTGTTCATGCTGCCGCATCGTAGCATAGTCGATTCTGCCGCGTCGCATCGGGCGAGTACGTGGGCTGTTCCCATGTACAATTCATTATGGAATGATCGTCGATCGCCCTTGAAGGAGAGCCGCTTGACCGAGGATGAGTCTACGTCACCCGAACTGACGACCAGCGAAAAACCGGCCGCGACGTCGGCTGCCGCGCGTCGCGATCTTCTGGCTGAACTGGCCGCCGCCATCGGCGAGAACGCCATCATCGAGGGTGACAAGCTCATCGTCGAACGCGGTGAATCGGTCGCGCTCTATATTCACGTCCAGCCGGACGGCAGCTTCAAACTGATCAAATGGATGACCACCTCAACGCCGACCGGCCACCCGCGCTGGCGCGAGGCAGCGGATCTCATTCTGCAGCCGGGCGAAGCGATCTACACCTCGGCCCTCGGTGGCGGCTTCCTCATCGAGATCGAGCAACAGGCCCCCACCGTCGCCGCGGCCAAGCAACTCGCCAACGACCCATCCGCCGCCCAGCGGATCCAGGCCCTCGCCACCGAATTCCCCGAAGCGATCGGCCTGCTCGATCCCGAAGACGTGCCGGACTACCTGCTGCCGGAGCAGGAGAATTCTTAGCACGTTCCATCGCCCACCCACTTCGGGTTGACGTAACCAAGCCGTGGTCGGTATCGTTCAACCCATAGAGCGAACCGCGCGGTCGCCTCGAAGATGTCACGCGACTATCCTGGGTGGGATCGATCTATGGGACATGCGGCACACCGTGGCCGGCTCTGGCTCTGTACCATCCTCTTGCTCCTGACTCCGCTGCTCGCCGCGCAGCCGGCACTCGCCGCCTCCACGACCATGACCAGCGAAATCGACGCCCCGGACATACAGCCGGACGTGAACCGAACGCCCCTCACGCTCTCCTACTACGCGCTCGGGGATTCCGTCGCCTCCGGCTATGGGCTAATGGACGACGCACCCAATCCGTGTCATCGCTCGGACGAGTCGTATCCCGCGCTGGTGCAGCAGCGCCTGGCGGAGAACATTCCGATCGTCCATTATTCGCTGCTCGCCTGCAGCGGCGCGTCGTTCAGCCACACGGCCACCCAAATTGGCCAGTGCTGGGACAGCACCCCGGCGCGCTATGTCGCAAACTGCCGCTTGCAGCAGGTGAACGAGCAATTTCTGGAACTGCGTTCGTCGCTCTCACAGCGCTCACCCGGATCACCGGCGTTGGTCAGTGTGACCGTCGGCATCGATGATCTCAATTGGTCCGACCCGACGGTGATCATGAATCTTATGTCGATCAGCGACGACGACTTTGTTACCTCCATGGATCAACTCAGCGGCGAGACGGCCGCCAACCTGCGCGCCCAGATTGACGCCTTGCTGGCCGACTACCCTAACGTCAAGGTCGTCGTCACCGGCTACTACAACCCGTTCAACCAGGATAGCTGGATCTTGCGCTACGCCAACCTGCTCAAGACGGTTTCGCCGGTGCTTTCGCCGATCGCCGCGCTCGTGCAGGGCTTCAACGAGCACGTTCTGCGGGGGAAGGGGTCGGTGAAACCGTTTACCAGCGGCCTCGGTTGGGTCATTGCCCAGATCGGACGCCAGCCGAATACGATCATTCCGAGCGACGATCTCTGCACGAGCGCGATCCAGAAGGGTCGGGCGCTCAGTTGCTTTGATCGAACCGAACAGGCGATCAACGCCTTCAATACCTCGCTGAGCCAGATCGTGTCGGACGAAGCGAGCGCCTACCCCGGTCGCATCGCCTTCGCTTCGGTGGCGGAAGATTTTCGCGGGCATGAGTCACCACAACCGGTCTGTGGCGCGGCCGCACCTGACGGCGTAGACAGCTGGACTCAGTATCCGAACGAGGCCAACATCAATTCCGCGATTCCCGACGTCGAGCAACCGCTGCTCTATCCGGCGAAATACGGCGACTGCTTCCATCCGAATTACGATGGCGCCAGCGCCTACGCGCGAGCGGTTATGCAAGCGGCAGAGATGCTCGGATACTGACCTTTCCCGAGGGAACCGCCTCGCTATGATTTCCTGTCGTGACTGGTTCCCTGACCATTCACGTGAACATGCCCATGACCGTGCCCGTGATGATGCGACGGCGCCACATCCATTGCCGGATTGTCGTTGAAGAAGCCGTCGGGCCGAAGCATGAAGCCGGTGTACATGACCGGCATCACCGGCCAATCCTCCAGGCGGGCAACGTGATTGGAACCGATGGTGTACCAGAGCACAAGATCGGTCTCTTCGATGCTGCGATTCGCCAGTGTCCATTCGGGCAGCCCGGCGCCGCCCGGATGCTGGTTGGGGTAATCTCCAGCAGCATACCGCTCCTGCTCGGCGTAGGGCGTAACCCAGAGGTTCTTGGTCGCGAACGTAGCGCGTTTGGCAATGCTCGCCGCGGAATCCGCAAACATGACCGTGTTCGATCCCGGGATCAGCCGGTAGCCAACCGGTTCGCCAACCGAGTTCATCGTGTGCGGGTTGACAATCCTCCAGAAGCGGCCCTTGAGCGCGTCGACCGTGCGCTGCGCTTCCAACTCACGCTGAAGTACGGTCGCTCGCGCGTAGAAGCCATTCTTCTCCGGATTATGCCCACCGGCGGACTCCCGCTCGATATCAATCTCGTACATCGAGTTCGTAACGCCATCAATGTCGACGTCGAGGCGCAGGTTGAAGAAGTGCTGGTGGATCGGTGCATAGAGGCCATCGGCATTCAGAACCTGGCCGTATTTGCTCGTTTCGCCCCGCTTGAGCGCTCCAACCGAAAGGATACCGGTGAGCTTGACTTCAAATTCAAGTGATCCGTCCTGGTAGAAGTACCAGAAGAGGCCGTACTCGTAATTGCCGACCGTCGTAATCCAGGAGACAACCAGCCGGCGCGAGCGCCGGACTTCGGTCTGCTCGATGCGGAAATCGACGTGCTTCCAGAGGATGCCGTAATCCTCTTCGTGCATGCAGATCGCGTTACGGATGACCACTGGGCTGCCATCGCTGCCGGCGAGCGTCGCATCGAAGTAGCGAATCACACCGAGACAATCGCAGCCAAGCTCAAGAGAATTGGCGAGCGCGCCGATGTTATATTTGCCGCCATCGAAGGCGTTCTTATGGCTGTGAACCGGCGAGACATCGCCATACGGTACGACCATCTCCGAGAGCGACGCACGGTACAGAATCGAGCGAAGACGTCCCTGGTCCTCGAAGCCGATCGTATAGAGGACAAGCCCTTCGCGTGGCGTGAAACCGATCCGAAATTGCCACCGCTCCCAGCGCACGCTCTGACCATCAATCTCAAAACTCGGCCCGTCCGGCTGGTGAATTTCCAGCGCTTTGAGTTGAACCGGCGCTTTCGTATCATCGGCCCCGTAGTTACCCGGGATTTGCGGCACCGGCACGACGCCATAATCGTCGATGCGTAGCACCTTCATCTCGTTGAGGTCGACGATCGTGACGAGGTTATCGATCGGATGTGCGTAGGCGTTGTCGGTCGGGCTGAACCGCGCGAAGGTGAGCGCCCGCACGAGGCGTCGCCCCTGGTCGTCCTCATAGGCACCTGCGGACCACGGATCGACAATCACCGTCTCGACATCCGTGATCCCTCGTCGCCGCAACGCCGCCTGAAATTCCGGATCTCGCTTGCAGGCGGCTTCACATCCCACAAATTCATCGATGGCGATCGGAGGCTGAGCGTTCGGAATCCGTTCCCAGGAGCGCACCTTCTGTCGCGTGAGAGAGACAACCCCGTGATACGATTCCTGTCTCGCGTTGTCGAGCACGATGATAAACGCCTCACGATCGACGCGCGTGTTCCCGTCAGAGGCGAGCACCTGCGCTTTCGACGGCTCGTGCAGGGGCAACCTGAATGAAGCGGCAGCGCTCCGACAACGACCGTTGCCCGCGGAGAATCCGCACCGCCTCAACGATCTCCTCAGCGGTCAGCGGATCGAGTGGATGTCCGGTACGTCGCTCTGTTTGCGTTGCCATCTGATCGCCTTCCTTGATGACGGACTACCGCGTTCAGCCGACCCCGTCGTCACTCTGGAAGAGACCATCCTAATGCTTTTGAGCGCCACGGGGCAAACGCAGGCGTAATCCTGTTACGCCGACGGCGTCCGTCGCCCGACGGTTTCCAACCGCAGGCGACGGGCGAACAAGCGAGCCTTGCGGGAATACCTGTACGTTCGCTGCAAAACATTCCTAGACCCGGACTGCCGCGAGAGGTTCGGAGATCGGGCTGCCCGCTCCGCCTACGGCACCCCGCCCTGCAGGATCGTGATCAGCTTGGCCGTGTCGAGATTGCCGCCGGAAACGACGCAGACGACCTTCCCGCTGCCCGCCTTCCCCGCCAGTGCAGCCGCGACCGGCGAAGCGCCCGCACCTTCGGCGATGACGCGGTTGCGTTCGGCCAGGAGGCGAATGGCGGACCCGATCTCGTCGAGCTCGACGACGAGCGAGCCGTCGAGCAGCTTGCTCACAAGCGGCCACATGTCGGCCAGCACTCTGGGTCCACCCATGCCGTCGACAAAGGTAGCGGTGTATTCGACCTCCTGCGGCGAACCGGCGGCGAAGGACGGCGCCAGCGGCGCGGCGGTCGAGACCTCGCAGGCATACAGTTTTGTCTCCGGCCTGAGCGCGCGCAGGGCCGACGCAACCCCGCTGCTCAGCCCACCGCCGCCGTACGGCGTGATGACCGCATCGACATCGGGCAGATCTTCGAGAATCTCGAGCCCAATCGTGCCGTTGCCGGCCATGACCGCACGGTCGCTGACCGGATGGACGAAGACGCCGTGCACGCCGGGGAACTCGTGCGTCGACAGAATGCGGAACCACGAGTCGAACGGCGTCTTGATCACGTTGGCACCGAGCCGCGCCAGCGCCGCCAGCTTTGTCTCCGGTGCGTGATCGGGCGCGACGACGGTGCAGGGCACGCCAAGCCGCCGGGCGTACCAGGCGACGCCCTGCGCCATGTTGCCGGCACTCGCTGTCCAGACGCCTTGCGCCAACTGCTCGCGCGGTGCCGAAAGCATGGCGTTACCGGCGCCACGCAGCTTGAAGGAGCCGATCGGCTGCAGGTTTTCGAGCTTCAGGTAGATCTCGGCCGGCGCATCCTCGTAATTGAACCGTACCAGCGGCGTGCGCACGATCGCATCGGCGATCCGTTCACGCGCGGCACGGATCTCGTCGATCGTGACCGGCTCAGCATTCGACGTCATGCCGTATCCCCTCTTCTATAGAAGCGCGATCTCAACTTCGGCCTCGATCTCCACCGGGATATCAAACGGAAGCTCGGCCAACCCGACCGCCGAGCGCGCATGTGCCCCGGCGTCCGGTCCGTAAAGTTCCAGGATCAGGTCGGAGAAGCCGTTGATGACGGGTGGGGTGCGGTTGAAGCCGGGCGCGGCGTTGACCATGCCAAAGACACGCAGCCAGGCGACGACGCGGTCGAGATCGCCGATTTCGCGCTTGATGCTGCCGAGAATCGACAGGGCGGTCAGCTTCGCCGCTTCGTAGCCCTGCTCAAGAGTGAGATCCGCGCCCACCTTGCCGAACGGCCCGGCCAGCGATCCATCCGGCAGTTGCGGCCCGTGGCCGGAGACAAAAAGCCGGTTGCCGCGCACCAGGACCCACGGGAACGGCAGCTGCACACCCGGCGGCACCTTGGCCGGTTCGGGCAAGACAAGCCCCAATTCTTCGAGCTTCGCTTCAATCCGCATGATCGCCTCCTCGTACCCGATCGTTCGCTCAGATCATTGTGCACACGATCGGGCGCGCGTCGAGACGCGATTCCTCGCGCGACCCGTATTCGATGGCCTACTTGTCATTCTGAGCAGCAGCGAAGAATCTCTCGTGCGTTCCTCCAAGCTCTAGGTAAGGGAAGTGAAAAGGAGATCCTTCACTGCGGTCCAGGATGACAGGGTTGCATTCATGTGAACCGAACGACTTCGTTCATCTGTCAAGCAACGGTACAACCTGCTCCGGCGGGTAACGGTAAGCGCGGAAGAGGGCATTGCGAGGCGGGCTTTCCGGCTTGTTGGGCGGAGCGGCGTAGAACGGGTTGACGTATTCCCAGACCGTTTCGCCCGCTGCGGTCACCTCGAAGATCCGGCCAAAGGTCCCTTCGCAGATCAGTGTGTTGCCGTTCGGCAAGCGCTGCGCGTTCGAGAGATGCGGCGCGAAGAAATCAACCTCCTGCCGCTCCTGATAGCGCCAAACGATCTCGCTGCTGCCCGGATCGATCTCCAACACGCGCGAATACGGCATGAAATGGTCCGCCCGGCGCGTGCCGTTGTCGAAGACGAGGATGTTGCCGTTCGGCAGCGGCGTCGGCGCATGCTGCTGTGCCAGGTTTGGCGAGCCGAAGCGCCAGCGCAGGTCGCCGCTCTGCCGGTCGATGATGGCGATGGTCGAGAGATCGCGGAAGCTGATCAGAATGTCACCGTTCGGCAGTTCGGCCACGGTATTGCCGTGCGTCCATTCCTCTCGATCCTCACGCACCGCAAGCGGCTTATCTGTCAGCGGATCGAGGTGTTTCCAGCTGCGCCATTCCCAGACGACGTCACCCGAGCGGGTCATCTCTACCAGGTAGTCGGCATACAGGTCATGCGGCTCCTCACCGTCGAGCACGCCAGCCGCGATTTCATTGGGCACCCGGCCAAGGCAGAGGAAGAGAACGTTGCCGTTGTGCAGCATGATGCCGTCGTGATGATGGTCGGGATGACGCAATTCCCAGAGCACGTCGCCATCCCAGCTGACTTCGAGGAGAGCGCCGCCCTTCCACCCCTTCTCGGCGATGAAGCGCTCTGACTCCTCCGGCACCTTACCGTTGAAGATGAGCGTGCCGCGCTCGGTCAGCCGGCCATAGAGCCCCGGTGCGTACGGCATCTGCCACCGGTGCACGATTTCGCCACCAAGATCGATCAGATAGACCGCCCCGCCGCCGGTCAGCGGCGCGAAGAGCGTGTAGCCCGGTGAGGCCAGCTTCGGATCGCACGCCCGTAGCCCAACCCCGGCCCGTTTCCCTTTGATCTGCTCGATCGCGGTCATCTCGGCTCCTTCTCGCCCACCCGGTATTCGCGTGCTATGATCCCACGGCGCTACGAGGTCGCACAATTCCGTTGATGAAGGAGTTCATGCATGCAGGATGTCCGCGATTCACTCATCATCACCCCGCCAGCCACGCCGCATCCTGAGATCGGTCGCTTCCTCTGGATGATGGACGATGTTCGCAGGATCACCAAGGAGGTCGTCACCGGGATCTCGCAAGCCGCCCTCGACTGGTCGGCTTCACCCGAAACGAACACGATCGGCACGCTGCTCTACCACATCGCACTCGTGGAGATCGACTGGCTCTATCTCGACGCGCTCCAGCATGAATTACCGGACGATATGGTCGCACTCTTCCCCTACGACTCGCGCGACGTCAACCGTCATCTCACCGTGGTGAACGACGTGAGCCTCGCCGAGCATCTGGCACGACTCGATACGGTTCGCGCCCGTTTCCACGAGGTGTACGCGACGCTATCGTTGGATGACTTCCGGCGCCCCCGCAGCCTGCCCGACTACGACGCCACGCCGGAATGGATCGCCTACCACCTGATCGAGCACGAAGCGGGGCACCGCGGCGAAATCGCCACGATCCGCACCCTGGCGGAACGCGCGCTCGGCTAACGAACCACCGGATGGACCGTATCACTGTCCGGGACGGCCACACCCGCGTGCCGGTATCGCCGCCCCGACAAACGTTGGGGATCAACGGTTTCGCGCTAGAACAGAAAGCCCTGCTCTCCCTGGCAGCCGAGGAGCGCCGCGATCTCGCCCGCGTGCAGGAACTTGTGTGTGCCGAGTATGAGCCCGAGGAGCGCCGCCAGCGAATACGGACCGAACGGCGTGCGCGTTTCGGCACTCAAGGTCGTGGGATCAAGCTCATCGAGGTAGCTGACACTGGCCGCATGGACATCGGCCGCGTAGGCACGACAAACCTCCAGGTCGGGACAGGTTTCGAGTGTCCAGATCGCCGCAGGGTTGATGTCCAGGCGCTCCTGCCAGTTGTTCGTTTCGAAGATCATGGGACGATTTTGCTGCCGCTGCACGACCCGATCTTCAGTCACGTAGCAGTGCAGAAAGGTCGTCGCGATCGGGTTGGTCGTCGCACCGGGGAGCTTCCAGAAGGCATGCTCTGGCGTTACCTTCGCGAAGACATCAGTCAGCATATGCTCGGTCATGTCCGCCTGTTGACGGAGGAGGTCCACTGCGTCCATTCAAGATTCTCCCTATACCGCTGTTTCACGTCGTGACCGAACAATGCGCGTTCATGCCACTATCGAAGCCTACCCCAGATCCTCGCGCTGCGAACTGATCGTGCCGGTATTCAGACCGTACCAATGCATACGGCCGATCGAGCGCGCATGCTCGACCTTCATACAGCGATCCATGACGACCTGCAGTCCACCCTGCCGGGCGATCTCGGCACCTTCCGGGCTGATGACACCGAACTGCAGCCAGAGCGCTTTGGCGCCGATCTTGACCGCTTCCCTGGCGATCTCCGGCACATACTGCGGTGCGCGGAAGACATCGACAACGTCCACCGGCTCGGGAATGTCGGAGAGTGTCGCGTAGCACTTCTCGCCGAAGACCTCGGTTTCGTTCGGATTGACGCCAATGACGCGATAGCCGTGCCGCTTCAGATAGAAGCCGACGAAGTGGCTGGCACGCAATTCATTGGAAGAAAGCCCGACGATCGCGACCGTTTTGGCGATCAGCATGATCTCGCGGATGACCGTCGGATCCTGATACTGGCGGATATTGAAGCCTTGCTGCTGTACTGTCATGCATCACCTTCCGCCCCGGCCGGCACCGCCGCGGCCGCTTGGGCCGCCGCGAGGCCCCGATCGAGGTCCCAGATCAGATCTTCGACCGATTCAAGCCCGACCGAGATGCGAATCGTGCCGGCCGTGATGCCATTCGCGGTCAGCTCCTCGTCCGTCAGTTGGCGGTGCGTGGTGCTCGCCGGGTGGATAACGAGGCTCTTGACGTCACCAACGTTCGCCAGGTGACTCCAGAGATCGAGCGTCTCGATGAAGGCACGGCCCGCGTCACGCCCGCCGCGAATATCGATGGCGAAGATCGCCCCGGCGCCACGCGGCAGGTATTTCTGAGCCAGATCGTAGTACGGGCTGCTTTCAAGCCCGGCGTAGCGCACGCGCTCGACCATCGGATGCTGCTCGAGATAGCGAGCGATCTGCAGCGAGTTCTGTACGTGCTTCTCCATGCGCAGCGGCAGCGTCTCCAGCCCGATCAGGAACATGAAGGCGTTGAAGGGGCTGAGCGCGGCCCCGAGATCGCGCAGCGTCTCGGCGCGCAGCTTCATGACGTAGCCGTAGATGCCGAACGTCTCGTGGAACTCGAGGCCGTGATAGTTGTCCGATGGCTCGGCGATCGTCGGGAAGCGGCCGTTCGACCAGTTGAAGGTGCCGGAATCGACGACGATGCCGCCGATGCTGGTGCCGTGACCGCCGATGAACTTGGTCGCCGAGTGAATGACGATGTCAGCACCCCACTCGATCGGCCGGCAGAGGTAGGGTGAGGCGAAGGTGCTATCGACGATCAGCGGCGCGCCGATGCTATGCGCGATCTCGGCAACGCCCTCGATGTCGAGCACGTTGCCGCCGGGGTTGCCGATCGTCTCGCCGTAGAGCGCCTTCGTGTTCTCACGCAATGCACCGCGCCAGGCGGAAAGATCGTCCGGATCGACCAGTGTGAAATCGACCGACATCTTGCCGAGCACGTTACGGAACTGAGCGACGGTGCCGCCGTAGAGCGCCTGCGAGGCGACGACGTGATCACCCGGCTGCAAGAGGGTGAAGAGCGCCGCCGTCTGCGCCGCCAGGCCGCTGGCGAAGGAGACGGCGCCGACGCCGCCTTCCAGACTGGCCACGCGTTCCTCGAAGGCAGCGACGGTTGGATTGCCGATGCGCGTGTAGATGTTGCCGTATTCCTGCAAATTGAAATAGGCGGCCGCCGATTCGGCATCTTCGAAGACGAAGCTCGTCGTCTGATAGATCGGCATGGCACGGGCGCCGGTATACGGATCGGGCCGCTGTCCGGCATGAATGGCGCGAGTATCGAAGCCAAATTCATGCGCGTCATGATCGCCGGGGATATCCGGTCGGTTCTGGCTGGCCATGGTGCGCTCCAGTCTCGATTCTGTAAGGCGAGCGAAGAGTCAGTCGCGTGCAGCACGCGCTCGGTCGCGCGGCCGCCAGCGTCTCTTGCCGTATCGTACGCAGGCGGCTGGTACGGGTCAACACGCCGCGCAGGCGACGTCCCGAGCGCGCCGCGCAGCGTACCGCACGAACAGGACCGATTCGCTATGTGCCGGGAATCCGAGAATGCGTATCGTTCGGTCCTGTCGCGTCGTTGCAGAGGTGATGATGAGCGTTCGCCCCGATCCGATTCGTTATTCAGCCGAAAAAATCGTGGTCGTTGGCCTGTTTGCCGCGCTCTATGGCGCCGTGTATCTGGTGACCTATTCGCATTTCAGCTATGGCGGCGCGCCGTTCGGTGCGGCCACCGTGGTTATCGCCGGTTGGTTCTTCGGTATCCGTGGCGGGCTGATCGCCAGCGGATTCGTCAGCGTCGAAAACCTGCTACTCCTTCATTCGGTTCTCCGCCACGACTGGCAGACGACCTTCATCCACGCGAATATTTCTGGGTTGGTCTCGCTCGTTCTGATCGCCTGCGCGATCGGCCATATGAGCGATCTGAGCCGCAAGGTGAAGGCGTATTCCGAACTGCTGCGCTTCGAGGCGTTCCACGATCCGCTCACCCGCCTGCCGAACCGCGCCCTGTTTTACGACCGGCTGGAACATGCCATCGCGCGCGTTTCCCGTGGTCCAAACTCAGTGGCACTCCTCTTCCTCGATCTCGACGGCTTCAAACAGATCAACGATCGGCACGGCCACCTGATCGGCGATAAGCTGCTGACCGCCGTCGCCGAGCGCCTGAGCGATACGTTGCGCCTGGGCGACACCTTCGCCCGGCTCGGCGGCGACGAATTCGTGATCTTGCTGGAAGACCTACCGGATCTCACAGCGGCCGAACTCGCATCCGAACGCCTTGAACAGCAACTCAGGCAACCCTTTATCATCGGCGACATCGAGATCGCCATCACCGCCAGCATCGGCATCGCCTACCGTGAATCCGGAACCCATCGCGCCGAAGATCTCCTGCTCGACGCCGACCATGCCATGTACCAGGCCAAAACCTCCGGCAAAGCCCGCCACCAGATCTACCAACCAACACCACCAAAAAACACACAGCCCGCCACCAAGCAGCTCATGGCGATGGGGGACTGAGCGAAAACGGTTTGCATCCTCAATCGCATGCAGTATCATGCGTTCATTGCGTAACCAGGGCGACATGCCTCGTCGCGACACGAAGTAATTCCCTTTTCGCCGCATTGGGACGCATTTGCAATCCCCCCCGTGCGCGGCCACATTGGGTTATCTTCCGTAGATCGGCGGCATTGGATGGTTGCGCTGGCGATCCTTTGCGCGTCAGGACCGTAAACAAGAAAGAGGGGTGCTCTATGAGTGCAGGCACGCCGAGCATACATGCATCCGCGACGGGACAGGCGCTCACCGGCGCCGCGTGGCTCGACGATCACTTCGTTGTGAGTCGCCCTGAGTATGAGGCACAGGTGCGTGCCGTCGGTATCCAACCCGGTTGGCGCGTGCTCGACGCCGCGTGCGGTTCGGGTTCCTTCCTGCCGTGTCTGGCCGAGTTGGTCGGCCCAACGGGCCACCTCGCGGCGCTCGACCTCGCACCCGACAACGTCGCGGCGGTGGAACAACGGGTGGCCATGTCGCCCCTGCCCTGCCCGGTAGAGGCGCGCGCCGGCACGGTCCTCGATCTGCCGTATGCGGACGACAGCTTCGACGCCGTCTGGTTCGCCAACACCTCGCAGTACCTGACCGATGCGGAATTGGCGACGGCGCTGGCGGAGTTCCGGCGCGTCGTGCGTCCGGGCGGGCTGGTGGCGGTCAAGGACGCCGATAGCGCCTACCTCTCCATCACACCCGCACCGCCCGGCCTGATTCTGCGGCTCTCCGAAGAGGCCGCGCGGCGCGGCGGAGTGCAGGCCATGGGGACGTTGCGCACCCCGCTGCTCGGTGGCTGGCTGCGGCGGGCGGGGCTGGAGGATGTCAGGCGGCGCGCAACGCTGATCGAGCGCTCCGCTCCCCTCGATGCGACGACGCGCCGCTACTGGCGGAACGCGCTGATCTTCTTGGTTACGGCCGCTACGGGCTTGGACCTGCCCGAAGCGGATCGGCAGGCGTGGGATCGGCTGCGCGACCCGGACGAACGAGACCGCTTCCTGAACGACCCGGACACCTGCCTGATCGATGCGAATGTGCTCGTGGTCGGCCGCGTGCCCGCGGTCGGCTGAGGAGATACGCGTTCTGAACGCGCGTTGTCGGTTATCCTTGCCTGCGATACCAGCCGGAGACCAGGGAGATAACGGAAGCGGAGGACGCGCGTGGCGACGTTGGAAGAACTGATCGTCTCACTCTCTTACCCGGAAGACCCCCAAATCTCGCCCGATGGAGCGTCGGTCGCTTACGTCGCGACGCCCTATGGTCGCGTCGAGCACGCCGAGGGCGACATCTGGCTCGCGTCGATTGCCTCAGGGGAGGCGCGTCGCTTTACCGCCGGGGCAGGGCGCGACGAGCAGCCGCGCTGGTCACCCGATAGCGAGTGGCTGGCGTTTCTTTCCGAGCGCAGCGAACCGGAGTGTCGCGCGCTCTACCGGATGCGGCGCGACGGCGGTGAAGCGGAGCCGCTGGTCGAGCGCAAACGGAGCATCGAGCGTTACGCCTGGTCACCCGATGGCCGAGCAATCGCCTTTCTCGCGCCCGACGATCCGGACGACGAGGACGAGCGGCGCGAACGCGAGCGCGACGACGCCGAGGTTTACGGCGAACGCTGGCCGCTCAACCGGCTGCACCTCTTCGATCTTGAGCGCGGTACGACACAAACGCTGCCAACGGGTGAACTGCACGTCTCGGAGCTTGCCTGGTCACCGGATGGCAGCCGCATCGCCTATATCGCCCGGCCGACGCCCGAGCTGGAAGCGAGCATCCATTCCCGGCTCTTTGTCCTCCCGGTCGCGGACGGCTCCAAGCCGCAGGAGATCGCCATTGATGGAGGCTGGACACCCCGTGACCTGACCTGGAACGCCGGCGGCACGACGCTTCTCTTTGTCGGCGGACACGATCCGCAGCCGCAGGGTTCATTCACCGTTTACGCCGTCGCGGCCGATGGATCGACACCCGCACAACGGATCGGTCCGCCAGCCAAGGCCGGATATTGCGTGACCGGCCTGCGCTCTGTGCCGGGGAGCAGACGCATCGCCGTAACAATCGCCGAGGGATTGAGCATACGCGTCGAATGGCTTGACCCCGCCAGCGGCCATCGCGAACCGCTCTATGCCTACCCGGAGGGTGATCTGCGCGGCGCCGACATCGTCAAAAGCGACGGCAACCCCATCCTGGCGGTCGTGCGCACATCCGGAAGCAAGCCACCCGAACTGCATGTGGGACGACCAGATACCCTGCGTCAGGTCAGCGATCACCACGCACCGCTGCGCGCATTCGCCTTCGGCGCGCAGGAACCGTTCTTCTGGCAAGCGCCGGACGGACTGGAACTCGACGGCGTTCTGATCCGACCGGCAACGGCAAGCGCCGGGCCGTGGCCGACGGTGGTGTTGGTGCATGGCGGACCCTACGGACGTTCCAGCAACGAGTGGAACCTGCAACCGCTCCGCTGGGGACAATGGCTCGCCCACCACGGCTACGCGGTGCTGCTGCCGAACTATCGCGGCGGTGTCGGACATGGCCACTGGTTCGCCACCCAGGCGCGCGGCAACGTCGGCGTCGGCGATTTCCCCGATGTCCTCTCGATGGTCGATGCCGCCATCGAACGCGGCATCGCCGATCCGGAGCGCCTCGGCATCGGCGGCTGGAGCCAGGGCGGCTTCATGACCGCCTGGGCGGTCGGGCAGACCAATCGCTTCAAGGCCGGAGTGATGGGCGCCGGGGTCTCCGACTGGGGCATGATGACGCTGACCAGCGATCTGCCGTCGTTCGAAAGCGCTCTCGGCGGCAGCCGGCCGTGGGACGGTGTCGGGCCGCACCGGGCCAACGACGTTTCGCCCATCTCCTTCGCCGGTCAAGCCGAAACGCCATTGCTCATGCTCCACGGAAAGAACGACGAACGCGTGCCGGTCAGCCAGGCGATCGGCTTCAGGCGTGCGCTGCGTGAGCGCAACATCCCGGTACAGCTCGTCACCTACCCGCGC